>Ga0194111_10005396_pt1 | contig 14703 bp, 7 predicted proteins | sample TA2KigC300mmetaG_FD_146194 | JGI IMG/M metagenome (GOLD analysis project Ga0194111, IMG submission 146194) | Freshwater microbial communities from Lake Tanganyika, Tanzania - TA2015033 Kigoma Deep Cast 300m | ecosystem: Environmental > Aquatic > Freshwater > Lake | place: Tanzania: Lake... | reverse complement strand
GGGGCTGGGCGCTGGGGGCTGGGGGCTGGGGGCTGGGCGAGTCGGTGGGTCGCGGAGTGCTCGGTCTCGCCCGCCCCGTTCGGAACCGCAACCAGCGACGGCCCATTCCCAAGTTTGACCAACCAGCCCTGACCGCATCGCCGTCGGCCCTCACCGAATCCGTGGTTGAATTGTGCGGGGCGCTCCCTACACTTCCCGGACTCATGAAGCAGGTCTGGACAACTGATTCGGCCGAGCCCGTGAAGGGCGCCTCGCTGCGGGACACGGTGCCCGAGGCCCCCGCGGCGCCCGGCGACGGCGATACGTCGGCCCGGACGGCCGGCCGCGGGATGGAGCAACTCCTCGAGAACTACCGCGCCATCATCCAGGCGAAGACGATCTACTATCCTGTCGCCTATCGGTTTGTGCGCGAACTCGGCCGCGGCCGCCAGGGGATCGTCTTCCTCGGCATGCGTCACGGCGCGCGAGGATGCCTCACCCGGCACGCGATCAAACTCTTCGACCCCTCCATCTACGGCACCGCCCGGCGCTACTGGACGGACATGGGCCGCATCGCCGCGCAGATCTCCCGGCTCCAGTCGGTCCATGCCCCCAACCTCGTCGGCCGCGACGTCTACGACGAGGAGAACGGCATCGGCTACGTCCAGATGGAGGCCATCGACGGCCTCGACATCCAGAAACTGATCTACGGAAGCCACTTCGACAGGGCCAAGGCGAGGTCGTCCGCCGACGAGTGGGCGCGGTTCGCCGACGTGATCTTCCGGTTCGAGGAGGGCAAGGTCCGCATCCAGCCGGGCGTCGCCCTCTACATCATGCGCTCGGCCCTGCGCGGCATCGAGGCCCTGCACGACGCCGGATTCGTCCACTGTGACGTCAAACCGGCCAACATGATGTCGGACGCCATGGGCAACATCAAACTGGTCGACTACGGCCGCGCCAACCTGGTCGACGAGAAGATCTCGATGCTGCTGGGCAGCCCCCTCTACATGGCCCCCGAAATCCACCGCCGGGAGCGCTACCTGATCTCCTCCGACATCTACAGCCTCGGACTGGTTGGATTGGAAATGCTTCGCGGAGAGTCTCTTGTGGACTGCCGTAAGATGAACGAGGCTCAGCTCCTCCAGTTCAAGATGGAGTTGCCCAAGCGACTCCCGGACATGCTTCCGTCGCACGTCCGGCGCAACAAGGACTTCGTCGCCGTCCTCCTGAAACTCATCGATCCCGACCCGGACAAGCGGTTCCAGAAGGCCGAGCAGGCTGAATCCGGAAGTATGGGGCTTGCCTTGCTCCACAAGCAGCTTACAATGGCGGGCAAAGATTCCGAGTACCATCGGGATCTGGAAAGCTACATGGCGAAGCTTCTGCCCGGAGGCCAGGGCGGTCCGGCCGGGGTGGAGGGGTTGTTGGCGTAAGGGACGAGGACGAAGGCGTTGGAAGCGGAAACTTGGAACCACTGAGGATCGGATGAACGTATTGCACATCTGCGCAAACCCGAAGCCGGCGGAGCAGTCCGTCAGCAAGCAGCTTTCCATCGCCTTCATCTCGACGCTGATCGAGAAGAATCCGGACATCGAGATCAACAACGTGGACCTTTACCAGGATCCGCCGCCGTTCATGTCCTACGCGGGCTTCCGGGGACTCTGGCAGCCGGTGTTCGACCCGACCTACAAGCCGGCGAAGGACGAGGTCAAGGCGACCGAGTACGCCACCCGCCACGCCGAGATGTTCAACGCGGCGGACGTGCTCGTGCTGACGATGCCGATGTGGAACTTCGGCCCGCCCGCGATCATGAAGGCCTGGATCGACCAGGTTCTCACGCCGGGCAAGACCTTCGAGTTCGGCCTGACCGAAGCCGGCGGCATCGACATCCGCCCCCTGCACAAGGTCCGGCGCGTGATCCTGCTGGTCTCCTCCGGCGGCTCCTACACCGAGGGCGATCCCCGCGACGCGCTGACCCCGATGATCCGCAGCCTGTTCGGCTTCATCGGCATCCAGGACGTCACGATCGCCTGGGCGGACGGCCAGACCGCCCTGCTCTACGGCGACCACGAGGAACGCAAGCAGACGGCGATCGACGCGGCCACCGAGACGGCCGAGGACATCGCCGCCGAGGCCGAGCCGGCCCAGGCCTGAGCCCGGGCCGCCGGCGGAACGCGTCATGAGCACACCTGGTCCGAGGACCTGCGTCGGGGACGCGTTCGAACACTGCCTGTGCTCCGCCGTCGACCGCCTGCGACCGCTCTACGCCGACTCCGGCGAGGACCGGCCCGACAGCCTCCTGCGCGACTACCCCGACACGATCCGCATCGTCGAGGGCCTCCGCGTGCTCGTCGACGCCATGTTCCCGGGCCGCGTCTTCCCGGCCGACATCCGGGGCGATGAACTGGGCGTCTTCCTGTTGCGTCGCCTCAGCATGGCCTGGCGCCTCCTGCGCCCCGAGATCGAACGCGCCCTGCCCTTCCGCTGGCGCGGCGCCGCCGGCCGCAGCGAGCACGCCGCCCCCGCCGCGGATCCGCGCGCGGAGTCGATCCGCATCATGCGCGAGTTCTGCGGCCGCCTCGCGGAGGTCCGGACCCTGCTCGTCGCGGACGTCCAGGCCGCCTACGACGGCGATCCCGCCGCCCTCACGTTCGCCGAGGTCCAGCTCGCCTACCCCGGCCTGCTCGCCATCGCCTCGCACCGCATCGCCCACGAACTCCACACGCGCGGCGTGCCGATCGTCCCGCGCGTCATGAGCGAGTGGACCCACGCCCAGACCGGCGCGGACATCCATCCCGGCGCAACGGTCGGCCGCTCGTTCTTCATCGACCACGCCACCGGCGTCGTCGTCGGCGAGACCACCGTGATCGGCGAGCGCGTGAAGCTCTACCAGGGCGTCACCCTCGGCGCGCGCAGCTTCGCCCTCGACGCCCAGGGCAGCCCCGTCAAGCACATCAAGCGCCACCCGACGGTCGAGGACGGCGTCGTCATCTACGCCAACGCCACGATCCTCGGCGGCGACACCGTCATCGGCCGGGGCTCGACCATCGGCGGCAACGTCTTCCTCACCCACAGCATCCCCGCCGGAAGCGTCGTGACGGTGGAGGACGCCCGCGTCCGCATCAAGTCGCGCTCCACCTCCGGCTCCCGCCACGCCCCCGCCCCCGCGCCGGACTTCGATATCTGACCCTCACGCCTCCCGCTCGCGACACAACGGAACCCATCGCCATCCTCCGTCCCATCACCGAGGAAGGCAGATCGGCAGGCTGGCGATACTCGAATCAGGACCGAGGCGTACCGCACCACGCCTACCGCGCGGCGCCGCGCTTCGGCCCGGCGTCACCGCCGCAGCGAGGACGATGCGTCGCCCGCGACGCCCGCAAGCTCCGCTTTCGTCCACCCTGCATCTCCGGTAGTCTTCCGTCCGGAGGGCGCAGCATGAAACGGACGTTCACGGGACTGGCGGCGTTGCTGATCGCTGCGGGGACGGCCTCCTGCCTGCAGACGGTTCGGATCGACGGCGGCGACGGCGGATGCCCCATCGTCGTCGCGCCCGGCGCGACCGAAGCCGAGCAGTCCGCCGCAAGGGAACTCGCCCACTGGCTCGGCCGCGCCGGCGGCGGCCCGTTCCCCGTAACCGACGCCGCACCGGCCCGCGGCCCCGCCATCGTCCTCGCACACGATCCCGCGCTGGCCGCCGAGGAATCCCGCATCCGCACGACGGCGGACGGACGCATCCTCATCTCCGGCGGACGCCCCCGCGGCGTGCTCTACGGCGCCTACGGACTGCTGGAGGACCAGCTCGGCTTCCGCTGGTACACGAAGGACGCCGTCCGCGTGCCGCCCGCCGCCGCCCTCGCCCTCCCCGCCGGGCTCGACGTGCGGACGAAGCCGCCGCTCGAGTACCGCGAGGTCTTCTGGACCGAGGCCTTCGACGGCGACTGGGCCGCCCGCAACCGGCTCAACTCCAATTCGGCGCGCCTCGAACCACGCCACGGCGGCAGGGTCCGCTACGGCGCCTTCGTCCACACGTTCGAGCGGATCCTCTCCGCCGAGGAGCACTTCGACGCCCACCCCGAGTGGTTCTCCCTGGTGAAGGGGAAGCGCGTGAAGACCCACACCCAGCTCTGCCTGACCCACCCCGAGGTCCGGCGGCGCGCCATCGAGGCCGTGCGCGGCTGGATCCGCGCGAACCCCGACGCCACCCTCTTCTCCGTCTCCCAGAACGACTGGCTCAACCCCTGCGAATGCCCCGCGTGCAAGGCCATCGACGACGCCGAGGGCAGCCACGCCGGCACGATGATCGATTTCGTCAACCACGTCGCCGCGGCGATCGCGAAGGACCACCCCAACGTCGCGATCGACACCCTTGCCTACCAGTACACCCGCAAACCACCGCGGACGGTCCGACCGCTGCCGAATGTCGTCGTCCGCCTCTGCAGCATCGAATGCTGCTTCGCCCACCCGCTCGACGGCTGCCCGGAGACGACCAACACGTCGTTCCTGGAGGACCTCCGCGGCTGGAACAGGCTGACGAACCGGCTCTACGTCTGGGACTACACCACCGACTTCGCGCACTACCTGCTCCCCTTCCCCAACCTCGACGTGCTCGACGACAACGTCCGCACCTTCGCCTCGAACGGCGTCGGCGGGCTCTTCGAGCAGGGCAACTACTCCGGCGGCGGCGGGGGCGAGCTGTCCGAACTGCGATCCTGGGTGCTGGCCAAGCTGCTCTGGGATCCGTCGCGCGACGGCGACGCGCTGATCCGCGAGTTCGTCACCGGCGCCTACGGCCCCGCCGCGCCCGCGGTCCAGCGCTACCTTGACCTGCGCCGCGAAACCGCCCGCCGCGCCGGCAACCACGTGCGCATCTTCGACGGCTTCACCCGGCCCGACCTCGCCGCCGCGGACCTGCGCGCGTGGGACGCAGCCCTGGCGGAGGCGGAACGCGCCGCCGCCGGCGATTCCGCGCGTGCGGCGCGCGTCGAGCGCCTCCGCATGCCCGTGTGGTACGCCCAGGTCATGCAGGCCGCCGAGCCGCAGGAGATCATCGGCGCCGCGTCGCGCCGGCTCGCCGCCGCCGCGCGCGCCAACAAGCTGACCCACTTCCGCGAGTCGTCCCGCGGCCTCGACCACGAACTGCGCCAGCTCGACATCGCCGCCGCGCGCAAGCCCGTCGCGGCCCCGGCGGGCGTCGTCCGCGGCGAGGACCACCGGTTCAGCCTCTACCGCGACGGCGACCTCGTCGAGCGCGTGACCGACCCGGCCGCGGAGGACGGCGTCGCCGTGCGGCTGACCGGCCGCACCACCGAGTGGGCCGTCCAGTGGCGGCCGGGCACCAACGCCCCGGCCGTGCGGACCCTGCTCCGCGCGCGGATCCGGGTGGAGAAGAAGGGCGACGCCGGCGGCGCGTTCTCGGCGGGCGTCTACGACACCGAGACGAAGAAGGGGCTCGCGCACCTGCAGGTCGACGCCCGGGCCGTGGCGGACGCCGCCTATCGCGACTTCGAAATCGGCCCCTTCGACCTCACGCCCACCGCGTACATGTGGATCGCCCCGCGCGACAACGCGACCAGCGTCCCGGCGATCTTCATCGACCGCATGGACCTCGTGCCGGCGGCGAAGTGAGGCCGCCCAGCGCTCCCGTGCTGGAGGGGCGAGCTACCGCGAGCCCGAACGCCGTGCATCGTGACATCCTCCGCGGCCTCGCATAGCTCGGCCCTCCATCGACCGGAGGATGGTGGCCTCTCGGAGGAGACGTGTCAGGTTTCAGGTGTCAGGGATGAGGGGTTTCAGGTTCCAAGTTCGGCCCCCGCATCCCGCCTCCCGCCCCCCCGACTCCCGGCTCCCGGCTCCCGAATCCCCGATTCCCGGCTCCCGACTCCCCGACTCCCGGCTCCCGGTTCTCGGACCTCGGAGGGGCGAGGGTCGGGGGTCGAGGGGCGAGGGTCGAGGCCGACTTCCGCCCTCCGCCCTCCGCCCTCTGCCCTCTGCCCTCTGCCCTCCGCCCTCTGCCCTCTGCCCTCCGCCCTCCGCCCTCTGACTTCTGACCTCCGCCCTCTGACTTCTGACCTCCGCCCTCTGACTTCTGACCTCCGCCCTCTGACTTCTGACCTCTGACCTCCGCCCTCTGACCTCAGCGGCTCAGCCCGACCGCGGCGTTCTGCGGGCCGTCGAAGTCCTCGCCGTTGAAGCCGTTCTCGGTCCAGTCGAGCGTCATCGAGTTCCCGCCGAACGTCCCCGTCGCGGATCCGTGGCCGGGCATGAGGAGGCTGATGCTGCCGCCGGTGACGCTGCCGGACAGGGCCCCGGACATCGTGCCGCGCCCGTCGCGCGTGATGCTGTAGGTTCCCGAGATGGCGTTTCCCGCCTGCGTGATGTTCAGGTTGAACTGGCGGATCGGAACGCCCATGAAGACGTAATTGCCCGTCCCGTTCCACGTTCCGGCCGCGGACCCGCCGCCCCCGCCGCCGCCGTCATCGTCGCTGCTGTCGCACGCACCGAGGGAACAGGCCACCAGCAGACCCAGCGCCAGGCTCATCAACCGCTTCATGCGACCCTCCCGTAGGGCGGACTCGCGGTCCGCCGTTCCTCCGACGGCCAGCCATCACGACGCCGGGACACAGGTCCGTGGGGCGCCGCGGCTTGGCCAGCCTCACGCCCCAAGTGTGCTCCCGGCGGGCCGGAAAGCAAGTGCCGACAGGCATCAGTTCCACGTTCCAAGTTGGCCGCCGGAGCGGGTCCAGACGAAAAGTCGAGGGCTCACGTTGGATGTTGGCTGTTGAATCCGCCTGTCCGAACTTCGATGTTGGGCGTTCGATGTTCGGTGTTCGATGTTCTTTCCAATCCCTGGAAGCTCCCCGCTCCCGTCTTCCAACCCTTGGACGTTCCGCGCCGCGGCTCTCCGATCCTGCGCCACGATGACGGAGAGGTTCGCGCGGGCTCCCCGTTCGGCCGGGCCAGCGGCCCGGCCCTACCCAGCCGCTTCCGTGGGATCCGTGGTAGGGCCCGGCCGCGGCTCGACTGAGCTCGCCGAAGTCCGGGCGGGCCGAACGGCGGACCACGGTTCGCGCGGATTCGACGAGGAGGCAGCCCAACATCAGACGTTGGGTGTTGGGTATTGGATGTTGAGTCCGCCTGTCCGAACTTCGATGTTGGGCGTTCGATGTTCGGTGTTCGATGTTCGGCTTCCATCGCAAAGCCCTCGAATCCGCCTCGCCCCCTGCGACCTTTGCGTCTTTGTGTTGTCTCTTCCGGCCCGGCGTCAGACCAGCTGCGTCTTGCCGGGGATCGCGACGGGCCCGACGGGCAGCGGGCCCATCTCGTACTTCGCGGGGCGGAGGTCGAGCTTCGAGGCCTGCATGGCCCAGTCCCACTTGAGGGCGCGGCCGGTGTAGGTGCTGATGCGGCCGGCGATGCCGGTCATGGTCGCCTCGGCGAGGCGGACGCACTCGTTGATCGGCTTGCCCTCGCGGATCGAGCGGATCAGCGCGGCGTGCATCTCGGTGTCGCCGCTGGACGAGTTGCCCTCGAACTTCCACGGCTTCTCGCCCTCGATCTTCGCCATGCCGCGGTTGACCTCGGCCGTGCCCTTGGTGCCGTGGATGACGTTGCACACGCGCGTGCTGACGCCGCGGATCTGCGTCGCCATGCCGAACATCGGCAGGCCGTTCGCGTACTCGTAGCGCACGGCGAAGTGGTCGAAGATGTTGCCGAACTGCGGGCCGACGCGCACCTGGCGGCCGCCGATGCCCTGGCAGACGACGGGCGTGCCGCCGGCGACCCAGTTGGCGACGTCGAGGTTGTGGACGAGCTGCTCGACGTAGTGGTCGCCGGAGAGCCACGTGAAGAACGGCCAGCAGCGGACCTGCCACTCCATGTCGCTCCACTCGCTCTTCCGGTCGGCGTAGTGCCACAGCTCCATGTCGCCGATCCACAGCGCCTCGATCAGCGTCAGGTCGCCGATCTGGCCGTCGCGCAGGCGCTGGATCAGCTCGAGGTACTGCGGGGCGTAGCGCTGCTGGGTGCCGACGACGATCGAGCGCTTCTTCGCGTCCGCCTTCGCGGAGGTGTCGAGCAGCGACCGGATGCCGACCGGGTCGACGGCGCCGGGCTTCTCCATGAAGAGATGCTTGCCCGCCTCGATCGCGGCGGCGGCCATCTCGGGGCGGAAGCCGGGAGGCGTCAGCAGCATGACCAGGTCGACGTCGTCGCGCGCGAGGATCTTCTTGTAGGCGTCGAAGCCGAGGACCACGTCCTTGGACGCCACCTTGACCTTCTCGGGCACGTTCTTCTTCAGCCGCTCGAGGGAAGCGTCCACCTTGTCCTGGAAGAGGTCGGCCATCGCGACGAGTTCGACGCCCGGCGCGGACTTCAGGCAGCTCTCGACGTCGAAGACGCCGCGGTCGCCGGCGCCGACGGTCGCGACGCGGACGGTGTCCGACCCGGCGGCGTGGACCCGCGGCGCGGAGGCGGCCAGCGTGGCGCCCGCGAGGGCGGAGGTGCGGAGAAACGACCGGCGCGACAGACCCTGCTCGCTCATACGTGCTCCTTCGATGCGTGGCGCCGCGGCCCCGTCACCCGGCCCGTCCGGCGACGGCCCGCGCGCCAAGTCCGCAGCATCGCCTTTCCGCGCGGCGAGATCAAGAACGGGGAGGAGCGAGGAGCGGAGAGCAGCGAGAGGAGGAATGGCGGTTCCCGGGGGCGGAGGTCGGAGGGCAGAGGGCGGAGGTCGGAGGTCGGAGGGCAGAGGGCGGAGGTCGGAAGTCGGAGGTCAGCCTCGACCCTCGCCCCTCGACCCCCGCCCCTCGCCCCTCGTCCCTCGCCCCCCGACCCTCGTCCCTCGCCCCTCCGACGTCCGAAGGCCGGGATTGAAACCTGGAACTTGAGACTCCTCCCGCGCGGTCAGGGGCGCTTGGGCCCGGCCGCCGGCGGGGCCGAGAGCACCTGCCACGCGAGACGCGAGAACGGGCCGTTGGAGCCGGCGGCGAACCGCTCGAGGGTCTTCTTCGCGAGCCCGTCCGGGTCGCCGCAGCGGCGGAGGGCGCAGGCGGCCATCAGTTCGGGCACGTCGCCGGAACCGGCGAGCGACTGGAGCATGGCGGTCAGCGCCGGGACGGCCGCCGGGCTGGCGGAGGCGCCCAGGGAGGCCGCAAGCGCACGCAGGCGCGGCGAAGAGCCGGGCGGTGTCTGTCCCGCGATGCGGGAGAGACACCCGACGGCGGCGGGGGCGCCGCTACGTCCCAGCGCCCACACGAGCTGCTCGACCGGGTTCATGTTGTCCTCGCCGCGCTGCGTCGGGAGGTCGCCGGTCTCGAGCCGGCGCCCGGCCTCCGCGACGAGCGTCGGCGCGCCGTGGGCGTCGCCCATCACGCCGAGGGCCTGAGCGAACGGCAGCCTGCGGTCCGCGGGCGCGGCGTCGTGGGCGGCGCGTAGCCGCGGGATCGCGCGTTCGGGGCTGGTCATCAGGACCTCGAGACCCTCGTAGGCGTTGGGGATCGCGGCCACGGCCTTGTCGATCGCCGCGTCCGGAAGCGGGAACGAGTCGCGCGCGCCGACGGACGCGGGGGCGAGGATGCGTTCCCGGACGAGGTCCTTCTGCAGGGCGGTCACATCGACGGCGCGGGTCGGCCGGCCGGTCTTCGCGCAGGTCGCGGCGGCCATGCCGGCGGCGTAGCCGATGTTCTGGAGGTCGGGCTGCATGCGGACGATCGGCATGGCGTCGCGGTGGGCGCTCAGGCCGAGGCCGACGACGAGGAGGCCGTCGAGCCCCTGCGGCAGGAGGCACCGGTACGGGACCTCGCTCCAGAACTGGCGCCTGTGGTCCCCCGGCGGGCGCGCCGGCCGGAGCATGAAGAACGGGTGCGTCTGGTAGCCGTGGCTGTCGTAGTCGCTGACGGCGGTCGCGATGGTGTCGGGGAAGACGCGCCGCGCGATCTGGTCGATCCAGTCGAGCGTGACGTCGCCGACGATGCGCCGCCGCTCGCGCGAGGCGACGCACTGGCCGCGGTCGAACGCCCGGCCGGCCGTCGAGAGCATCGACGCGGTGACATCGACCGGGTCCGCCGCGTCGATCGGCGTGCGGTTGCCGTTGATGTAGCTGGCGCCGACCTCGCGCGGCGGGATGTGCGAGGCCTGCAGCGCGAAGAAGTCCTCGACGAACCGCGTCGGGGCGCCGGCGGCCGCGGCGAGGTCCGCGTTGCCGGTGCCGTCGATGACGGCGCCCGCGCGGACGAGTCCGCGGCCGAAGGGGGTGGCGACGACGACGCCGTTGACGCGGCCGGTTTCGACGAGCGCCCCGCAGCCGATCGTGCCGAACCAGATCTCCGCGCCGGCCTTCCGCAGTTCCGAGCGGTAGAACTCCATCCGGGCCTCGATCGGGTTTTCCGGGACGTCCGCCGCGAAGCCGACGCGGTTGCCGTACCAGTACTTCCCGATCATGCCGAGGGTGCCGACGCCGCCGAGGCCGTGGAGGTACTCGACGACGAGGGTCTTCGCGCCGCGCCGCGCCGCGCCGATGCCGGCCGCCGCGCCCGCGGTGCCGCCGCCGACCACGACCACGTCGTAGCGGCCGAGCAGCGGGAGGCGCGCCGGGGCGTCGGCCACCGTCGCCGGGACGGGGATCGGCCGCAAGCCGCCCCGTTCCTCGCGGATCGCGCCGGCCGGAAGCGCCTCGCCCTCGCCGCGCGGGGCGACGCGGACCGCGGCGGGCGCCTGCAGGGCCGCGGCTTCCGCGGCGGCGGCCGTCCCGACCGCCGCGCCGGAGGCCATCAGGGCGACGGGGCGCATCGCGGCCGCGACGCGGTCGCGCGGAATGTCGGCGCAGCCGCCGAGCACCCACAGCCGCTCGACGCCGGCGGGACGGAAGCAGGCCGGCGCGGCCGCCCCGGCCCCGCGGATGCCCCGGGCGGGCGGGATCAGGGGCGCGTCGGCTGTGTAGAGCTGCGTCGTCAGGACGGTCGCATCGCGCAGGGCCTGCTCGAAGCGCGCCCGGGCGGGCCAGGATCCGTCGTCCGCCGGAACCGGCACGGTGTACTCGAACCACGACACCGGCTCGGTGCGGAGCGACTGTCCCTTCAGGTCGTAGACCGGCAGCGTGCCGGGCAGGCGGCGGACCTCGAAGTCGGCCGACTCCCGCGGCTCGGCGGAGACGGCGACCCACCGGGCGGTCCGCGCGGGCGCGGCGGCCGGCCGGAATTCCGCGCCGGCGAGGCGGGCGAAGGTGGCGTCCTCCGTCGCATCGATCACGACCTTCGCGCGGACGGCCTGCCGGCCCATGCGGGTGGCGAGGACGACGCCCGCCGGCTTCCCGGAGGCCTCGACCAGCAGGTCGGAGGGGTAGCAGCCGAACAGGAACGGCACGCCCGCGGCGGCGAGGGCCTTCTCGAGGCTCGCCTTGACGTGCATCGGGCGCGGCACGCCGGGCGCGGCGGGCGTGCCGGGGTCCGCCGGGAGGACGGCGACGCTGCCGAGCAGGATGCGCTTCGCGTTCCCGGCGCGGCGGACGGACAGCATCGCGTACCGGAAGGCGCGGTCGACGGGAATCGCGATCCGCGTGAGCCCGCCCTGCGTGGCCGGCGCAGCCTCCTTCACGTCGTGCCAGGTCTTCGTGTCGGAACTCACGCGGAGCGAGGCCCCGCCGACCTCGAAGTCGCCGGCGCGCCGGAAGGCGACGAGTTCGACGGCCTTCACGGCCTGCTCCGCGCCGAGGGTCAGGGTGAGGACGACGTCCTCGTCGTACTGCACGCTGTCGTGCTGGGGGTCCTCCGCCGGCCGCTGCCGGCTGAGCAGGGAGGGCGGCCAGGTGTCCTTGTGCTTCTCGTTCGTCTTCTTGTCCGCCCGGTAGGTGTACGTCACGGCCGGACGCCGCGCGGCGACCGGGTCCGCGAAGACCTCCGCGGCGAGTCCGGCGGCGGGCGATTCGTCCGGTTCCAGCCAGAGCCGGAGCGAGCCGGCGATGTCGTCGCCGAGGTAGGTGCGCGGCGCGAAGAGAAAGACGCTCGCGCCGGCCTTCGCCGCGGCCTCGGCGGCGGCGACCGCGCCGCATCCGCCGCCGGCGACGACCACGTCCACGTCGCGCAGGACAGGCACGCCCCCATCGTCCGCGCCCGCCACCGACGCCGCCGCTCCGAGCGCCGCCACCATCGCCGCGAGTCGAATGCTCATCGTTGCCGCCTTCCGGGCCTGTGCCCGGCCCTCTCTACCGCGATCCGGACCGTCCCGCAAGGCCCCGGCCGCCGGACCCGGGCCCCGCCCCGCGCACGATCGGCGGCGGCCCCGCATCGTAGTCATCACGCTCCGCGTGATGACCATCCGGATTGCGGAGATGTCCTCACGCGGAGCGTGAGGACTACTTTGCGCCCGCCCCCGGCCGTCACTCTGCGCACGATCGGCGGTGGCTCCGCATCGTAGTCATCACGCTCCGCGTGATGACCATCCGGATTGCGCAGATGTCCTCACGCGGAGCGTGAGGACTACTTTGCGCCCGCCCCCGGCCGTCACTCTGCGCACGATCGGCGGTGGCCCCGCATCGTAGTCATCACGCTCCGCGTGATGACCATCCGGATTGCGCAGATGTCCTCACGCGGAGCGTGAGGACTACGTTGGCGCCGTCACCCCGCGCAGGGCCGGAGATGCGCCCGCAGGATCCCGACCGCGAGATTCCTACTTGCGCTCCGCGCCCGGCGACGGTAGTGTGCCCGCCCCCTTGAGGGGAGAGATGGAGATTGGAGTCGCCGGGTGACCGGCACGGGAGATCAGCCGATGACGACGAACCTCAAGTTGAAGGCCTGGGTGGACGAGATTGCGGCGATGTGCACCCCCGACCGCGTGCACTGGTGCGACGGGTCGAAGGAGGAGTACGACCGGAACCTCGCGGCCATGGTCGAGTCCGGGACGGCCGTCCGCCTCAACGACCGGCTCCGCCCGAACTCGTTCCTCTTCCGTTCCGACCCCAGCGATGTCGCGCGCGTCGAGGACCGCACCTTCATCTGCTCGAAGAACCGCGACGACGCCGGCCCGACCAACTACTGGGCCGACCCGGAGACGATGCGGGCCGACATGAAGCGCATCTACCGCGGCTGCATGCGCGGGCGGACGATGTTCGTCATTCCGTACAGCATGGGGCCCATCGGCAGCCCGATCTCCAACATCGGCATTGAACTGACCGACTCCCCCTACGTCGTCGTCAACATGCACATCATGACGCGCGTCGGGACGAAGGTGATCGAGGCGCTCGGCCCGGACGGCGACTTCGTTCGCGCCCTCCACTCCGTCGGCGCGCCGCTGGAGCCGGGGCAGAAGGACGTCACGTGGCCCTGCACGCCGGACATCCAGAAGAAGTACATCACGCACTTCCCCGAGACCCGCGAGATCTGGTCGTACGGCTCCGGCTACGGCGGAAACGCCCTGCTCGGGAAGAAGTGCCACGCGCTCCGGATCGCCTCGGTCCAGGCCCGCGACGACGGATGGCTGGCCGAGCACATGCTGATCCTCAAGATCACCAGCCCCTCCGGATCGGTGAAGTACGTGGCCGCGGCGTTCCCGTCGGCCTGCGGCAAGACCAACCTCGCGATGATGGAGCCGACCCTCCCGGGATGGAAGGTCGAGACGATCGGCGATGACATCTGCTGGATGAAGTTCGGGGCGGACGGCCGCCTGCGCGCGATCAACCCCGAGGCCGGTTTCTTCGGCGTCGCGCCCGGCACCAGCATGAAGAGCAATCCGAATGCGATGCGGACGCTCCGCGAGAACACCCTCTTCACGAACTGCGTCCTGACGCCCGAGGGCGACGTCTGGTGGGAGGACATGTCCGCCCCGCCCGCGCGCGGCATCGACTGGCAGGGCAAGGAGTGGACGCCGGACTGCGGCCGCAAGGGCGCGCATCCGAACGCCCGCTTCACGACCCCCGCCCGCCAGTGCCCCGTCGTCGCGCCCGAATGGCAGGATCCCGCCGGCGTGCCGATCTCGGCCATCATGTTCGGCGGCCGGCGCGCATCCGTGGTCCCGCTCGTCACCGAGGCCTTCTCGTGGCGGCACGGCACCTTCCTCGGCTCGATCATGGGCAGCGAGATGACCGCCGCCGCCTTCGGCAAGGTCGGCGTCCTGCGGCGCGACCCGATGGCGATGCTGCCCTTCTGCGGCTACCACATGGGCGACTACTTCGCCCACTGGCTCCGCATGGCGGGCCGCACGACGGCGGACAAGCTGCCGCGGATCTTCTACGTGAACTGGTTCCGCAAGTCGGCCGACGACCGCTGGCTGTGGCCCGGCTTCGGCGAGAACGGCCGCGTGCTCAAGTGGATGGTCGACCGCATCGACGGGAAGGCCGCCGCGAGGGACACCGCCATCGGCCGCGTGCCGGCGCCGGACGCCCTCGACACGGCCGGGCTCGACCTCGACGCCGACGACCTCGCGGAACTTCTCCGCGTGGACACGGACGGCTGGAAGGGCGAGATCCCCGGAATCGAGGAGCACTTCGCCACCTTCGGCACCCGGCTTCCCCAGGGCCTGCGCGACGAACTCGCCGCGCTGAAGTCCCGCCTGGGGGCCTAGCACCGGCACGGAATGCTGGCGAAGTGGGGCGTGGGGCGGTGAAACCGCTCCCACGCCCCGCCCCACTTCCCCACTGCCCTACGGCCACACTTCCCCACTGCCATACCGCCCCACCGCCCCACCGCCCCACTGCCATACCGCCATACCGCCATACCGCCATACTGCCACACT
>Ga0194111_10005391_pt1 | contig 14707 bp, 13 predicted proteins | sample TA2KigC300mmetaG_FD_146194 | JGI IMG/M metagenome (GOLD analysis project Ga0194111, IMG submission 146194) | Freshwater microbial communities from Lake Tanganyika, Tanzania - TA2015033 Kigoma Deep Cast 300m | ecosystem: Environmental > Aquatic > Freshwater > Lake | place: Tanzania: Lake... | reverse complement strand
GTTATCTCTCAACCTGTCGAAAACAAGGGGTAAGTTCAAGCCTTGCTTTAAAGATGCTATTTCGAGGTGAATTGCCTGATTTTGTTTGCTCTTAGCGGTAGCGGGTAAAAATACGATGAGTAATTACCTATTTTGAAGGTTATTGTAATATTTTCTGTTTTTTTCTAAAAACAATCCTTTTATTCTCACTCCCTTCTGATTATTTTCGGCAATGTGCCTTGCAATAATAAGGGGAGAACCTTCTGATCCATCGTCAAACTTTCCAGGACCTGCACAGCAGTCTACTATTAATATAGGACGTCTAAGGTTTTTTACTTTTGCTATATAAGGCGTAAGATAATAATCAAGTATGAAGTCTTTATATTCTGACCAAGCTCTTTTTTGTTTAAAGAAATCATCTGACATTTGTTTTTTCTCAAGATTACAATTTTTGAGAGGAGCGTTCTAAAGTTATACGCTGTCTAATTTCTTTGATGTTCGTATTTATTAATATTTGCTTGCTCCAGCAAACGGTTTATTTTTGGCATCTTGAAATCATTTTAGATAAATATATGTCATTTTTTTTATATATCAAGCGAAATCCTGCATTGCCGATGGTTACAAATCGCACATCATTGACTTACTTTGTATGAATTGATAGACTTCACCTGAAAACAAATTTAATATTATTAAGACGCGTGAAATTATGGATAACAATAATACTATAGACTCTGATTTTCAGTCATACGAAGAGGCCCAAAGATTTCTCTACAAGGCCATTGATTATGAGAAGCTGATTAGCTATCAGTATAATGCCTCAACGTTCAGCCTCGACCGGATGGTCAGAATGCTTGAATACGCCGGGAATCCACATAAAGCGTTTCCTAGTATTCATATCACGGGCACTAAGGGAAAAGGTTCCACGTCCATTATGATGTCCACCATTCTGGAACGTGCAGGCCTTACCACCGGACTCTTTACATCTCCCCATCTCATTGATCTGAAAGAGCGTATCCAGATAAATCACCAAAACATTTCCGAAGAGGAGTTTACCGGTAATTTAAATAAATTCCGGCCGTACATCCAGCATTTGCGGGAAACAGAGCCATCCGCATCGCCTACTTTTTTTGAGATACTTACTGCCGTAGCTATGCTCTATTTCAAAAAAAAGCAGGTGGATATGGCAGTTCTGGAAGTGGGACTGGGCGGGCGTCTGGACTCCACGAATGTTGTGATACCGCAGGTGTCGGTCATTACCAACGTAGGGCTTGACCACACCGCCATCCTGGGTAATACCCTTTCCAGCATTGCCTATGAAAAGGCCGGGATTATAAAGCAGGGTGTTCCTGTCGTTTCTGCCGTCGAATCTCCCGAAGCCCTTTCTGTAATAGAAAAAACATGCAAGGAAAAGGACGCCAGATTGTATTTGCTTGGGAGGGATATTTGGATTTCAGATTTCGGATTTCGGATTTCGGATTTCGGACTCGGGAACTCGGTGATATATCCGCAATCCGAAAGGGGTTTGTTGTGTAAGATAAGGACATGGCGGCATACTTATCCGGAAATCTTCCTACCCCTTGTTGGCGCCCATCAGGCTAAGAACTGCGCCCTGGCGCTGGGCGCTTTAGAAATCATGCGGGAGCAAGGTACTATTTCGATTGATGATGAAACTATCCGAAAAGCCCTTGCCCAAGTGTATTGCCCTGCTCGTGTCGAGGTTATCGGGAAGAATCCGTTGATTATCCTGGATTATGCCCATACCGTTGATTCAATGAAATCCCTGAGAGAGAGCATACAAGGGAATTTCAAGTTTAATAAATTAATCCTGGTTCTGGGATTCTCACAGGATAAGGATTTGGACAATATTTTGAAGGAGATTGTTTCGGTAGGCGACTCGATTCTTGTAACCCAGAGCAAAAACCCCCGCGCCGCTGCTCCTGAAGATTTATGCAAGAGGATAGAAAGACTCTGTGGTAAACATGCGGAGATATTAGATAATACTCATGATGCCGTAGTTGCCGCAAAAAAGAAGGCTTCTAAGGAAGATTTGCTTTGCATCACCGGCTCGGCTTACATAGCTGGCGAGGCTAAGCAGACATTGAGCACGTATATTGGCAAGTAAAAACTTAGACCGACCCATTTTTGTATTTTTGTACGAAATGTGCCAGTCCGACCAGCTATATCACTTCGGCTTCTTTCTGTAATCTTTGTAACAATACCTCGACACCTAGTTTTTTTGCCCAACTATGGAGATAATTCATATCAAGCTTCTTCCATTGTACCTCATAGACCCGTACTGCATCGGTAAATTGTTTTTCGCTGCCGCCCGATAACTTTGCCCATCTCAATTTTGCCAGTATTGTATCCTCCGGACTGGAAATAGAAATTCGCATTCCCCACACTACTTCGTCATATTTTCTTGCAAACCGTGACAGGTCGAAAGGTTCATTCGTTAATATCCAGAAATCAACTTTGTCTCCCGAATTAACATCAATGAGGTTAAACATACTTTGTCTGTTGATTGCATCTATGATACTTTCCTCATCCAGATAAAAGTCAGGAGAGGGGAATGCCTTGACCAGCCTTTCTGCATCCGCCCTTTCTATGGCAACAACGAGGTCTATATCATGGGTTGATCGTGGCTCACCCTGTAAACTTGAAGCGATAGAGCCTGTTACCATGTATTGAATTCCGGATTCATCAAGCGCCTGAAGAACTATTTTTAGTAATTCCTGTTGTGACATTTATTCAGACGCTCCAGATATATTTTTTTGATTTCAGCTTCCGATAAATCAGGAAACCTCTTGCGCAATCCATGAAGGAAGAGATCCCTCGAAAACTGTGACAATTCGAATGCCTTAAGCAATCGCTGCTCAGGTGACATACGGCGAAGAGCTTCAATGTATAGCTTGTGATTCGGGTGTTTTTTGATATTCATGGTCAGACCCTAACCCGAACGAGTTGGAAGAGGTTGTCAATACAAATTAATTTCTATCAATAAATTCAATAACGCAACATTATATACAATGATATGTCTTTTTTAATTTTATTTAGTTCGGGTTAGTTAGCCAAAAAACTAAAGCAGAGACAGGTTTAATACCTGTCTCTACAGATACAACTTCAAAAAGTTTACACATCTATGAATAGGCTTAGAAGTCTTATATTATGCAGCAATCCAGTTAATTGTAAAAATATTTTTCAGATCATTCTCGGCAACATACGACCATACAACTTCATGCTTGCCGCTCATTTCACTTTTGTTTTCAGCATGGCATCAATACCTTCGAACACTTCTTCCTGAGATTTTGATTTTCCGCTCCTTATGTCCTCATCGCCTTGAGAGATCAGTTTCAATATTCCGATGGCATTCCGCATATTCTCATAACTTTTTGGGTCTTGCAGTATAGCCTTAGGCACTCCGTTCTGAGTAATGATAACAGGTCTATGAGTTTCATTTATTTGCTTCAGCAGATGAGTTGCTTTTGCCTTAAGAAAGGTAACCGGTTTTATATCTGTTTTGATATTCATATCTCACTTCCAGTCTTTTTTGTGGTACTAAATTAAGACCGTATGTCAAGGGTTAAATTGTCCGATGTCCAGATGTATCCCCGCATTTCTTATATTTTCCCCGGTCTCCTGGCCAATAGTTTTAGTTCAATTTATAAAAGTACATTCATATATGACTGTTTTATTCTTGGATATTCTATCTTCAAGGTCAAACCCAAAAGATGCCGGGGCTGACGGCCATAGTGTTGCCAGAGTATGAGAATATTCTCGAAAAGTCTTTCATCTAGGATGTTTTTCTTATTTGAAATAGATAGGCCGGCAGATTCCAATGCTTTGTTCCACGTACCAAAACGACGTCCAATGTTACTGGCATCGTATTTTCCGTGTTCGCCATAGACCTTCTGCGTTACCTTTTTCGTTCGAGCAATTTCGGATACGCGCTTAAGATCGCTGATAATCTCTTCGTCTGTGACGGGAGCATTTTTCGCTCTTGTAAGTTCGAATTTAGAATTCGACATATCGACTCATAAAGCGGGCTAACATTTATTTTTATTCTATAATTGCCAGCATATTATTACATAGCACAGCGGATGTCAAACAAAAACAGGCAGAGTTATATTGGAAATGCAATTATTATCTTAAGATTAGATTCTTGGGAGAGTTTCCACTGAATGAAATGAATGTGCAAAGGAAACGTCACACGTCACCTATTCACTTTGGTTGTAACTCTGCCACACTGTGTCTCTGTGGTTATACAGCCGGTCTGGGGTATAATCGGGCTTGCTGGACGATTTCAGGAACTGCCTCTTCCCATTCGACTGCCATGATATGAACGCCTGCCACGCCTTTGATTTCCCTTACCTGTTCGATAACTTCCAGGCAAATCTTGATGCCTTCTTCCTTGCCCTTCTTGGCGGCAGAGGCAGTGGTCATGCGGTTCATGACCTCATCGGGGACGTCCATACCAGGTACGTTATGCTTCATGTGCTTTGCCATGCCTGCAGACTTGAGCGGCGCTACGCCTGCCAGGATGAACGCCTTTTCATGGAGTCCCATGTCGGCAACCATCTTCATCCATTCCTTAAATTTCGGGACATTGTAAATAATCTGTGTTTGTATGAAATCGGCGCCAGCGGTAATTTTCTTGGCAAGCCGTATTGCACGGAATTTAAAGGGGTCGGCAAAGGGATTTTCGGCCGCGCCGATAAAGAATCTTGGTTCAGATGCCTTCAATTCCTGTCCGGACTGGAATTTCTTTTCGTCACGGAGGGTTTTAACCATGTGGATAAGATTGATCGAATCCATGTCGAAGACGCCTTTTGCCATCGGGTGATCGCCGAATTTCTGGTGGTCTCCTGTCAGACAGAGCAGGTTTTTTGCGCCCAGCGCGGCGGCGCCCAGGAGGTCGCTCTGTATAGCAATGCGGTTCCTGTCGCGGCAGGTCATTTGTATGATGGGTTCTACTCCTGCATCAAGCACGATGCGGCCAGCGGCAATGCTGGACATGCGCACGACGGCCGTCTGACAGTCGGTAATATTAAAGGCGTCTCCGTAACCTTTTAGTATGGAGGCCTTTTTTTCAATCACTGAACGGTCAGCGCCCCGCGGAGGGCCGAGTTCTGCCGTAACGGCAAATTTCCCGCTTCTTAAGAGTTTTTCTAAGTTGCTACCAGATTTATTGTCAGTCATAATTTGATACGATAAAATTTATTTTTTCATAACCAAATGTTCAATGACCATCTTTCGTGGGTGGTTTTCCATGCCGGTCGTCCAGTCCTTAGGTGGCACGATGGTCTCCATTGTCGCTAAAAGCTGTTGGGTATCCAACTGGTCGTATATCTGATTCCACACGCAGGGGGTTTCCTGCGAAACCTCGCATTTCCCGTTTTGTGAACCGCCGCACGGCCCGTTCATAAGGCTTTTTGCACACCGGCTTACCGGACACAACCCGCCGGTTGTTGCCAGAATACAATTGCCGCATCCGGCGCACCGTTCCCAGAAAATTCCCTGCTCGGTTGGTCCGCCCATAAAGGTGGTATTTACGCCTGGAAATATCCGTATCCTGGGAAACCTCTCGGCCATGTACTGCACGCCTACACCGCAGGCGATGGAGAGAACGGCGTCACAATCTTTGATGATTTCTTTGATATCATCAATAAATTCCCATTCGCACTGCCGAAGCGTTGAATCTTCTAAGACTTCAACCTGCCTGCCTTCTAATTTGGCGGCTAGCCGGATTTGTGCGGCAAGTTCCGCGACCTGCTTTTCACCGCCCGTATGGCATATCGTTACGCACGAACCGCATCCCAGGACGCAGACCTTCTTAAATCCGGAGAGCATCTGCTTGATTTCTTGAAACGGTTTAGATGCTGCTACAATCATGAGAAATTGCCTCTTCTTATTTTGGAAATTGTGTAGGGCAGGTTTCAAACCTGCTCCTACGGTAAATATGATGAATGAATGTTGCTTTTAAAAAAGCATTACTTAACCTTTACGTTAATTTTCTTTGTCAAACCCCCTGTGTCAAAGGATACCTTTGCGTTGCCCTTTTTATTGCCCGTAACTGTAAAGGTAGCGTTACCATCGGCATCGGTGATTTCTTCTTCAGGTGAGACAGACACCTTCTTCTTGCCGGCATTGTCTAATTTTACCTGTACTGTTACGCCTTCTGCAAGACAACCGTCGTTTCCCTTCACGGTAACAGTAACAATGCCACTCTCCTTGTTTTTAATCGTCAGCTTACTTGGTGATGCAGTAATTGACGCCGGATTGCATTCCACAGATTGCGCGGCATTGAAGGCATACTTGAGATCACCTTTCGTATTGTCGAAATAGCTGATACGCGCATTGCCGGATGTGTCGAGCGCTGTTGAAGTGTACAAACCTACGTCTCCATCGTTGTCTACCGCTGCCGTTGCCCATGAGCCGGAGGCATTAGCGGCATATTTGAGGTCGCCATTGGTTGCATCATAATAGCTAATGTATGCGCTGCCTGACGTGTCGAGCGCTATGGAGGTATAGTAACCAACGTCTCCATTACTATCCACGGTTGCCGCTACCCACGAACCAGAGGCGTTGGCGACATATTTGAGGTCGCCGTTGGTAACGTCGTAATAGCTGATGTGTACACCGCCTGATGTACCGATTTTTATGGAGGTATTTCCGCCTACGTCTCCGTTGCTATCCACGGTTGTGATTATCCAAGAGCCAGAGGCGTTAGTGGCGTACTTGAGGTCGCCGTTTGTCACGTCATAATAGCTGATATGCGCACTACCCGATGTATCGAGCGACAGAGAAGTATTCCATCCCACAACCTCACTGTTGTCAATGGTGGTGGTTACCCATGAGCCAGAGGCATTCGTGGCGTACTTGAGATCGCCGTTGGTTACGTCGTAATAACTGATGTATGCATTGCCTGAGGTGTCGAGCGCTATGGAGGTATCGTACCCCACATCACCGCTTTCGTCCACCGGTACTGTTACCCATGAGCCGGAACCATTGGTAGCGTACTTGAGGTCGCCATTGGTTACGTCGTAATAACTGATGTATATATTGCCTGACGTATCGAGCGCTATGGAAGTATGCTTGCCTACGTTTCCCGTACGGTCTACCACCGATATTGCCCATGAACCAGAGACGTTGGTGGCATACTTGAGGTCACCCTGAGTCGCATCATAATAACTGATATGCGCATTGCCGGATGAATCGAGTGCAAGGGAGGAATTCCAGCCGACAAATAGATCGCTGTCAACAGTCTCTACCTTCCATGAAGCGGCAAAGGTGCCAGGGGCGAGCAGGGCAAGGCTGATGACAGTAAAATACAGACCTGATAAAAAAAATTTAATAATCATATTTTCCCCTCACTTTCATTTTGATGAGGCTCACATGGTACACGCGATAAATAATTCCCCCTTAAAAAAGGGGGCAAGGGGGTTGTAAAATAACTACGGAAAAACACAACCCCATGAATCCCCCTTTATTAAGGGGGACATGCTAAATTGATGAATTTCTGAGTTCTTCCACCATCTTGAAAGCAATGTCGATAATTTCTTTGCCATTCTGCGAGGAGACAAATTGGATTTGAAACCTTCTGGCATCCATTCCCAACCCGCTCAAAATCTGAGTGGTATATTTCGTCCTTTTTTCGACCCACTCCTTTTCCTTGCAGAAGTGGCATTCATCGTCCTTGCACGCAGTTATCAGCAAGCCGTGTGCGCCCAGCTCAAACGCCTTTAAATACAGCGATGGGTCTACCTTGCCCAGTCCCAGTACCCCTATTCGCCTGAAATGGAAAACAAGTAAATTATCTGTAGCGCGTTCCTTTTCTTCTTTGTATGCGCTGTATTGGCAATAAAAATTGATAATAAGCGGTTTTACCCCCTGGATGTATTTATCTTTGAAAATAGCCTCCAGCGAATCTTTGCCACGGTCTTCCAAAGGAGTTTTAAAACTTATGGCCTTTGCGGGGCATTCCACAATACATAAACCACAAGATTGACAATCTCCGTCGATGTAAGCTGTTGTGTCCCCCTTTTTAATTTTGGGCACTTCAAAGGGACATATCCTCACGCAGGTAAGGCATCCCACACACAGGTTATCGTCAACAAAAGCGCCGGCGCCGCAGTTCATGCATCGCTGCGCCTCTTTTACTGCGGTATTTAAGGAGAACCCTAGTTCTACTTCCTCAAAGTTATCCAGCCTTTTATCGGAGGGCATGGTGGGCATATCCTGTTTCTGCTCTTTCTTGATAAGGGCAATTTTCGGTGCGGCAATATCAGGCACTGCGGGTTTTTCAGCCCATTTCTCGTCTTTTAGAGTCGCATTTCTCAAGGCATTATGGATAGAAATCGCCGCCTTTTTACCCTGTGCCATACACTCGGTCATGGTTCCACGTCCCAGCACAACATCGCCGCCCGCATAGATACCATGCACTGCCGTGCTGAAGGTATGTGGATTGACAATGATTGTGCCGCCGCGCGTAACTTGTATGCCTTCCTGCCCTTTTAAGAATGAAAGATTCGATGCCTGCCCGATTGCAAGGATGATGGTATCCGCTTCTATGACGGATTCCGAACCTTCATAAAAAGCCGGATTGAAGCGCTTTTGTTCATCAAAGACGTATTTTACTTTGAGGGTTTCAAGTCCGGAAACCTTCCCGTTCTTCCCGATGATACGTTTGGGTCCTACGGAGTTGTACAGTATTGCTCCTTCATGGATTGTCTCTTCGATTTCAAAATCGGTTGTCGGCATTTCCTTCCGGGATTCGAGGCAGGCAACGGATACCTTATCGGGTTTCAGGCGCAGGGCGGTTCGCGCGCAGTCCATAGCGACAGCGCCGCCGCCTATTACCAACACGTTCTTCCCAATTTTGGCGTTTCCCGCAGTATTTACTTCATGTAAAAAGGACACTCCCTTGAGTACGCCTTCGAGGTTTACCCCTTCGATGTTCAGTGTCCGGCTTTCGAGCAGTCCGACGCTGATAAAGATAGCGGAGAAACCCTCCTTTTTCAAGCTATCGAAGGTAATGTCTGCACCAAGAGTCGTGTTGTATTTAATTTCGGCTCCTAATTTTTTAATAAATTCAACGTCATTATCGATGGCCGTTCTGGGGAGGCGATAGGTCGGTACGCCCATGCGGAGCATGCCGCCGGGCGTTGGATTGGATTCAAAGATCGTACATGAATAGCCTAAAAGCGCCAGGTCATTGGCTGCGGCAAGTCCGGCAGGGCCTGCGCCAATGATAGCAATTTTTTCAGGGTATTTTTCTGTGAAATTTTTTCTGGTTTCTTCAGAAAAATTATCACCCAAAAACCGTTTGAGCCAGGCAATTGCAATCGGGGCTTCAGTGCTGTTCCGTCTGCATTTTGTTTCACAGGGATGCGTACAGATGCGGCCGCATGCCGAAGGTAAAGGATTTCTCTCCCGCACCAGCCGGTATGCCTCGCTGAAGCGTCCTCTGGCAATGAGTTGAACATAGTCACGGGCATCCTGCCGTATCGGACACGCCAGGATACACGGGGCCTCTTCATTTATTTTTTTGTCAGATTTTGTATATAAATTTGCCATAGACATGGCCAGGTTTCTGTCATTTAACAAGTCTTCAGAAATTCACGACAAAAAAATTATTATTCCCCCATAACTTTAATAACAAGTCTCTTGCTGCGTTGCCCGTCAAATTCAGCATAGAACACCTTTTGCCATGTACCGAGGTCTAATTTTCCCTCGGTTACCGGTATGACCGCCTGGTGTCCGATGAGAAGGTTTCTGAGATGTGCATCCCCATTCACTTCGCCCGTCCTGTGATGGTAGTAATCATGGCCTTCCGGAATCAGTTTCAGGAGCCACTCCTCGATATCCCGATGGAGTCCCGGCTCGGCATCATTAACAAAAACTCCGGATGTTATATGCATGGCGGAGACCAGAATCATGCCCTCTTTAATACCGCTCTTCTGAAGCACCTTATCAACGTCCCTTGTAATGTTTATAAACTCGTGGCGCTTTTTGGTATTAAAGGTCATGTATTCTGTCAGAAATTTCATTTTAAATCAGCCCCTTTTCGTATAAGGATAACAGCGAAACCGGTAGTATTCAAAAATTTTTTACATAGAAAGAGACTTAATTTAATGACTCTCATGAAGGTTGTCAAGGGAAAATGTAATAACCTTTTAGATAGAAATGGAGAACGGCGCGAGGTTTGGGGTGTTTTGAAATGTCAGGACGTTGGTTTCTTGATTACGATATGTTTCTTCCAGTGGATATTGTCGGTCTTGGGATAATCAGTTCGATGGTGGACACCTCGGGATTCCTTACGTTTGCGGGCAGAAGTCACAATAAGTCTGGAAACGATTAACATATTCTGTAGCTCCCATCCAACCGGATGAGAGAATTCTTTGTCCATAACGTAACTGCACCACATTTCGACCATCTCTTCCGCCTCAAGCAGGTGTCTTTCGTCCCGTTCGATTCCTGCATCCCTCCACATAAGGCTTTTTAAGGAATTTCTAATATCATTCAAATCCAGCCAGCTAATCTTTGATCCGCCGATAGATTCACGAATGGGATAGGGTAGCAATTCACGTTTGATCTTTTGGATTGACTTACAGGCATCCGTCCCGGCCATATAACCAGTTACCAGCCCCTCGAGCAGAGAATTGCTGCCAAGCCTGTTGGCGCCGTGCATTCTCGTGCAAGCCGCTTCACCGCAAGTGTAGAGTTGTCTGATGGTAGTCCTGGCGAAACGGTCGACCTTAATGCCGCCGATCATGTAATGAGCGCTGGGACGCACGGGAATCAGGTCTTTGGCAATATCGATTCCAAAGGATGCGCAAATCTCTCTGATCCTGGGAAAGCGGGCGTACAGGCGTTTTTTGGGAATATGACGGACATCGATATACACATTCGTATGATCGGTCTTTTGCATCTCTCGTAAAATACTTTGACTCACGACATCTCTGGGCGCCAGTTCAGCCTGCGGGTGATAGTTGGGCATAAATCGTTCACCATTTTTATTTCTTAATATCCCTCCCTCTCCTCGCACCGTTTCTGTAATGAGAAATCGCACTGCTCCTGCAATATAGAGGGTTGTGGGATGGAACTGCACAAACTCCATATCCTGGAAGGCAGCGCCCGCACGGTAAGCCATTGCAAGTCCATCTCCCGTGGCGACATCCGGGTTGGTCGTTTCACGGTATACCTGTCCGCATCCCCCTGTTGCCAGAATCGTTCGCTTTGCCCAGATTAATACGATTCCTTTTTTGGCGTGCCAGGTAACTGCTCCGTGGCAAGTACTATCTCTGGTAATAAGGTCGATAACGAAGGTATGTTCAAAGACCTTGATATTTTTGTTTTCCTTCACAACGCGGACAAGGGTGTGTTCCACTTCCTTGCCAGTGGAATCACCCTGGGCGCGGATAATGCGTGGGAAGCTGTGACCCCCTTCCTGGGTAAAGATTAAGTGGTTGTTTTGCCTGTCGAATGCAGCGCCCCAGTCAATCATTTCACGCACTCGTTTGGGGCCTTCGCTAATGATAGTTTTAACCGTGGTCTTATCACACAATTCCTGTCCTGCGTCCATGGTATCTTTTATGTGTTTTGTCAGGGTGTCTCTTTCAGATAAGACCACTGCGATTCCGCCCTGTGCGTAAGCAGTATTATTTTCATCGACCTTATCTTTCGTGACAACCAACACTGAACCATGCTTTGCGGCTTGAATTGCTGCACTGAGACCTGCCACGCCGCTCCCGATGACCAGCACGTCGGTAAAGATATGGGAAGAGGTATGACTATCAAATGAAATGAGATATTTTTTTGGCTCCGTATGTTTTTTCACGGTACGAATTTTAACACTGAATTAAGCGTAGTACAAGCCTTAATAAATTGTTTTTCAGAGGGACCTGATTTGTCTTGGTTTAACAATGTAAAAAAATACATTTTCTGTTTATTAATTGGGGCATATGACATATGATATCAAGCGGCATAAATCTGTTTTTGAGAAGGAGGTTTGTCTATGGCAAAGAATTATGTAATTGTTGGCAGCGGTCCGGCCGGTATTACTGCGGCAGAAAATATACGCAAAGTGGATACACGGGCTGAAATTACCGTAATTTCAGCAGAAAGGGTGCCCATGTTCTACAGGCCCAGGATACCAGAATATGCCGTGGGAAAGCTGGAAATCGAGGCGCTTATGGTCAAAACAATGAATTTCTACGACCAGGAGAGGATTAAACTCCAATTGGGCGTTAGAGCGGTTAAGTTAGATAAAGAGAGAAAAATCGTCGAAACTTCCGAAGGCAAACAATATGGATACGATAAACTCCTCATTGCCACAGGCATTGATCCCATCATGCCTTCATACCCAGGGAGAGACCTTAAGGGTGTATTTACCATGCACTATTTATACCATGCTGATCAGATGAGAATCATTACCAAAGAGGCGAAAGAAGTGGTCGTGGTCGGCGGAGGTCTTTTGGGGATGGACATGGCGGAGGAGTTAAAAAAAGCGGGTTTAGAGGTAAAGTTTCTGGTCAGGAGACATGTTTTGGGTGATCCTTTTTTTGACGAATACGGCTGTAAATTGATTCAGGAGGAGTTCGCCTGTTTGGGTGTAAATGTGTTTACAGGCACGGAAGTTCAAGCATTTGAAGGTGTGGATGGTAAATTGGCAAAAATCATAACCACGGATGGGAAGCAGATGGAATCTTCTTTTTGCTTTCTTTCCATTGGCGCAGTACCTGCCGTCAATTGGCTTCGGGAAAGCGGTCTTAAAATCGATAAAGGGGTTTTGGTGGATGGACGCCTTCAAAGTAGCGAAAAAGATATTTTTTCTGCCGGGAATTCTGCTCAAATTACCGACCCTGTTTCCAAAAAACAGATCGTTCAGACGAATTGGTTCAATGCCAGCACACAGGGACGCATTGCCGGCAACAATATGGCTGGAGATGAACCAATGGAATATAAAGCAACAACCAATTACCTGAAGAAAGTAGGGCAACTATCGTTTAACCTCATAGGCTGGGGTAATGCCATGGTAGAAATGGGGCAAAGGACTTACTTTAAAGGGGATAATCCCAGGGAATACATTATGATTACCACAAGGGAAGGCGTTATTGTAGGTGCGGTCGTTTGCGGATTGCCAAAGATCAGCTTAAAATTAAAAGAGCAAATTGAGAAGCAAATAGTAATTCCTAATTTGGAAAAGTTTATTCCACAAAAAGAAGGTAAATTAGATATGCTACTAAAAATTCTAGCGTAAGATTTACCACTTGAATATCAGTAATTTTCATAAGTCTCGTTTAATTCAAAACTTGCAAAAGCATGCTTCCAGCTGAGTCGTACCATAGTCGTACCTTTAAGCATTTCTCACCAGGATTTTAGCCTTTGTGTTTGTGATATAATTTGTCAGTGTGTCGATTGCTTGCCGTTTGCTATCCAGTCCGATATGTGAATATCTCAATGTCATATCAAGGTTACTGTGACCCAGCATTTCTTTTGTTGTGATAGTACCTGTCCCAAGTTCGCCGTGTAAACTGGCAAAGCTATGCCGCAAATTGTGAAAGGTAAAATTAGAGATACCCAAAGATTTAAACAGTAAAGAAAAGTGTCCGCTATAAGATGACAATAATACCTTAGTTAGTTTTCTGGTCTCAAATACGGAATCTGTTTCAAGCTGGCAACCCGCTCTGTAATTTATTAACTCATTTGCAAGATAGCTCGATAGTGGGATCGTAACAATTTTCCCTGTCTTACTCTGAATGAAGGTTGTTATTCCCTTAGCAAAGTCTATGTCTTGCCATTTTAAAGATAACACCTCATTTAAGCGCATTCCTGTAAAGAGTCCCACGAGCACCATAAGACGGTCTTTCCCTTGCAGTTTATCAAGCAATAAGGCTATTTCATCGCCGCTCAATATACGGTCTCTGGATTGTAATTCCTTGAGTCGTTTTATACCTTTGCAAACGTTCTTGTCAAGAATGCCTGATTTAACTGCCATGCTTAAAATGCTGGATAGTATGGCGACATCGGCATTAATACTACTATCTTTTACGAGGTCTTTCTCTCTGCGCTCAACTCTGAATTTCTCTACTATAAAAGCCGTAACCTTATCAAGTCTATAGTCGCCTAAATACCTTGCCAAGACATTAACAGCCCTTTCTTTTGATATTCTGGTTGTCTCTTTTGCGCTTTTATAAAGTTCCAAGTATCTTTTGCCGTATTCAGAAAGCGTAGGAATTTCCTTTTGTGTTGGTAAATTAAAAATACCCCTGCGAATATCGGTTTTTATTGTGTGTAAATATTCCAGCGCAACCGTTTTTGAGGAAATCTCTGGAAATATCCTGGATACCCACCTACCGCCTGAATCTCTAAACTCAATTGCCCACGCCCCGCAGTCCGAAACCCCTTCCGGGCAATGCTTGCCCCGCTTCCCTTCGCATTTGATACCGCCAGCAACCTTGCCGTATCTGTCCCCCGGCTCCCGCTTGCCCTTGCATGCCGGATGATACTTTTTCCATCTGACGCCCATTATTCACCGTCCTTTCAAACAAAAAAGGCAACTGACACCATGTAGGACGGTACATGATGCCGTTGCCTTCGTTGCTCGTGTTTTCCACAAGCAAATATTTCGCACCCCGTCCGATGCCTTGATTTTAGTACGTACTACACCTTTAAGATAAGATTGTCAACTATTTTCTTGTTTGTTTTCATCACTTTTCATTTCTTTGTG
>Ga0194111_10005390_pt1 | contig 14709 bp, 10 predicted proteins | sample TA2KigC300mmetaG_FD_146194 | JGI IMG/M metagenome (GOLD analysis project Ga0194111, IMG submission 146194) | Freshwater microbial communities from Lake Tanganyika, Tanzania - TA2015033 Kigoma Deep Cast 300m | ecosystem: Environmental > Aquatic > Freshwater > Lake | place: Tanzania: Lake... | reverse complement strand
CGGCAACGTCAACGGACAAACATCAACGACCTTCTTTTAGGGTGAACGAAAAAGGCAAAGGCAACGACCACACCCAACGGCGGGTCGTGAGCGATCTCGCCTCTTGACAGACCGTTTCATAGAGGCGCCATTCATGGCGCCCGCTTGTCCGGCCGGCACGCGGCCCGCGACACCGTCGCGGGAAGGCCTGGGCGGGAGCCAACGGGAAAGGTGCATGTCACCAACGTCCCTCGGAGCCCGCCCATGCGCCGTCTGCTCGTTCTCGCCGCCTTGGCCTTGATTCCCCCGACCTCTTCGCCCCAGGCCGACGTCGTGCAGTTCACTGACGCCTTCGATACAGGCCTCGCCGATCGCTGGACACCGCTGGGTGGCGAGTGGCAAGTCGCGGACGGGCGCGTGCAGGGCAAGGGCACGGGGGACATGGCCCTGCGGGGGCGGTGGTGGCGGGATGTGACGGTGGAGGTGAGTGTCGCGATCTCCGAGGCCGACGGGCCGCCGTACTGGGCTGGCATCCGCCTGCGCACCGACAGCAAGAAGAGCCCGGGGTCGGGCTACCTCGTCTACCTGCGGCGGAGCGGCGACCTGGAGATCTGGACGGCCGGGCAGATCCTCGCGGCTCACCGGACGGACCTCGCCGAGCGGCTGGCGCGCGGGGAGTCCGTGCGCCTCGGCGCGCGCGTCGTCGGCAAGCGAATTGAGGGGCTGATCGACGGGAAGGCGCTTGTCTCGGCGGAGGCTGACAGCGTGCGCTGGGGCGAGGTCGCGCTGGCGGTGTGTGGTGCGACGGGGCTGTTCGACGACCTGACCTGCGAGGGCACGACGGCGGGGGGCATTATCCATGGGCAGGTCCTGAACTACGCGGACCAGCTGCCCGTCGCCGACACGCTGGTCGAGACCTACCACTCGTTCGACGGCTACCCAAGCTTGGCCCTGCAGTCCACCCGCACCGACGCCGAGGGGCGCTATCTCCTGGAGGGCCTGCCGCCGGGGGAGAAGGCCTACTGGCTGCGGGCGTGCAGGGAGGACTGCGGCGGCGGCACCGGCTGGTTCGTCACCGTCTCCCAGGACCGACCGACCGAGTACGACCTCCTGCTGATCGACCGCCCGCCGGCCGAGGTGTGGATCGACTCGGCCGCGCTGACGCTGCCGAGCGGCTGGGAGGAGGTCCCCGATCCGCAGTGCTACGGAGGCAGTCGCGCCGTCATCCGCACAGCAGAAGCCCCCGAGCCGCCGGAGCTGCACTGCCGGCTCACGATAGCCCAGGACGGCGTCTACGTGCTGCACATCGCGAGCGGCCTGTACGAGAAGCGGCACTACTGGTCGCCCTATTCCTACAGCCTCGACGGCGGCGAGTGGCGCGAGGCCATGAGCAGCCTGACCTTCGAAAGTCCGCGCTACGGCGACCGCGCCACCTTCGTCTGGGCGCATCCCGAGCCGGTGCGCCTCTCCCGCGGCGAGCACGACCTCGCGTTCCGCGTGACCGAACGCTCGCCGGCTGGGCCGTGGTACGGGACGTTTGATGCGTTGGCGGTGGAACGGCTGCCGGAGGTCGGCGCGAAAGGGCGAGGCGCGGCACGGGGGGAGGAGGTTGTGCTTCAGTTCTCCTCGGAGCCGGACTTCAGCGAGGGAACGCTCACGGTGCCGCGTGTGCGGGGAGGCACGTGGCGGGTACCGGGGGGCCTCGTGGACGGCACGTACTGGTGGCGCGTCAAGCGGCAGGCGCCGGAGAGCAGTTGCTTCCGCGGCGTGTTCGGGTCGGCGACGCAACTGACGATCGCGACCGAGGCGGCAGCGGTCCAAGGCATCACGGAACACGTCTCGGCCCCCGGTTCCGCGACGATCTCGTGGAAGACCGACGAGGCGTGCGAGTCGTGGCTCGAGTGGGACGTCCGCACCTTCGAGCCGCGCTTCCAGACGCCGGTGAGCCGGGGGCGCACGCACGTCGCGCGCCTGAGCGGGCTGGAGCCGATGACCTGCCATCGGTACTGGATCGTGGTGCGCGGACCGTGGGGCGAGCGCCGCACGTTGCGGCGGCAGTTCCTGACGCCGCGCCGCGAGCTGTCCGGGCGACAGAGTCCGTTCGGCGTGTTCGGGCAGACGCTGACGTACTCGCAGGAGTTCGCCGAGGCGGGCGTCGCGTGGATGAGCGATTACTGGGACTGGGCGGCGCTCGAACCGAAGCGGGGCACGTTCGACTGGACCCAGGCCGAGGAGCGGATCGCGCGCGCGCAGAAGGCCGGGCTCAATGTGACGGTGACCACGTGGGGCACGCCCGCGTGGATCAGGCCCTCGGTGAAGTCGCCGCCGGGCTGGGCCTACACCTACGGCCCGGAGGACCTCTCTGCCGCGCGCGAGTTCTTCCGCCGGCTGACCGCGCATTGCCGGGGCCGCGCCGACTGGTTCCTGCCGTGGATCGAGCCGAACGTCGCGCGCGACCCCGTGTTCGGCTACCCGCGCGGGTACTGGGCGAGCCGCCCGCACGCGCAGACGTACGCCGCGTATGAGCGCGCGGCCTACAAGGGAGCGAAGCGTGGCAACCCCGACTGCCGATTGGTGGGAATGAACACGGCGGGCGTGGACCTCGCGTTCATCGAGAAGTGCTACGACGAGGGCGCGGCCGACGCCTTCGATGTGATGAACGTGCACTACTACGCGATGACCGGGGACTTCGAGAAGCAGGACCCGGAGGGGATGTTCGCGGGGCTGCAGGCACTCATGGCGCGCTACGGCGACGCCGAGAAGCCGATCCTCTGCAGCGAAGGCGGCGGCACGTCCTCGGGCCTGCCGGGCACGAACGAGGCGATGCAGGCCCCCAACCTCGTGCGGATCTACGTGATCAGCATCGCGAACAACATCGACAAGCTCTGCTGGACCTTCAGCCACGACCCGAACCCCTATGGGAGCGACGTCGTGTCGATGGTTCCGTGGATGGGCCTCTTCCGCTTCGACCCCGATCCCACCCACGTCATGCCCGACCTGCACGGCGAGCCGAAGCCGTCATACTTCGCCATGCGCAACATGACGAGCCTCCTCGCGGGAAGCCTCTACCGCCGCCGCGTGGCCTTAGGCGAAGGCATCCGCGCGTATCGCTTCGAGAAGGCAACGCCCGAGGGGCGGCAGCGGGTTACGGTGCTGTGGTCTGAGGAAGGCGAGCGAACGGCGCGATTGCCTCTCGCTGGTCAACTAGCGCGGGCCGTCGGCCATCTCGGCGAGGCGGCGTCGGTGGAGGAGCGGCGAATGGAAGCACTGCTCACGCTGACGCCAGAGCCGGTGTTCGTGGTGGAGTCATTGCGCGGGCCCGGCCCGTAAGACCGGGTGAGAAGATTAAAAGTTAAAGATGTGACCCCGGAGGGGTGCGATGCTCGCTATCTGCCTCCTACTGCCCTCGCTCGGCCACGCAGCCGGCCAGCCCGTAGTCGGCTTCGTGATGGTGGATGCCGACAAGTACTATGCCGAGGAGCAGCGGTACAATCCGTACGCGACGCGGGTGCTCGGGCCGAATGGGTTCGGGTACGGGCTGGCGGAGTGGCGCGTGTTCTGGGGAGATCAGGCGGATGAGACGCGGACGCTGGACCTGCTGCGGCGGTTCAACGTGATGGTGGTCGATACGCCCTTCGATTCGAGCATCACGGAGATCGGGCCGAATCAGCAGCGGACCGCCGCCGCCGCGCGCAAGGCCCTGGAGGCGTACCTCACGGAGGGCGGCAGCGCGCTACTTGTGCTGCAGGCGGTGCGGTACCCCGGCGACAGGGACCAGGATTACGCGAACCTGGTGCTGGAAGGGCTGGGCGTGCAGATGCTGCGTGAGGGCGTCTTCGATTCGCAGCGGAGCTTCTCGGCCAGGATCGCCAGCATCTTCCAGCCGGAGGGCTTCTTCCGCACCGAGAACGTGACAACGGGGCATCCGGTCACCGAGGGCGTGAAGCGCCTCTGCCTGCCGCAGTATCACAATGGCCAGACGCCCGGCGTGGTGACGCCGCAGTTCTCGGCGGACTGGCAGGTGCTCGTGCGGGGCGACGCGAGCGCGCAGAGCTACGCGGTGACGCGGGAGCATGTGACCGACTACAGCCAGGTCGGCACGTACGCGAGCGCGCCGCCCATCGTGGCGGTGAGAAGCCTCGGGAAGGGGCGCCTGATGGCCTACAGCGTGCCCCTGCGCAGCATCTCGACGAACTACGGCGTGCCCGGCTGGAACATGATCGTGGAGAGCGCGGGCGACGTTCAGGCCGGGCTGCCGAGCGACAGCGCGCGGATGGTGCTGAATGGGCTGAAGTGGCTGGCCGAGACCTCCCGCGGCAATCCCGCGTTGGGCACGTTCAGCACTAAGCCGGTTGCGCGCGTGCGGTTCCCGGCGAGCGTCGAGTGGGATGCGCAGCAGTTCCCGGCTCCCGTGAAGGGCGTGCGCGGCTTGCTCGGCGCGAAGACGGCTCTGAGCGACGGCACGGGCACGGTGGCGGAGTACGTCGCGGCGGCGAAGGCGGCGGGGCTCTCGTTCATCGTCTTCAACGAGTCGCTGGAGGCGATGACCGCCGAGAAGCTGGAGCAGCTCAAGGCGGCGTGCGCGCAGGCCTCGACGGACGACTTCTACGCCTGCCCGGGCGTGGAGTTCACCGACGACCTCGGCAATCGCTGGGCGATCTGGTCGGAGCGGATCATCTTCCCGCAGGCGTCCTACAACCGCGCGTATGGTGAGACGAACGCGCAGCGGCCGCCCTTGCAGCAATGGGACGGGGCGGTCATGCACAACCCCGGCCAGTACTGGGAGTACTGCGGCTACTCGCCGAACATGCTGCTGACCTACGCCAACCTGCGCGCGAAGGGCGCCCACCCCGCGAACATGTGGTGGTTCTTCCGCCTGCCCCCGTACGTGTACGAGGGGACGAAGCTGGTCGAGGACCAGTTCGGCGAGTGGCTCTATGCCCTGCGGGATGTGCGGCACATCAGCCCCACCTCCTACACACGCGTGCGCGCGCCGGCGGAGGTGGCCGCGGCGGCCGAGGTCAGCTGCACCGTCGGCCGCGACCTGGGCAATGTGCGCAACTGGCTGAACGACCGCTGCGGCAACTTCTGGCACCCCGCCGAGCCATACGTCACTTCCGGCCCGCTGGTCGAGCAGTGGGCGGTCATCAACAGCCAGCACGACCTCCCCTTCACCGTGCGCGGCAAGCAGCGCGCGCGGCTGCGGTTGCAGGTCAGCTCACCGGACGGCATCCGGGAGGTGAAGGTCCACAACTGCGACTACGGCATCACTCGCCGCTATCTGCCGCAAGGGGCGACGGAGCTCGCGCAGGAGTTCGAGCTGGCCCACGACCGGGACCACACGCTGACACTGGAAGTCACCGATACGAAGGGCCGCAAGGCGATCTCGGACAAGCGCTTCCTCTTCAGCTACAAGATGAGCCTGGAGCGCTGCGGGGATAACCTGAACTTCCTCAACGGCATCGGCCTGTGCTGGCACCCGGACCGCAACGAGATGCTGCCGCTCGGGCAGATGTACCAGGGGATGCCCGCCGAGAGCATCGGCGGCTACGACACCGCGGCGGCGCTGACCAACCAGGCGGTTCTGCGGATGTGGGCGATTGACTGCCTCATCACCGAGGAGATGAAGCAATACCCCCTCTTCCAGGAGAACGGGGTCCTGCGCAAGATCCTGAACATCCCCCTGCCCGGCAATGACGTGAAGATCTGCGAGATGCGGATGGGGCCGATCGTCGAGCCCTTCGATTCTCCCACGCGCGACACGCCGGCGCGCACGAGCGTGCCGAGGATCGTGGACGATAACCCGCTCTTCACCCGCACCCACCGCGCGTACTACCTGCAGAACCGCACGAACATGTACATCACCTGGGACTACCGCCGCGCACGCGAGGGCGCCGAGAACTACCGCGGCGGCATGGTGTGGCACGAGGGGAAGGTGACGTTCAAGCGCGACGCGGCGCTGGCGGGAAGCATGCCGGTCATGCTGTTCTACCTCACCGGCGGCGCCGCCGAGGGCACGCCGACGACGGTGCTCATCGACGAGGCCGACACCGGGCCGGTCGCCGTCGAGCTGCCGCAGGGGGAGACGCTGGTGAAGGAGGGCCGGGTGGCGCCGGGCGGCTACGTGACCGCCGCGCCGTGTGATCTCTACAGCGTGTTCTATGCGGCCTCCGATACGCCGTTCCGCTATGTCCTGGTCTCGAGCCCGGACACGGGCCGCATCAACCAGCTCCAGATCGGGATCGGCGAGCCGGGCCAGAAGGTCAGCGCCGGAACGGAGCTGGCCTACCGCTTCGGCGTCGCGACGCTGGGCGGCCCGCTCCTCGCGCCCGAGGAGACGGCCGCGAAGCTGGAGGACATCGGCGAGGGCTTCGGCATCGGCGCGCGCGATCGGGGCGTGCAGACCTCCGTCACCGTGGGGAAGCTCCTCGGCCGCGAGATGTTCCTGCACCTAAGCGCGGAAGGCCACGAGGCGCAGTTCACGATTGAGCCCCGCGAGACGATCATCGAGCTCCCGATCCGCCTGGATGGGATCGAGGACAACGGCTGCGCCGCGGTCTACACGAAGACGCGGCCGTGGTTTCGCTGGGTGGGCGTCGCCGAGGGCAGCGCGTGGTTCCAGGAGGACGTGGATCGCGGCGCCGACATCTGGGCCGGCAACGTGTTCGTCTGCGACAACGAGGCGATCAAGCTCACCCTCGTTCGCGACGGCCTGGCCGAAGGGCGACAGCCGTGGCTCGAAGTCCACAACCCGACCGACGCGCCGATCCGGGCGGTCATCACTTCGCCGTCGCACACGCCCATCTACGGCGGACGGCGCCTGACGGTGGATGTGCCCGCGGGGAGCAGCGTGAACGTGGCTGTGGAGGAGGCGAGGTGAGGTTACGCCGGAGGCCGGCGAGGCGCGCCAAGATTAAAATTTAAAGACGTGACCCCAGCTGTGACGATCGCGAGCTGGGTTGCGCTGCCGAGGAGCCACTGGGAGGGGCGCACGTTGTAGTCCACGGCATCGTGGAGCCAGCCGAGCCATGCGGTGCCGGGCCAGGCTGCGAGGAAGCCGCACCAGGGCGGCACGTTGAAGAGCAGGTCTGGCAGGCAGCCGAAGAACGCGCTGCCGACCATCACCCACCGCAGAGGGCCGCGCCCGATCAGCCAGAACACCAACGGGATGCCGAGGCTCATGTCCACGATGGCCATGGCGATTTCGCCGGGTTGCGGGCCGCGGCCCTCCACGCCGAAGAGCGAGTGCGGTCCCAGGTGGGGGACGCTGTCGAGGAGGATGTGACTGGCGACGGCCACAGGGAACGCGAGCCACGGGCGGCGAAGCGTCTTGCCGACAGCGGCTCCGGCCACGAGGTGCACGGTACCCAGCATGTCTGGTGCCCTCCCTCGAGGCAGAGCCTATCCGAGGGCGCGCTCACCGAACCGAAGCCGGAGTCCCGAACCGAGTTGCGCGTGAGGCCCGATTCACTGGGACCCTCGCCGGCGAGTGTTGCAGGAGTCCGGCGTCTGACGGGCAACTAACCGGGTGCGCTCACCTGCCGGCCCCGGACGGAGGCGCACCGGAATGGACGCCGCGCGCACCCGCCGCATTGCGTTTTTCATCCTCCACTTCGTCGCGCTCGTTTCCGCCCTGATCTGGGTGCACTGCGACTACGTGCGTCAGCGCTCCGGCGTGGACCTGCACGCGGCGTACGTCGTCTTCGCCGCGGCCTGCGCCTATCTTCTCCTCCGGGCGTACTTGGTTCTCGGCGGCAAGGTCTCCGAGCGCTGGGAGTACCTCTGGCTCAGCGTGGACCTGCTGCTGATCACGGCTGGCGTGTATCTCACCGGCCGAATGGGCAGCGACCTGGCCCTGCTCTACTTCTGGCCACTCGTGACCGCGTCCGTGCAGCGGCGGCCCAACCTCACCCTCGGTGTGGGCGCCGCCACGGCCGTGCTGTACGCGATCGTCGCGGCTCCGGATGCGATCGAGACCGGCCTGGTGCCGAGGCTCATTGCGCGGCTCTTTGTCATCGCGGCGGCGACGGCGGTCGCCGTGGCGTACGCGGTCACGGAGGCGGCGCGCGTCGAGGAGCTGACGCGGCTGCGGGAGCAGGTCGCGCTGTCGGACTACCGCTCCCGGCTGTCCCAGGAGATGCACGACGGCATTCAGCACTACCTCGTGCGCATCGCGGCGAGGCTGAACCTCGCGAGGACGTTCGTGGACCGCGAGCCCGACAAGGCCGCGCGCATGGCCATCGACCAGGCGCTGACGGTAAGGCAAGCTAGCGACGAGCTGCGGTATCTCGTCCGCCGGCTGCGCTCGCCGGTCGTGGAGCAGCAGGGCTTCGTCGGTGCGCTGCAGGATCACCTGACCATGTTCGGTGAGCGGGCGGGCGCGGACGTCGAGCTGCAGGTGGAGGGCACGCTGCGGCGGTTGCCTCCGGACGTCGAGCAGGCCGCGTTCCGGATCATCCAGGAAGCCCTGACCAACGCCGAGAAGTATGCGAGTGCCGACCGGGTGGAGGTGCGAGTCACCTTCGGGGAGGACTCTCTCGAGTGCGTGGTCGCCGACAATGGCGCAGGCTTCGATGCCTCGGAACCGCGCGCCGAAGGGGGCTTCGGCCTGGCCGGCATGCAGGAGCGCGCCGCCTCCGCAGACGGTGGACTGACGGTCACCAGTGCACCGGGAGGCGGGACGACCGTGACGTTCCGCGCGCCGTTCACGGCCGCGCGCGAGGAGAGCAAAGGGTATGACAAAGATCCGACTGCTGATCGCTGAGGATGAAACGCTCCTCCGCCATGCGCTCGCGCAGATGCTCGGTGCAGAGGCCGACATCGAGGTCGTGGGGCAGGCCCCGAATGGGGAGGCGGCAGTCGTGGCGGCGCGTGCCCAGCAGCCGGATGTCGTGCTGATGGACATCAACATGCCGAAGCTGGACGGCATCGAGGCGACGCGCCAGATTGCGCAGGCACTCCCCGAGTGCGCGGTGGTGATGCTCACGGTGCTCGACGATGACGACAGTCTGTTCGAGGCGGTCAAGGCGGGGGCGAAGGGGTACGTGCTGAAGGACGCGCCCCCTGAGGAGGTGCTGGCGGCGATCCGCGCGGCCGCCGCGGGCGAGGGCTTCCTGGGCCCCTCGCTCGTAAGCCGAGTGATGGGCGAGTTCGCGCGCATCAGCCGTCTTCGCGCCGCCGCCAAGGAAGTGTTCGCCGACTTGACCCGCCGGGAGATGGAGATCCTCGAGCTGCTCGGGAAGGGGATGAGGAACCGCGACATCGCCGCGACGCTCTACCTCAGCGAGAAGACCGTCAAGAACCACGTCTCCGCCATCCTCGCGAAGCTCCACGTCAACGACCGCACCGAAGCCGCCCTCCTCGCCGCCAAGCATGGCCTAGCCGATCCCGCATGATCGCCTGACGGTCCCGACGAACCGGGACCGCCCCTCCCTGATCTTGGGGCCGTCGGTCCCACGGTATGCGGCATGGGGCGGGGTATGATTGTGTTGAGAAAGGGCCCCGTCAAAGGAAGAACCCTCTCCTACGCGCTCTACGTGGCTCGTAGGTCGGGATACCAATCCCGACAATGCCTTTATCAACACAATCGTATGCTCGCCCATGGCCGCACGCAACGAGGGGGACGACAGCCCATGCTGGCGATCGGGAGCGACCATCGAGGCTTCGCGCTGAAGGAGCGGCTCCGTGGCTGGCTGAGAAGCCGGGGCCTCGTGATCTGTGACCTGGGGACCTTCTCCGCCGAGCCCGTAGACTACCCCGACATCGCGATCCCCGTGGCCGAGGTGGTGCACGACCGGTTCGTGGATGGCGCGGTGCTTGTCTGCGGCACGGGCCTGGGCATGGCCATCGCGGCGAACAAGGTGCCGGGCATCTTCGCGGCGCCCGTGACGAGCGTCCGCCTGGCCGAGGCCGCTCGAACCAGCAGCAACGCCCAGATCATCTGCCTGGGCGCAGAGGTCGTGCCGTACGAGCTTGCGACGCAGATCATCGAGGCGTGGCTCCGTGCGGAGTTCCGAAACGGTGACTCTGCGCGTAAGCTAGACAAGATCAGAGCCGTGGAACGGCGCTACGCGCACACGGCGGCTCTGCGGGGAACGCTGTCGCAGGCGGGGTGACGGAGATGGTGGAGGGCGGGCTGCTGCTGCTTGGGGCCTATGTCGTCGGCTCGATCCCGTCCGGCTACGTGCTGGTGCGCGTGTTCCGGGGGCTCGATGTGCGGGAGTATGGGTCGCACAACGTCGGCGCGATCAACGTCTTCCGCGTCGGTGGCGTGAAGCTCGGCGTCCTCACACTCCTCGCGGACATCGGCAAGGCGATGCTCGTGGTGCTCGTCGCCGGCGCGGTGATGGATCAGGCGTGGCTCGTCGCAGGGACGGCGCTGGCCGTGCTGCTGGGGCATGCGTACTCCGTGTGGTTCTACCTGAAGGAGCGCCGGTTCTCGGAGGGCAAGAGCGTCGCGAGCAGCCTGGGGGTGCTGACGGCGCTGGTAGTGCTCGGCGAGCTGCCGTGGCCGGTTGCCGTCATCCCGCTAGGCGTGTGGGGCGCCGGCCTGCTGTTGCCGAAGCTGCTGACGGGACGCTGGTGGTGCATCTCCCCTGCGACCATGGCCGCCATCGTCGCGGTGCCGGTCGTGACCCTCGCCGGCCGCCCGTCGGTGGCGTATGGGCTGCTGTCGCTCCTCCTGTGTGCCCTCGTCCTCGCGCGGCATAAGAACAACATCCGGCGGCTCAGAGCGGGGACGGAACCGAGGCTCGGCGCGTGTGACCGATAGCAGCCCACAATGACCCGAACCCTACGCCGCCGTCACGGCCGCCTCGAAGGCGACCACCTCGACCTGGCGCTTGCTCCGGCGAGCCGCCTCTACCAGGCCTTCCAGCGTCCGCGCCGTGTCCGCCCCGATCCACTCCTCGCCGCAGCGCTCACACACCATAGCCGGCACGTCACGGATGACGATGACACCTGACCCGAGGTCAACCGTGTACGTGGTCATGCCCGGGGCCTTTACGCCACCGCACAGTGGGCATCGGCTGCCCTGGTCTGAAGTCATTCCTGTTCCCTCCTCGTCCTGAGGTCGTCCCCGAACTTCCGTGGGTCAGGGCGGTACGCAGTGATGATGTAGGCCCAGTCGGCAACGGCGTCCATTGCCACCACGACGTGCAGGGCCTCGGGCTCCACACCCCCCAGGAAGAGCGCACTGGGGTGCGGCTGATCGTCGGGGTAGTCCTCGATCAGTACGCCGGTTAGCACTGCCTCGAGCACCGCAGCGCGGGGAATGCCCCGCTCATCGATCCGCTCCAGCGCGTGGCGGCGCCACTCATACCGGTCTCGCGCCAAGGCGCTTCTGAGACGTTCGTGATCGAGGCCCTGCATGGCCCGCTCGCCCCCACCTTCTGCGGTGGCGATGTCCCGACCCGGTCCCGCGGCCGTCCTCTGCAGTTGCTGCGTGCGCTCCACCCAGTATGTTCGACGCGAGGCCCGGCCGCCCCTACTCGGTCAGTCTCCCCGTCGTCCTCAGCTCCACCCAGTCGATCGCCCCTTCGGCATACCGGCTGTGGTCGCCCCAGAGGTAGGCGCCGATGGTGAGGGGGGTGGAGGAGGTGAAGTCGCCCTCGGTGGCGTCGGGGGCGGAGGCTTCGAGGTTGCCATCCACGTAGAGGTCGATCATGCCCTCGGCGACGTTGCGCTCGCCGCGGACGGTGTGCCAGCGGTCGTCGGTGAGGAGGGTCTTGCCGGTGGCGAAGCTGTAGACGTCGCCGCGAGGGGAGGAGAGGTAGAGCTTGAGCTTGCCCTCGCTCACCATGAAGCAATACTGTTTCAGGTCCATGCTGCAGAGGATCGGGACCATGTACGTGGGAGCGGTGACGGGGAGCCGGATGCGGGCCTCGATGGCGAAGCCCTGGTCGGGGGCGAAGTCGAAGGCGAGCGTGCGCTCGACGCGCGCGTAGGACTCGCCGCCGGGAAGCTGCAGCGCGCCATCCACCACCTTCGCCTCGCCGATCAGCTTCGCGTCATGGCCGTTGCCGCTCTCATCGGGGATGACGCCGCTCTGCTCGCGGTCGAAAGTCCACCGGCCGATGAGGCGCTCCTCCTTGACGAAGCGCTTGTCGGCGAGCGGCAGCTCGGTTCCCCCGAAGACGCGGTACGTGACGCCGCGCTCGGTCTCAAAGACGAGCGTGTCGTTCTCCAGGCGGTGAGGGACGGGGTCGTGAGACGGCAGGCGGACGATCTTCACCTCACCGGGCGCCCATGGGTTCTTCAGGCGGCAGGTCTTCCCCGCCCGCGAAGTGATCCGCACGTTGCGCACCTCCGTGCCGGAGTGAGCGGCGGAGACCTCGAAGCCGCCGACCGCGAGGTAGCCGCTGAAGCTGTCGTTGACCGAAGTGCCCGCGGGTACGCCGGCGTACAGGTGGATGCGGCCGGGCCAGGAGAGCACGCGCCCCTGCGGTGAGAGATAGGGCGCGTCGAGCATCCCCAGGAAGAGCCGAATCTGGCTCAGGTAGCCGGGCCTCATGCTGTGCTCTTTGTCCGGGAGGGCGTTGTACGAGCGCCGAGCGAGCTCGAGCAGCGCGGGGTCGGAGTCGAGGCTGATGTCCTCAGCCCACAGCACCATCACGAGATTCGCGGTGATGTTGTAGTTCAGCAGCTGCGGCGCGTCGCGCACGTCGCAGAAGACCGGCCCGTCGGGCGTCTCCAGCGTCGGATAGGGCGCGAGGTGCGCGGCGATCTCGCGCCACTGCTCGCGCTCCTCGGCATCGACGCCCAGGGTCTCCGAGGCCTCGACACACGCCTTCAGGTGGTACTTGATGAAGCTGAGGGCGCCGACCGAATCGCGGTTGAGCTTGAAGCCGGGCGAGAAGCCCCAGTGCTCCTGCGAGACCGTCGGGACGACGTGGTAGTGCCCGTCCGCCTCCTTCGTGACGTAGGCCGCGAAGAACCGGGCGCCCTCGCGCAGCATCAGGTAGGCGCGCTTGCGGAGGAACTCAAGGTCCTGCGTATACTGGAAGACCTGCCAGAAGGGCTGCAGCATGAGCGCGGTGTTCTCGATCCCCCACTCCCAGGTCACGTTCGAGTAGACCACGCGGCCAGACCTGATGGGATAGTGCACGAGCGAGAAGGCGAGCCCCGGGCAGTGGTAGACCTCCCGCGCGTTGCGCTGCAGCATCGGCAGCATCTCCTCGAACAGGAGCAGCCGCTGTTCGAGCGTGTCGGCCTGGCCGAGGACGATGGTGTCGGTGAACTGCCCCTCGTTCCAGTGGTAGTCGCCATGCCAGGGCGTCTGGTCCGCATAGGTGCACGACGTGGCGTTGCAGTGCATCACGCGGGAGTTGCGCCACTTGCGGAAGTCCTCGTCCGAGACGCCCCGACTCTCCTCCGCGAGCGCGTCCGCGCCCTTGCGCAAGGCCGCCTCCAACCGGCTGCGCGCCGCGGCCAGCGGGTCCTTCGCGTCGCGCGTTGTGACCACCGTCAGGTAGAGCGTGAACGAGGCGGAGGGCGCGGTCACCGTCGCCGTGGTCAAGCTCCCCGAGGGCGAATCGTTCACGCGCTGGGCGGCGATGCGCAGCTCCTTCTGATAGCCCGCCAACTGGCGCTCCTGCTCGTCGGTGATGGGGTGCACCACGAAGGGCTCCAGGGAATTCGGGGACATGACCCAATTCGGTCGTATCGGATTGGGATCGTGTCCCCAGAATTCCTCATCGAGCGCCGCCATCATCACGTACTCGAAGCCCTGCGGGAAGGTCTTCTCGGCGTGGAAGCGCTGGCGAACCCAGAAGAACCGGCCGTCGGCGCCGGACTCGGGGTGAGGCAGCGGGCCGTTGTCCTTGTCCTGCGAGTAGTCATAGCCCGCGTCGCCGTTGTAGTGCGCGATGGCATCCACGCTGTTGTTCGGCGGCGCCGTGTCCTGGTGGCGGAACAGCTCGATGCTCAGCGGCTGCGAGAGGCCCGCGTACTCGCCCTGCACCACCAGCAGGTTCTGCGTGCGATGCAGCCACGCCCAGAGGGCCGCCTTCGCGTCGTCCTTCTGCGCGGTCGCGACGAGCGTGTCTGACGAGCCCTCGCCGGCGGTCCACTCGGCGCCCTCGACGTCGGGGCACCGCAGGCGAAGTTGCCCCACAGGCTTCGGGCAGGGGAAGTCGTACGCGAGATAGAGCGCGTGCGGCGCGTTCGGGAGGCCCAGGTCGCTCTGCCGAGGGAATTCCGGGACATGACCCAATTCGGCCGTATCGAATTGGGATCGTGTCCCCAGAATTCCCGGTGTCCCCTCCAGACATATGCGCCGCACGTCGTCGATGGTGATCGCGCGCTTGTCATCGCCGAAGTAGCGCCGGTCCCACACATCGTTCTTCGCCAGGCTGAAGACGAAGGGCGACGGCCCGCGCCAGAAGCTGACCTCCAGGTCCTCGTTGTAGAAGCGCTTGATCTCGTAGGACGGACCCGTGAGAAAGGCCGACCCAGCGTGGTTGCCGCGGTCGGGGCGCACGTCGAGCGTCCGCAGGACGGGCGGGGGCTCAGCGGCGCAGGCGGCGAGGGCGAGCAGGGCGATCACTCCCACGGTCATCACGCGACCTCCTTCGAGGTGGGGCGCGCGGTCCGTTCCGCGTGCATGGGCCGTGGGCCTGCCCCGAGACCGGACGGTCAACCTTCGTTGGTTGCTCTGCGTCGGTGTACTACTGAGTCTCGTGTAGGTAGGGAAACTCGTGGGGCGGGCATTCTTGCCCGCCACGGGCCATT
>Ga0194111_10005387_pt1 | contig 14714 bp, 14 predicted proteins | sample TA2KigC300mmetaG_FD_146194 | JGI IMG/M metagenome (GOLD analysis project Ga0194111, IMG submission 146194) | Freshwater microbial communities from Lake Tanganyika, Tanzania - TA2015033 Kigoma Deep Cast 300m | ecosystem: Environmental > Aquatic > Freshwater > Lake | place: Tanzania: Lake... | reverse complement strand
AAGAGAGCCGCCATAGGTTATTTTGCACTGGATAGCACCAAGGTCATCTTTTGTGGCAACATGATAGCACGATTGTTGGTAATGATTTGTCACAGTCCTTTCTGAGACAGGCTCTGAAGGTCGTTCCCTACCGCTTGGAGGGACAGAGCTTCAGCCACGGCTGAAGAAATAGGGACCAAAGCCTCCCTCCGTTGACGCTCAGTGTTTGGCCGGTGATAAAGCTGGCCCGATCCGAAGCCAGGAACACGATGGCTACCTTACCCTTCAAACCCAGATCCATTCTGTAACCTACAGTGGCTAGGACACTTTCTCGTCCACCAACACAACTATGGTCTTGCCGATGTCCATGAAAGTAGCTTCGGTGTCAAATATGATCTTGCCAGCCTCGGACATGGCAAACTCGGCGAAGGCTTTGAAACCTGCCATGTTTTCATACCAGACCTCGGCAATGCAATCGAACCCCAGTTCTTCGACACCAGGAGGGACGGTGAGCTTCGTTCTGACATAATTGCGGGCGTATTTCCTGATGGCCGGAGCGTGCTTCAATATTAGTGGCACCAGCACCTCCTCGTATCGTCTGACGAACTCCTCTAGCGTAACGCCAGGCTTCCTCTTGGCCAGCACCATCTCTTTGACCATTCCTTTTCCTCCATGGACTTATTCTTCTTAGGATCGTTTACGAGCCCAATCTCCCTCTTTCAGCTATTCCCCGATTCCCTCCACCGGCTTTGGCTGTCCCCGACGGCAAGCCGACATGACTTTGAGACTATCAGAGCGCAATCCCCCTTGATATTGTAGCACGCCGAACTTAGCTTCGGCACAGGAGCCAGGTGCCTGCTCAAGAGCTTATTTTGTTGGACTATTGGTTACCGTATTACACCAGAGAGGTACAATCAACAGTTGTGGAAACAGTCATGGTATCCCTTCTGTTGATAAGATGAGAAGCAGAAGGAGGTATTCACCACCGTGTCAATCCACCTTCCAAACCGATGAGTGCTAATGCGGGCATTCTCATCAGTGTCGTAATCCTGATCGAGCCGTCTTGGGTTTGACTCTCCAGTGCCGGTCGTGTGGGCTGGCTAAGCCGCGTTCCGAAATCTTGACGCAGTCTTGATGAAAACTCAACTTCATGATCCTATCCCTTCAAGGGACTGACCCCTACTCCATTGGTTTCGCCGATCTGGAGGCGATGGCTACAGGATGATATTCTTGACACTACCTTGGCAAATATATTATGTTCAATAGCAAAATTGGAGGCTTACCAACGCCAGCGGTTTGTAAGAAGCGGGCATGAAAGGGGATATGAAGGATTTCAAGATCATAACTATGAAGAATGTTGAGTCAACAACTCATTCGAAAACTCACAGGGCAGGCTGGCTATGATAGTGGAAATGAAGAAGGGTGCCGCCAAGGGCGATGTCCAACGCGTAGTGGAACGGGCGCGAGATATGGGGCTAGGGACACAGTTGAACTACGGCACTGAAAAGATCGTGATTGCTATCCTGGGAAGCAATACCGGTCAGTTGTCTACTGACATCTTCGCTGTTCTTCCTGGGGTGGAGAGCGTGGTGCGCGTAATGAAACCCTATAAACTGGCCTCGCGGGGATTCAAGTCTCAGGATACATTGGTCACCATTGATGGGGTTGAGGTAGGGGGACAGCGTGTCGTCGTAATGGCTGGACCATGTGCTGTAGAGCATCGCAATCAACTCATGGAAACGGCGAGGGGGGTAAAGAAAGCGGGTGCCAGTATCGTCAGAGGAGGTGCCTTCAAACCGCGCACTTCCCCCTTTAGCTTCCAGGGACTGCGAAAGGCTGGCCTTGAACTGCTGGCTGAGATGCGGCAGGAAGTAGGTTTGCCTGTCATCACTGAGGTGGTAGATCCCAGCCAAGTCAATATGATTTCCAAATATGCCGATATCCTTCAAGTAGGTGCCCGCAATATGCAAAACTTTCCCCTGCTGACAAAGTTGGGCAAGAGCAAGCGCCCAGTAGTATTGAAGAGAGGACTGTCGGCGACTGTAGCCGAGTGGCTTACAGCCGCCGACTACTTGCTCGCCGAGGGAAACGAGCAGGTAATCCTCTGCGAGCGGGGCATCAGGAGCTTTGAAGACAGCGTGCGCTTTTCTCTGGACATAAGCTCCATAGCTGTGGTCAAGAAATTCAGCCACTTGCCGGTTATCGTCGATCCCAGTCATGCCGCTGGCCACCACGACCTGGTGGGCCCGTTAGCCAAAGCGGCTGTCGCTGCTGGTGCTGATGGACTCCTCATCGAGGTCCATGTCAATCCCCAAGAAGCTCTTGTTGACGGCCTGCAATCTCTTTCCATCCCAAAATTCGAGAAGCTGATGAATGAACTCCGGCAGATAGCAAAGTCCGTGGGCAAGTCTATCTGATGTAAGTCATGGCAGAACATCGGGCCTTGCCTTGAACTCCCAAGTGAAACTAATCATGCAGTCTTGCTTCCACTGCGCCGTTTCGGGTCTTGTAGGTATTGCAATTCCTGTCTGACCCCATTATAATAATGGCGTCTTTGAAAAAGCCGCCGGCCAGTGTTGCTGTCAATGTGTTGTCCGATTGGGCAGAATGCAGGTGTGCGAACTGGGAGCCGACGTAACGGCATCAAAAGAAAGGAGGGTGTATGAACCGAATCGTTAAAAAAGCTCTGCTCCCCAGTCTCATGGTGTTGGTCCTGGTATTACCTCTGTTTGCGGCCTTGGGTTGTGGTGACGAAGGTGAGAAGACCTACAAGATTGGTGCTCTCTTCGCCGTAACCGGCCGCAATGCCCCCTTAGGCGTGCCAGAAAAGAATGTGGCTATTATGCTGGAGAAGCAGATAAATGACGCTGGCGGCATCAATGGCCGCAAACTGAAAATCATCGTTTATGACACTGCAAGCGACGAGACCACATGCGTCACTCTAGCGAAGAAGCTTATCGCCCAAGACAAGGTCAGCGCTATAGTCGGCCCTACCTCTACTGGTGAGAGTATCGCCCTGATAGACACTGTTACCAAGAATAAGATTCCTATGGTGTCCTGCGCCGCTAGCTATAAGATAGTGGAGCCTGTCGCAGACAGATACTGGGTATTTAAGACTCCCCAAAGTGATCGGTTGGCAGCGGGTGAAATCTTCGCCCACGCACAGCAGCAGGGCATAACCAAGGTGGCTACTATCTGCGACACCGCTGGCTTTGGCAAGAACGGTGAGGAGGCCTTGGGGCAGGAAGCTCCCAAGTACGGCATTACCATTGTGACCAAGGAGAGCTACGGTCCAGAAGACACCGATATGACCACGCAACTCACCAAGATAAAGGGCACCAATGCTCAGGCTATAATCTGCTGGGGAACCAATCCCGGCCCGGCAGTCATCGCTAAGAATAAGAAGACCCTGGGTATAGACCTTCCCCTTTACAACAGCCACGGCATAGCTAATCAGGAGTTCATTACCTTAGCCGGCGATGCGGCCAATGGGGTCATCTTCCCTGCGGGCAAGATCATAGCTCTGGATGCGGTATCTGATAGCGATCCGCAGAAGGCAGTGCTCCAGCAGCTTCTGACCGACTACCAGGCCGCCTACAACAAGACCCCCAATACCTTTGCCGGATATGCCTGGGATGCTATCCAGATGGTGGTAATGGCCATGAAAGCGGTAGGCGATAACAAGGCAAAGATAAGGGACTACCTTGAGAACAACATAAAGAACTTCCCCGGCACAGGCGGGGTATTCAACATGTCCCCAGAGGACCACAATGGCCTTGGTCCTGGCGCTTTCCTCATGGTCAAAATCGTAGACGGCAAGTGGACAGCAATACAGTAGAATAGTCTGTAACCCAATCACCACCTGGGGCTGAGAGATAATCAATGGCCAGGTGGTGATTGGGGGTATCCGTAATGTCTTCTGACCAACTGGTCCAGTATTTATTTACGGGCCTTACTCAGGGCAGCCTGTATGCACTTATTGCCCTGGGTTTCGCCATCACTTTTACGGTCACAGGCATTATCAACTTCGCCCAGGGTGAATTTGTCATGCTGGGCGGCATGATTTCCTATTTGATCCTTGACAACACAAACATACCCATCGGCGCTGCATTCTTAATCTCAATCATAGCGGTCTCTCTAACTGGCGTTCTCCTAGAACGGTTGGCGATTCGACCAGCCAGAAATGCTCCTGTGGTGACTCTGATTATCATCACCATAGGAGCCTCAATTTTTATTAGGGGCATGGTAGGAGAGTTTATCGGCAAAGACCCCGTCCCCATCCCACCTTTCACCGGAAACGGCGCCTTCACTGTCTTGGGAGCAACTGTCACATATCAGAGCCTTTGGGTTATTGGCATTGCAATGGTGTCAGTGATTGGCTTCTATCTCCTCCTGTCGCGAACCATGATAGGCAAGGCACTGCGGGCCTGCTCCATTAACAAGAGAGCAGCTAGCTTGATGGGGATAAATGCTAGCAATATGTCTACGTTGAGTTTCTTGATTAGTGCTGCTCTAGGTAGCATAGGGGGCATTTTGATAGCACCCCTGGCTTTTGCTCAAGTAACGATAGGGGTTTCACTGGGGCTCAAGGGCTTTGTGGCCGCCGCCATCGGTGGCTTTACTAACATCCCTTTGATTGTGGCCGGTGCACTGGGTTTGGGGGTCGTGGAGCAATTAGGCGGTGCTACGATTTCAGCCTATAAAGATGCTATCGCTTTAGGTGTATTGCTACTGGTGTTAATAATCAGAGCACGCTGGTTGCAGACCGCTGCGGGGAGCGAGTGATGCTGGGCAGAAAATTCAAGTGGCAGTACGCAGTTGCAGCCTTATTTGTAGGGGGACTGGTGCTGTTCCCCTTCAGTGGCAGCATTTACTACACTAGTCTCATGATCGTCATTGCCATCTACAGCATGCTTACCATCGGGCTCTGCTTGCTGATGGGTTATACTGGGCAGGTATCGCTGGGACATGCTGCTTTCTACGGCACTGGAGCTTTCATCTCTGCCATACTAACCGCCAAAAACGATTGGTCTCCCTGGCTGGCAATGCCGCTGGCAGCCATATCCACAGGAGTAATAGCTTACCTGGTAGGTTTGCCTATCTTCCGTCTGAGAGGCAACTACTTGGCGATGGGCACTCTGGGTTTGGGCATAATTTTCTATATCCTGTTCAACGAGCTTGACCAGTATACCGGTGGGCCCTCTGGTTTACCAGGCGTGCCTGGACTCTCGATAGCCGGATTTGCCTTCGACACCGACTTTAGATACTATTACCTGGTATGGGTGGTATGTGCGGCGATGCTTATCATCTCACACAATATCATACGCTCTCGCTCCGGTCGTGCCCTACGCGCCATTCACGGCAGTGAAGCGGCCTCGGAGTCGGTGGGCATAAACGTCCCTCAGTTCAAAATACAAGTTTTTGTCTTGAGCGCTGTCTTTGCTTCCATAGCTGGTAGTCTTTATGTGCACTATTTGGCTTATGTATCCCCTAGCCCCTTCGACTTCATTTTCTCCATCAAGCTGGTACTTATGGCAGTCATAGGAGGGCTGGCCAATATCTGGGGGGCAGTCTTCGGCGCCGCTGCAGTGGTTATGATCGACCAGCACCTGGGAGCATTCGGTGAGCTTGATACCATACTCTTTGGGCTCATACTGATGGTGGTGATGATATTCATGTCCCGGGGCTTGATTCCCGGCATAGGGAACCTTTATGAGAAGTGGCAAAACTGGCGCGCCAAGGTACAAGACCCTTCGAGTGCAAGATGAGAGATTCTATTCTTAGTTTGCGAAACCTGCGCAAGGAGTTTGGGGGAGTGGTAGCTGTGGCCGATGTAAGCTTAGATATAGAGGCTAACAAGATCTCAGCTGTTATCGGCCCCAACGGAGCGGGTAAGACTACGCTGTTTAATCTGATCACCGGCTACTATGCACCCACCGGGGGAGAGATCTGGTTTCAAGGCAAGTTGCTTAACGGTATTTCCGCACCAAGGCGGGTTGAGCTAGGCATAGCCCGCACTTTTCAGCAAATCCTTCTTTTCCCTCACATGACAGTCTTGGAGAATATAATGACGGGTCGTCATGCTAGGACCCGTGCCGGATTTGTTGATGCTGCCCTTCGTCTGCCCCGCTTTCACAAGGAAGAGGAAAGCATAACCCTGGAAGCAACACGCTGTCTCAATCTAGTGGGGCTGGGCGAATATGCCCGTCAGGAGGCCATGTCTATGCCCTACGGGCAGCAGAAGCTAATAGCTATTGCCCGTGCACTGGCCAGCGAGCCAAAGCTGTTGCTCCTTGATGAGCCTGGGGCTGGCCTAAATACCATGGAGAAGAGGGACTTGAGCGATCTTCTCCAGCGCATCAAGGAAATGGGGATTACCATTGTGCTGGTGGAGCACGATATGGATATGGTGATGCGTGTGGCTGAGTGGGTCATTGTGCTGGATGTGGGCCGAAAGTTGGCTGAGGGCACAGCCTCCCAGATCCAGCGTGATGAGAAGGTGATAGTCGCTTATCTAGGGGAGAGTGATCTCTGATGCTCAGTGTGGAGGGAGCTACAGTCTATTACGGACGTGTACGAGCTTTGAGAGAAGTATCTCTTAAGGTGGACGACGGGGAGATTGTGACACTCATCGGCGCTAATGGCGCTGGAAAGACCACTCTGCTCAATGCCATAGCCGGCGTCATGCCTTTGACCAGTGGCCAAGTTAGCTTGGACGGTAAGCCTCTCTCGGGGTTGCCCGCTCATGAGGTGGTAAGGATTGGTGTGGGCTATGTGCCAGAAGGAAGGCAGATCTTTGGGAGCCTTTCGGTGCTTGATAATCTGATGTTGGGAGGTTATTCTCGGAACATCGGCTCCTGGCTTGACCTCCTGAGCCCGTTGGGCAGGTTTGCACGCCGCAGCCAAGTTAAGAACGGTTTGCAGAATGTTCATAGACTTTTCCCTATACTCAAGGAAAGGAGTAAACAAAGGGCAGGGAGCCTGAGTGGTGGCGAGCAGCAGATGCTGGCTATTGGGCGAGCGCTAATGTCTTCTCCGAAGATCTTGCTGCTGGATGAGCCTTCTTTGGGACTGGCCCCTAATTTGACACGGGAGCTATTGCATCTTCTGGTACGGCTGCGTCAGGAGGGGGTGACCATCCTTCTCATCGAACAGGATGCTATGGCTGCCCTCAGGATAGCCAACCGGGGCTATGTTATGGAAAGAGGACGCATAGTCGCTGAGGGTACCGATGGGGAGTTGCTAGGCAACGATCGCCTGATGAGAGCTTATCTGGGCGGGGTTGTAGCTTGAGGTGCTATCCTTCGTGCTGGCTTGCAACCAGCAGTGTGAGATTCTTATGGTTGGTTATGGAGGAGATCAAAAAATGATAAGGATGGCAATCATATGATCTGGGATCCTGAATATGAGACTATGCCACGGCCGAAGTTGGAAAAGTTGCAGCTAGAGCGGCTGCAGACCAAGGTTAAGGAAGTCTACGAGAAAGTGCCCTTCTACCGGCAGAAGTTGCAGCAAGCTGGGATCACCCGTGATAGCATCCGCTCCCTGTCTGACCTGAAGAAATTGCCCTTTACCTCCAAGTACGATTTTCGGGATACTTATCCCTTTGGCTTACTAGCTGTCCCCAAGGAAAAGATAGTGCGCATCCATGCCTCCAGCGGCACAACAGGAAAGCCTACAGTGGCAGCCTATACAGAGGCCGACATAGACATGTGGTCGGAGGTAATGGCGCGCGTACTTACCTCTGCTGGCCTCGACAAGAGCGATGTCGTCCAGAACGCTTACGGCTATGGTCTATTCACTGGAGGGCTGGGCTTTCATTACGGGGCAGAGCGCATCGGGGCGGCTGTTATTCCCAGCTCAGTGGGCAACACTAAGAGGCAGATAATGCTCATTCAGGACCTGGGCACCACCGCAATCACGTGTACCCCGTCTTACTCTCTGGTGATAGCTGAAACTGCCAAAGAAATAGGCGTAGATATACGGGCTACCCATCTTCGAGTTGGCGTACTTGGCGCTGAGCCCTGGTCTGAGCGGATGCGGGAAGAGATTGAGAGAGAGCTTGGGATAAAGGCCTTTGATATATATGGTCTCACAGAGATAGTCGGCCCTGGTGTCTCAGTAGAGTGTCCGCATCGCTGTGGAATGCATATCTTCGAAGACCATTTCCTCGCCGAGGTCATCAACCCTGCCAGCGGCGAACCGCTTCCTTATGGGCAACAGGGGGAGTTGGTATTCACTACCCTGACCAAAGAGGCGCTACCGGTCATCCGTTTTCGCACACGGGATATCACCACCCTCTATGCGGAGTCTTGCAAGTGCGGACGCACTCTTGTGCGCATGGCCAAAATTATGGGCCGATCCGATGACATGCTTATCATCCGTGGAGTCAATGTTTTCCCCTCCCAGATTGAGAGTGTACTCCTGCAAGTCGAAGGGGTGGAGCCTCAATACCAGATCATAGTGGATAGACAGAAGCATATGGATGACCTAGAGGTTTGGGTAGAGGTCTCTGAAAGGGTATTCTCCGACGAAATGAAGAGTATGGACGCCTTGAGATCTGAAGTAGCTCGAGAGATGGAAAACGTGCTGGGCATCTCGGCAAGGGTAAAGCTAGTAGAACCCAGGACACTCGCCCGTAGCGATGGCAAGGCCAAGCGGGTGGTAGATCGTAGGGAAATATGAGAGCCTATTCTGTCTGGTCTTTCTAGGAGGTTAAACGACTTTGTACGGCTACAACGGCAGGTATCTGCATGTTGATTTGACCTCGGGCACGACTCAGGTAGTAGAACTCGCCCAATCAACCCTGAGGAGTTACCTGGGTGGAGTTGGTCTGGGGGTGAGGCTCCTTCTTGAGCATTCTGAAGCAGCCATTGAGCCGCTGAGTCCTCAGAATCCGCTGGTCTTCGCCAGCAGTGGGCTGGCAGGCACAATGGTGCCTACCTCGGCCAAACATGCTGTCGTCGCCAAGTCACCTCTGACTGGCCTGGTAGGCGATGCTCTGTCCACCAGCTTCTGGTCGCTGGCCTTGAAACTGGCTGGCTACGATGCCTTGGTAACAACTGGGGCTGCCCCTGAGCTTATCTATCTGTTTATTGATAATGACATAGTACACGTCCGCTCAGCGAAGCATTTGGCTGGCAAGAGTACTTACGAAACCATAGATACAATTCGTCGCCGCATTGGCGATGAGCGGGTAAAGGTGGCAGCCATTGGCCCAGCCGGTGAGAAACTGGTTCGCTATGCCAGTATCGCCAATGACAACTACCGCCATGCTGGGCGCACTGGGTTGGGGGCGGTAATGGGTTCCAAGAACCTCAGGCCATTGCCATACGTGGTACTGGTGCTGTGAAGGTGGCTGACATGGCCCAACTGGAAGCCATGACTCTGGACATCTACCGGAAAGCGCAGACCGCAGCCACTGAGAAGTATCGTGTGCTGGGTACTCTTTCCAACGTGCTGACTCTGAACCGTCTGGCAGCCATGCCCACCCGCAACTTTCAAAGCTCTGTGTTTGAGGGTGCTGAGAAGATAAGTGGTGAGTACCTTTTGGAACACTATCAGCCTAAGATAGTGGCCTGTGGTGCTTGTCCCATAGCTTGCGAACACATCTTTCAGCTCGGTGAAGGACCTTATGCCGGAACCAAGGTTCGTGTAGAGTATGAGAGCCTCTATGCCCTCGGACCTTTGTGTGGGATAGACGATGCTCAGATCATCATCCGCGCTTGCGACCTATGTGACTCCTATGGTATGGATACCCTATCAACTGGAGGGTGCATAGCCTGGGCTATGGAATGCTATGAGCGTGGCCTTCTCTCCAAACAGGATACCGGTGGTGTAGAGCTTACCTTCGGCAATGGCCAGGCCGTGCTCGCCATGATAAATCAAATTGGCAACAATGAAGGGCTGGGGCGTCTCCTGTCCCAGGGTGTGAGACGGGCCAGTGCAGAGGTAGGCCATGGTTCTGAATATTGGGCCATGCACTCCAAGGGATTGGAGATTCCAGGCTATGACCCGAGGAGTATGAAAACCATGGCCCTGGGCTATGCCACAGGCCTGCGTGGCGCCTGTCACAACCGCTCCGCTGCCTATGAAGTAGACATGATGCCAGATATTGACCGCCTCAAAGGGGATCGTGAGCGGGGTGCTATGGCAGTGGTTAAGGAGAACTTCGCTGCCGTTCTGGACTCTTTGATTATCTGCAAGTTCTTACGACGCTGTTTTGATGCTTTCTATGAGGACATAGCGAAGATGTATACCCTGGTTACTGGCATCGAGTTTAGTCAATCTGACATAGCATTGGTAGGAGAGAGAGTTAATAATCTGAAGAAGGTCTTCAACATTCGTGAGGGCTGGAAACCAGGAGACGATTGGTTGCCGCCGCGGATATTCCGTGACGCGCTGCCTGACGGGGTTGCCAAAGGCGTGGTGCTCACCGAAAACGAGCTCCGTGAAATGATAGAAGGCTATTACGAGGCCAGGGGTTGGACCAGAGAGGGATTGGTTCCCGAAGCCAAGCTACGAGAGCTAGGCATTGAGGCAATGGCTACTAAGATGAAAAATATGGTGGCACGGAAATAACTGCCAAACGTTGCTGGATATACCACAATGCTAGTCGATTTGGTCAAGGCCCAGTTGAGTCCATGACGATTGTTGCGTCAAGTTCGTCGCTTCCGCATAAGGACAGTAGGTAGTGAATTGAGAAGGCTGCTTTCAGGAAACGAGGCTATCGCTTTAGGTGCTTATCACGCTGGCGTCAGTGTAGCCACGGCCTATCCAGGAACCCCCAGCACTGAAATATTGGAGAACCTGGCCAGACTGCCAGGGCCCTATGTGGAGTGGTCTGCCAACGAGAAGGTGGCTATGGAGGTGGGGTTGGGTGCCTCCTATGGTGGGGTAAGGGCCTTAGTGAGCATGAAACACGTGGGACTGAACGTGGCTGCTGACCCCTTTTTTGCTGCATCAGTCACTGGCGTCAGAGGTGGGTTGGTGGTTGTCTCCTGCGATGATCCGGGAATGCATAGCTCCCAGGGCGAGCAGGACAACCGCCATTTCGCTCGCTTCGCCAAGATACCCATGCTCGAGCCTTCTGACAGCCAGGAGGCCTATGACCTCATGTCCATCGCCTTTCAGCTCAGTGAGGAATTCGATACGCCAGTAATGGTGCGCTCCACCACTCGCATTTCCCACTGTAAAGGTGTCGTGGAGATAGGCGAAGCCGCTTCCTGGCAGCCGAAGAGGCCGCGCTTTATTAGAGACCTTGATAAGTTCGTCATGGTGCCCAGCAACGCTCGCAAGCGTCGCCCGTTGATGGAGGAAAGGGTAGCAACGCTCGCTCGCTGGGCAGACAATTTCCCCAAGAATGAGGTGATAATCCAGAATACGAGGTTGGGCGTTATCGCCTCCGGGGCTGCTTACCAGTATGCCAGAGAGGTGTTCAAGAAAGCTTCATTCCTTAAACTGGTTGCGACTTATCCCTTGCCGAAACAGCTCATTGCTGACTTCAGTCGCCAGGTAGAAACCCTGGTGGTGGTGGAGGAATTGGACCCATTTATGGAGGAGCAGATAAGAGCCATGGGGTTGGAGGTTAAGGGCAAAGAATTCGTGCCTCCCATCGGCGAACTGACCATAGACACCTTGGAGGACAGTGCTCACAGAGTCGGCCTGCTCAAGAATGTCAGGAGGGCATTGTCCCGGAAAGAGACTCAAGTAGAACTACCGGTGAGACCGCCCGTCTTATGTGCTGGCTGCCCACACATAGCTACTAGCTTTGTTCTGAGAAGGCTGGGGTTCTATCGTCATCTCAACCCACTCGAGGCGAACGAGGGTGGCAAACTGCCCTCAGGTCTGAGACAGGGCGGCATTATTGCTACCAGTGACATTGGCTGCTATACCTTAGCGGTTTATCCGCCTCTCTTGGCATTGGATACTTGTGCCTGCATGGGGGCTAGTATTGGTCAGGCTCTGGGGCTTGAGAAGGCAGGGGTGGCAAATAAGATAGTGGCAGTAATAGGTGATTCCACGTTTGTCCACTCTGGTATAACTGGCCTGGTGGATATGGTATACAACCAGAGCGCTGGCACTGTGGTTATCCTGGATAACGATACTACAGGTATGACGGGACACCAAGGTCATCCGGGCACTGGCATCTCACCGCGAGGGGAAAAGCTAACGAAGGTGGACCTGGAATACCTGTGTCGGGGGCTAGGGGTAAGAGATGTTAACGTTGTCAATGCCTTTGATATTGCTCAGATAGAACACACCCTGAGGCGCTGTGTGGAGAGTGAGGAGACTTCGGTAATCATCGCCCGCGGCCCTTGTCCGCTCAAAGAACGCCCGACCAGCAGGCCATTCTCCATTGATGCCGATCGGTGTGATGGTTGCGCTACCTGTCTCAGGTTGGGCTGCCCAGCTTTGCTCCGGGAGGGGGATAAGGCCACAATAGACAAAGGTCGCTGCGTGGGTGATGCTTGCGGCATCTGTTTGCAGGTGTGCCCCAGGGAAGCCATAGTAAGGGCGGAAAAAGAGATTGCGTAAGATAGATGTGTTAATGGCTGGTGTGGGTGGTCAGGGGGTAATCCTGGCCAGCGACTCGCTGGCAGAGGTAGCGATGCGCGCCGGCTTTGATGTTAAAAAGTCCGATGCCATCGGGATGGCCCAGCGGGGAGGCAGCGTTGTTAGCCATATCCGCATCGGGGCTAAGGTATTTGCCCCTCTAATTAAGAAGGGCGAGGCTGATTTCCTGGTGGGTTTCGAGCGCTTGGAGGCGGCTCGATGCGCCAGCTATATCAACCCCAATGGCCTGGCGATCATCAGTGACCAGGAGTTGCCTCCCCTGTCTGTGGCTGGTGATGCAGCCTCCTATCCGGATCAGGAGAAAGTGGCGCGTGTGGTCTCCCTGTATACTAAGCGTCTGGCCTTTGTTCCCGGGCTAAGGATAGCCCAGGCACTGGGCAATGCTCGGGTAGCCGGAGTAGTGCTGCTGGGGTTTCTTTCAGCTTTTCTTCCGGTGGAGGTAGCATTATGGCAGGAGGATATCGCTCGGCGGGTTGACGCCAAGTTCAGGGAAATCAACTTGAAGGCCTTTGCACAAGGCCGAGAGGAAGCTATGGTCTTTCGTTCAACCGAGACGGAGGCCAAGGCCGTTGTCCGTGAAGAAGTGCCTAAGCGGCTGAGGAACATAACCAGAAATGGTGGTAGGAGGTAAGGCCGTGAAAATGAAGCAGATTTCAGCCTTCTTAGAAAATGAGCCTGGCCGGCTCCAGGCCCTGCTAAAGGTACTTAAGTCGGGAAACATAAACATACGTGCCCTGTGTGTGGCTGATCATCCTGATTTCGGTATTGTACGTTTCATAGTCGCCGAACCGGAGCAGGCTGCTCAGGCTCTCCGCGACGCTGGCTTCACGGTAAGACTCACCAATGTTCTGGCAGTGGAGATTCCCGATCAGGCGGGCAGCCTGCTTGATCACGTCGCCGAGCCATTGGCCAGGAACAACATCAATCTGGAGTATTTCTATGCTTTCATAGAACCAGTTCCTGGAAAGGCTATGGTAGTAGTGAAAACGAGCGACCAGAATAAGGCTGAGCAGGTATTAGGGTAATTGTTATGCCTGCAGTCGAGTTCTATGGCATGCTGCGGCGACTACTTGCCCTCTTCGCGATAGGAGTTCAAGATAAGAGATAATTCCCACCTGGGCAAGCTGCTAACCCACCTGGCTACGACCAGGCCACAATCACGGGGCCGGGTGATTGCCCCTGATAGTAGCCAGCCTCTGAATCCTTGTCTTTTGAATATCAACGGTCATGCACTTGTTCCCGATCCGGATGCCAGAATCAACGAAGGTGACCTCATTCTTTTGACTACGGCCTCATCACAGAAATGGAAGGACTGATATTAACGCTCTTGCGGCAAGTAACCACTCTAGGAGTATGACTGATGCAGCGTAGGTATATCAGCTGTGACCCTCAGATATGTACGGGTTGTCAACTGTGTGAGTTTGCCTGCTCTGCTGTGAAGACAGGCGAGTTCAACATAGAGCTTTCACGCATCAAGTTGGTTCGGCTTAAGTCAGACCTCATGATGAGTCTGACCTGCCGCTTCTGTGAAGACGCCCCCTGCATAGCAGCCTGCCCCAGACAGGCTCTAAGTTGGGACGAGGAGCAAGGCATTATCATACTGAACAAGGTGCGGTGCACTGGTTGTGGCTGGTGCCTGGAGGCTTGCGACTTCGGAGCAATAACGATAGATCCCCACACTAAGTCGGCTCTCATATGCGATTTGTGTGTTGGCCGAGAGGAACCCCGTTGCGTAGAGGTTTGTCCTAAAGAGGCTCTCAAGATTACCTCATTCGAGGTCACAGGGCAAGAGGCCAGGCTAAAGGCCATGAAGCGGCTAAGCACCGAGTAACTGTCCTCTATTGCATGGATATCGTCTAGGCCTAGACTCCTCTGCTCGCTCACCGTTGTCTCTTTGTGACCAAGGTGCTAGAATCAGAAGTCGTGGTCATGAAGAATAAGGATTAGAGAGGGCTAGGATGTCAGCATCTGATAATGAAGCTCAAACACTGGCCGAACTGAGAGCCAAAGTGGAAAAGGAACCCATCAGCCGCTTCCTCGACATCAAGCTGGTGGAATTAGCCACCGGTTACGCTAAGGTGACTATGAAAACAAGGCCAGAATACCGCACGTTCAATGGATTCACCTTCGGCGGCATAGTGATGTGCGTAGCTGATCAA
>Ga0194111_10005348_pt1 | contig 14760 bp, 11 predicted proteins | sample TA2KigC300mmetaG_FD_146194 | JGI IMG/M metagenome (GOLD analysis project Ga0194111, IMG submission 146194) | Freshwater microbial communities from Lake Tanganyika, Tanzania - TA2015033 Kigoma Deep Cast 300m | ecosystem: Environmental > Aquatic > Freshwater > Lake | place: Tanzania: Lake... | reverse complement strand
AATGGCATTTTCCAGAAACTTATCGATCAGGATAGGTCTTTCGGGGGTCACGCCGACGGCGGCAGCCACGTACTGTCTGAGCATCTCGTCATCGTGCACCACCTCCATGCCCCGGCCGCCCAGGACGTAGGAAGGCCTCACCATCAGGGGATACCCGATCTTTTTGGCAATCTGAAGGGCGTCATCAAGATTGCTCGCCATACCCGATTCAGGCATCGGGATACCCAACTTTCGCATCATCTGGCGGAAGCGATCACGGTCTTCCGCGAGATCAATCGTTTCCGGAGTTGTACCGATGATCCTGACCCCCGCCCGGGCAAGCTCATTGGCTATGTTGAGGGGCGTCTGCCCGCCGAACTGGACAATCACTCCCTCGGGTTTTTCCTTTTCGTAAATGCTCAGCACATCTTCCACCGTGAGGGGTTCGAAATACAGCTTGTCGGACGTATCATAATCCGTGGAAACAGTCTCCGGGTTACAGTTCACCATAATGGACTCGTACCCTTCGTCACGAATGGCAAAGGCCGCGTGCACACAGCAGTAATCAAATTCAATGCCCTGGCCGATCCTGTTGGGACCTCCGCCCAGCACCATGATTTTCCGCCTGTCGCTCACGCTCACCGCATCCGGTGCGTTGTACGTGGAGAAATAGTACGCCGCATCTTCCACCCCGCTCACCGGCACCGGCTCCCAGCCCTGCCCCATCCCCAGAGACAGGCGCCGTCCCCGGATATCCCCCTCGGGAATGCCCAGGAGCAGCGAGAGGTAACGGTCTGAAAACCCGTCTTTCTTTGCCTGGATAAAAAGACTGTCCGGCAGAGATTTCCCTTTGAACGTGAGAATCGTTTCCTCCAGTTCCACCAGCTCTCTCATCTGTTCAATGAACCAGTGTTTGATGTACGTCTTCTTATAGAGACTCTCCACGGAGGCCCCTTTCCTCAGAGCCTCGTACATGATGAACTGCCGCTCGCTCGACGGCTCGGCTAAAAGATCCATCAGCTCTTCCAGCGTCCGGTGGTGAAAATCCTTCACAAAGCCGAGGCCGTAACGCCCTTTCTCCAGAGACCGGATCGATTTCTGAAATGCTTCCTTGTAGGTTTTGCCGATGCTCATCACCTCGCCCACGGCACGCATCTGCGTCCCGAGTTTATCCTCGGATCCCGGGAACTTCTCGAAATCCCAGCGAGCGAACTTCACTACGACGTAGTCGCCGGAAGGGGTGTACTTATCAAGTGTCCCCTCCCGCCAGTAGGGAATCTCATCGAGGGTCATGCCCGCGGCCAGCATGGACGAGATCAGGGCAATGGGGAACCCGGTAGCCTTCGATGCCAGCGCGGAGGAGCGGGAAGTCCTGGGGTTGATTTCGATGACCACCACCCTGCCCGTCTCCGGATCGTGGGCAAACTGTATGTTGGTCCCGCCGATTACCTGTATCGCCTCGACGATATCGTAGGAATGCTTCTGAAGGCGCCGCTGAAGTTCGGGGTCGATCGTGAGCATGGGAGCGGTGCAATAGGAATCACCGGTATGGACGCCCATGGCATCCACGTTTTCAATGAAGCAGACGGTGATCATCTGATTTTTTGCATCCCGCACGACCTCCAGCTCCAGTTCCTCCCAGCCCAGGACGGACTCTTCCACAAGGATCTGTCCCACAAGGCTCGATGAGATCCCGCGGCTCGCCACAGTCTGCAACTCTTCCAGATTGTAAACCAGCCCCCCTCCCGTTCCCCCCAGGGTATATGCGGGACGGATCACGACAGGATAGCCGAGTTCGGCGGCGATCTTCCGGGCTTCCTCTACACTGAAGGCAGGGTTGCTCCTGGGCATCTCGATATCTAAACGGTTCATGGTTTCCTTGAACGCAATCCGATCCTCGCCGCGTTCAATGGCATCCACCTGTACACCGATTACCTTCACGCCGTATTTATCCAGCACCCCCGCCCTGGCAATTTCCGAGGTGAGATTGAGTCCCGTTTGCCCCCCTAAATTGGGGAGGATCGCACAGGGCCGCTCATTTTCTATGATCTCGATCATGGCCTGAAGATTGAGAGGCTCAATGTAGGTCACATCCGCCATTCCCGGATCCGTCATAATGGTGGCCGGATTGGAATTGACAAGGACAATCTCATAACCCAACTTGCGCAGTGCCTTGCAGGCCTGCGTGCCGGAATAGTCAAATTCGCAGGCCTGTCCGATCACGATGGGACCTGAACCGATAATCATCACTTTCCTGATGTCGCTACGTTTCGGCATGTTCCACTATCCTGTCTTATGATTCTGAGAGTTTTGCATAATCAAAACAGTCATTGCGAGCAAAGCGAAGCAATCTCTTAACTCACTGATATTTAATGAGATCGCCACGTCATTTTACTCCTCGCGATGACCCGCAGGTAATTATACAAAGGTTTCAAGATATCTTCCGTGAGGCGCAAAAAAAGGGTAGTACGGCCCAGCATGGATATACTCTTGCCGTAGACTACCCTCTGTCACCCGATATGAGATCACACTCCTTACACGGATACGATATTTCTCAGCGTTCTCAGAAACTCTCTGTTTTCCCGGCGACTTCCCACGGTCACTCTCATACAATTCTTCAGTATCCCGGGGCCGTTCAGATTTTTCACCAGGATCCCTTCCCGGATCAGCGAGCTATATATGCGATCCGAGTCGAAATCGCAACTAAAAAAAATAAAATTTGACTCCGACGGGTAGGGACGGACACCCCTGATCCTGCGCAATCCCCGGAGGAGCTCTTCCCTCCTCTGAATGACCTCGTCGGTCTGACGCAGAAACACATCATTATGATCGAGATAGAAACGCGCCGCGATCTGGGAAAGGGCATTGACATTGTAGGGAAGCCTCACTTTATCCAGCTCGCGGACGAGGGCCGGGTTACCGATAAGGAAACCTATCCTCATCGCCGCAAAACCTACCTTCGAGAGGGTTTTCAACACAACCAGATTGTCATATCTCTTCACCAGAGGAAGCAGGGTCTTCCCGGAAAAGATGCCGTATGCCTCGTCCACCACCACAATACCCCTGGATTCCCTGATAATCGCCGCCACCTTCTCTTCACTGAAACAGTTACCCGTCGGACTGTTCGGGTAACTGAAAAACACCAGGACGGGCTTCCTCGTTTCCATCTCCTTATGCATCATACCCAGGTCCAGATCGAAGGAGGGGTCAAGAGGGACCTCCGTCACCGAGTGCCCCGCATTCACCGCGATTATCCGGTACATGACAAAGGTGGGAACCGGAACCATGACCACCGAGGGGCTCACCACGGCACTGCACAGGATATGGATCAGCTCATCAGACCCGTTCCCGATCATGAGCATATCCTCATCCACACCGTAATACCGGGCGTACCGTCCCCTTACCTGAGGAGCTCCCGCCTCCGGGTACCTGTTCATTGATACATTCTTCATCTCATGAAACAGGGCCCTTTTCACGGAAGAGGGGAGGGTAAAAGGATGTTCATTCGCATCCATCTTTATCCGGCAGTCGGGAATGTGTGCCCTGTAACCCTCCTGCCCCAGGATTTCCCGCCTAACCAGCGTTTTTATATCCATGCGCGATTCCCTTGCCTTCCATATTCCATCTTGCGGTCATATACTTTTCGCGAACGAGACGCGTCTTCAGGGCTTCCTCCTCGATATTCAGTTCTCCCTCAACAAGAGTGATGCCCAGTCTCTTCTCAAAACACTTTTTGAGGACACGGCACAGCATGTGGACATCCACATCCGGACCGGCCTCGCCATATACGGACGTCACGGATCCCCGCATCCTCTCAACCTGCGTGACATGATCATCATCGTGCGGGAGCAACACCTCACAGGTCTTCACAGGATCAAATCCCAGCAAAAGAGAGCCATGCTGGAGGAAAACACTCCGGGATCTCAACTGGGCACTGCCGCAAATCTTCCTCCTGTTCACCAGGAGTTCATACTGGGATGGCGTCGAAAAACATGAGGCCTTTAACGCGTCATTCTCAGACGACCTTCCGGACACGGTCATCTCTGTCCTGATACCGTACTCCGAGAGACCGTCCGCGATGCAGCCGCTGATGATCCTGTATGTCCCGAGAATGTCCTGAGGAAACAGGGGATTGTTCACCTTCGCCACCACCGCATATGTCAGGTCGTGTTCGTGGAGAACCGCCTTGCCGCCCGTGGGACGCCGTACGATGTCAATGCCATGACGCACGCACGCTTCCACATCGACCTCTTTCCATACTTCCTGAAAATAACCCATTGATATTGCCGGCGGGAACCAGCGGTAAAACCTGAGTGTAGGCGGCGATCCTGCGTGCTGATTTTCTCGGAATACGGCCTCATCGATGGCCATGTTTTCAAAAGCGTTCGCTTGCCTGAAAGGAAGGAATCTCCATATCATCAAAAAGAGTCAGTCGCCCCCCAATTCCTTGAGTACGTAATCATGATACTCCCTGGAATCCAGAAGATCGTCCAGCTCTTCCGGATCTTTCATCTCTACAACAATCATCCAGCCCGTATCATGGGGATCACTGTTGATGATACCGATGTCATCCAGTATGTCTTCGTTGACGCTCACGACATCCCCGCTCACGGGAGAGATGAGTTCGACAACCCCCTTGGCGGACTCGAGGGATCCAAAGGGTTCATCCCGTTCCACATAAGAATCGATTTCGGGGAGTTCTATGGAAAAGATTTCGCCCAATTTTTCCTGCGCATAATCCGTAATGCCGATTGTTGCCAATTCACCATCAACCCTCACCCATGCGTGTTCCCGATTGTAGAGCAGATCATCTGGAAAAACCTTCATATCACGACATCCTATTAATGAATTTTAATGTGAATCAGACTCTTCTCTCATGATTGGTTCAGTATCATGAATTCCTTCGACACGTTTGTCAAGATTTCATATCCACTTTCTTTCACCAGCACCGTATCCTCGATTCTTATCCCCCAGAGATCCGGGATATAGACGCCCGGCTCGATGGTTACCACCATCCCCGCTTCAAGAATGCTTTCCGATTTGACGCCGATGCGCGGCGTTTCATGAACATCAAGACCGACCCCGTGACCCGTCCCATGGGTAAAATACGTCCCCATATTTCCGTCCTCTATGCAGCTCCGGGCAACCCGATCAATCTCTTTACACGCCGCTCCGGCCCTGACAGCTTCCAGGGCTCTCTCCTGGGCGTCCTTTACCAGGGCATACGCCTTTCTCTGGTCTTCATCAGCCCTGCCCACGGCAAAGGTCCAGGTTTCATCGGAACGATACCCTGAATAGATCGCCCCGAAATCCATCAACACGATATCCCCCTCTTCTAGTCTCCGTGCACCCGGGGCCGCATGGGGCAGCGCCGAGTTTGCCCCCGACGCCACGATGGTGGGAAAAGATGCACCTTCCGCTCCGTGTTTTCCCATCTGGAATTCAAGTTCCAGGGCGATATCCTTTTCCCGAACGCCCGGTTTTATCAGGTCTCTTACCGCAGCGAGCGCCTGGAACGAGATGTCCGCCGCCTTTTTGATACACCCGATTTCCCCTTCGTCCTTTATCGCCCTTATCGTGCTGATCCCATCGGAAAGCCCCCTCAGCTCAACCCCTTTGAGCTTCTCCTTGAGTTTGCAAAAGGTGTCCACGCTCATCGCCGCCGATTCAAACCCCACGGTTACCGAGCCCCCGTAAGAGAGCACCTCCTCGATGGCGTCCATCTTGTCCCTGTACTCAAATATCTCCACGTCGCCGGCTTCCCTTTTCGCCTGATTGACGTAGCGGCCATCAACCATCAGCACCCTCCGGCCCTTTCCGATCACGAGGCCGCCGTCACTGCCGGTAAACCCCGTCAGGTAACGGATGTTCTTCATGTCCAGGAGAAGCAAAACGTCCACGTCGAAATCGGTAAGCCTGGAGACGAGTTTTGCCATCCTCTCCGATGGTGTCAAAGAACTATGTTGCATTTATCCTCATCCTGCCCAGGTTTGCAAGCCACCGGGTCAGCTCCTGAACTACCTCCTCATTGCGTACCCCGGGGGAACTCGCTTTCTCCTGCATCCTGCCTTCCAGAATCGCCCTGACATACGTGAGTTTTTCCGCCGCCGGCTGATTGTTTTCATCCCTTTTCAGAATCTCGTTTAACACATTCAGGGCCATATCCAGGTGGCCCTGTCTGATATAGAGCTCCGCCAGGGTCAGGGTGTAGAAATCGGGGGCGATGCTGCTGAGGTCGTTATACGATTCTTCTTCTTTCCGGACATGTGGGGGAGGCGGGATGGTTTCAAGTGCATGAAGCTTTTCGGTTACTTCCCGCGCTGCGGGTGAACCATGATTCAGAGCCACAAATTTGCGGTAAAATTTTATCGCTTCCCGGTTCAGACCGGCATCCAGGCAGATATCCCCCACGCAGTGGTAGATACGGGACAACTGGGAGATTGAGTTCTCCACGTCCTCCAGGATCTCATTCACCTCGTCCAGTTTCCCCATTTTCAGCAATGCCCGGCAGCGGACAATCTGTGCTTCCGCATCAAAGGGAAAACGTCTAAGCCATGATTCGGCTACATGCAGTGCTTCCTTATCTAACTTCCGCTCAAGGTAGCTTTCCGCTATGGAAAGAAATTCTTTTTTTTCTTCAAGAATACCGGCATCCATAGGGTCATGTAGCTTAATATATTAGTGATTTGCCCCGCGATAGTTTTAAGCCGCTGAAAGCTAACACACCACCCATAGTGTGTCAAGCAAGAAATCCTGCTTTATTTTTGCCTGCCGCCGCAGGGCAAATTTTACATGCGACCGGTGAAAATCACTGATTCGGAAAGGAAAAGAAAAAGGTGAGCCACGCCTCACAAAACGGGAATTTGCGTAAGGTATTATGATACATAGCGATACTCTACCGAAGCCACAACACCTCTTTCATGGCACACTCGTTGCAGAACAATGGCGGTACCTTCGCAAACCATAAACGACCCGGGTAAGGGAAGGCCTTGAATTCTCAGGAAGTCTATGATACTATAATCAAAATGACTACATCAGGCAACCTGATGCGTGATAAAATGATTCACAGGGGTCAGTGATGCGTTCGGAAAAGGGGTTTACGTTAATTGAGCTCGTCATCGCGATTGCGCTCCTGATAATCCTTGCCTCCTACGCCGTACTGTCTCTGCAGACCTATACCGTAAACAGGAATCTCAAAAACGCGGCGAGAGAACTTGCCGCCGATTTTACTCAATGCCAACAGAAGGCGATTTCTGAAAACGTGATATATCAGATCTCTTTTGACATTGCCGGAGGAAGCTACACCATTACGCCGGGAAATGTCGTTAAGCGTCCCTCATCCTTCGGAGCAGATATCAGCATTTTAAATGCGAGCTTCGGCTCACCGGCTGCGCCAACGGTTAATTTTAACCCGAGGGGTACGGTAGCACCATTGGGATCTACCGGTACTCTACTTTTGCCATCGGGATCTGTCGCCGTGGGAGACGGCGTTATTTTACAAAATAACAGGGGTTCCGTAGCAACGGTAATGGTCAATACAGTGGGAAGAACAAATGTCAATTTTTACATTAAATAACCGCGGTATCAGTCTGGTCGAGGTAATCATTGCCATTTTCCTGGTCACCATCGGCATCTTTGCCGTGCTTTCGCTCCAGCCGTCGGCCTGGAGGACCGTGGGGAAATCCGACTACATGGGCAGGGCCGCCGGAATCCTCCAGAAGGAGCTGGAAACCAGGGAATCCTGTATCATGAACCCCTGTAATTCAGTTGCTACGGGCACGGTGACATCCACCGTCCTGGTCAGCGGCCAGGGGGCGGCGGTTGCGGGAGATGCCACCTATACGGTAACGACGACCGTCACCAGCACGGGCACCAATGTATGGAATGTTACCGTCAACGTGCAATGGGCTGACCAGATAAGACACAATTACAGGGATATCACCGAGAGTATTGTCGTGACGAGGCAGGAAGGATTCAGGTTTCCGGCAGGATGCACAACCACAGTAGGCAATTGTCCTCTATGAAAAACACAAAAGGATTCACTTTAGTAGAAATTCTGGTCTCCAGCGCCATCGCCATGCTGATGCTGGGGACCATCTATCTCGCGATCCAGTCGGCACAGCGCTCATCCTCGGGCATGGAGAGAAAGGTGACGGCACAGCATGATGCCAGAGGTGCCCTGGAGATCATGGCCATGGAAATAAGGATGGCCTCGTACAACCCGACGTTTGCCACCGGCATGTGGATGAATCCTACAAATTGTGTTGCCTCATCACCGAACGAGACATACAAGGGCATCCAGGCGGCAACGGCGAGTTCAATCTCCGTGGAGATGGATATCTGCTGCACCGCAGGGGACGGTGACGGAGCTCTGAATGACCCCAATGAAATTATCACATATAATTACGTAACCGCCGAACGTTACATCACGAGAAATACGAATTGCGGAGGAGCGATGCCCTTTCTGGGTGATGCCACAGCGGCCACCACCCCCCGAACCACGCGGGTAATCAATACCGATCTGGGCATGCCGCTTTTCCGGTACTACGATGGCGCGGGAACGGAAATCGCCGCGGCAAGCCTTCCGGCGGCGATCCCCAATATCCGGGTCATTGACATCGCCCTGGCGGTAGAAACGGAAGAAATCGATCCGAGTACGGGACAGAGGAGAAGAATGGTATATTCAACCCGTGTCATTCCGAGGAACCATGCGATACAATAAACTTCTAAGGAAATATGCAGTGGGAGTTTTACATTCCGAAAGAGGATACGCCCTCATCGCGGCGATCATGGCGTGCATGATCCTGCTCGCCCTGGCGATGCTCGTCGTTTCCCTATCCACCCAGGACATCAGGATCAGCACGAAACTTGTCGGCGAGAAGAAGGCCCTTGCCGCTGCGGAGGCAGGCGTTCACAGACTCACGCAGACGTTCGATCCCCAGAACCTTGCCGCCACCACCGGTACCGGTACCACTACTGACGCAAACTCCCAATACACCACTTCCGCCGCGACACGACCGAGCTCAGGACCGGAAATGATTCCCCTCAAAGGATACTCCATCGGGGGTGGACAGCAGTGGGGTCAGAGGAGATATGCCGTTGATGTGACGGGAAGGAACACGGAATACAATGCCACGGTTACCATCGGTGTGGGGGTCGGTTACGGCCCCATCGAAATTTCAACCATGTCGAGATAGGGAGGTTGTTATGAAAATCCCGAATAAATATGCAATCCTCATTTGCATCACCATGTGCATCGTATCCTTTGCCGATGTTGCATCGGCAGTTGCCCCGGAAACGGGCGAGGAGGCCCTCTTCACCACCTCCACGTCCCCGGACGCGCTTATCCTCCTGGATCTGTCCGGAAGCATGGCGTGGAACCCTCCGGGAGATGATAAGCCTTACGGGAATTCCTTATCATGCACGGCCAACACCACATACTGCACGGGAACAGGCTGTACAGGAGGCTTCTGCGGCAGTTCCAAGACCAACTGCAGCGTCAACTGCAGCCGTTTAGCCATTGCCAAGCGTGCGATCTTCGATCTTCTTGACGACAATGACGACAACGTCATCAACAGCCAGGACGAAGGAAGCCTCGGCGTGAGAGTCGGATACATGAACTTTTATAACTGCACCAGTGACGACACGGGAGGAAGTTACACCAGCGGCTGTATTCAGATTCCAGGCTCAAGCTCGACGAACAGACGGTTCATCGGCTCCAAGTACAGCCAGATTTACTGCAACAGTAACTCAAGCTGCACCGTTTCCAGCACCGGCTCGTACTCTGTCGGCGGCGCGAGCACTGGTTACTATACGCCTATTGCATCTGCCCTGAGTGAGGCAAAAATCTATCTGGATGCCCACAAGGCGGCGGACAGCGCCGCCGCATGCCGCCAGAAGTTCGTCATCTTTGTCACCGACGGTTCCGATACCCTGTCCTGCGGTGCCGATGGTAACGAGTGCGATTCGCACCGTTACAAAGGCAGGAGAAAAGACGTTGCCAGGGCGAAAGAACTGGCGGATGCAGGGTACAAGGTTTTCATCATCGGGTTCGGTTCCGACATGCCGTCGTACCTCCAGAACACCCTCAACTGGATGGCCTACTACGGAAAGACAGACAATCCAAACGTAGTCAACTCGGGGAGCACTACCGGCTATAATATCACCACCGGATGCGATATAAGTACGACCCCGGTCACAAACCCAACTGCATGCTGCAATTTAGCGACAAACCCGACCGCATGTTATCCCTCGGGCGTGACGGACTGCGGTATCGCCACCTCGACTCATTCCTCCAACACCGACGCCAGCGGCGCATACCCGTATTGCGTGAACAGTACTTCTAGCACCAATGTCGTAAGCGACTACTACGCGGTGGATAACGACCCGGGGAGAACAAATCTCAGTGGTTATGCATTCCTCGCAGGCGATGCCGATCAGTTAGCTGCAGCGCTGAAGACGGCCATGGGCCTGATCCGTGAGGCGACGTATTCCTTCTCCCAGTCCTCCGTCCAGTCTTCCCGGACCCAGGATGAGAATTACCTGTACGAAGGCTCCTTCCAGCCTGTCTCGGGAGATCCCTTCTGGCGGGGGCATCTGATAAAGTACGCGATCAATGCCGACGGATCCGTCGGTACGGCTCAGTGGGATGCCAGTGACGTCCTCCAGGCAACCTCGGCATCATTGCGTAACATGTTTACCTATAAAGGAGGTGTTCTCACTTCCTTCACCACATCGAATATCACAGCAGCCGATTTAGGCGTCTCCACGACAACGGAGAGGGATGATGTTTTGTATTACATCAGGGGAGAGAGCGCCTACAACCCGGACACCACTGTTACGGGTGTCTTCAAACTGGGAGATGTGTTCCGGTCAACGCCGATCACCGTGGGGACCCCTTCGGCCTTCTTCGATGACATCAGAGATCAGAATAATGCGTATTCATGCACCACGTGCACAACAAGCCCCCCGATAACGTGCACCACTACCACTGTAAACGCCTTTGGCAAGCACAGATGCGATCATGAGCGGAAATCAGCCCTGGGCAACCGCCTCATCGTCGTCGGAGCAAACGACGGCCAGATGCACGCCTTCCTGACCAGCACAGGCAGTGAGGCGTGGAACTTCATCCCGCCGAACCTTCTGCCCAAGTTGAAGAACATCACCCACAAGACCCACCCTACTGCACTCACCCACCAGTACTTTGTGGACGGCCCGGTAACGGTGGCGGATGTCTGGCTCGGAACGGGTGGTGGTACAAGCAAGAATAAAGACGACTGGTACACGATCATGGTCTTCGGCGAAGGGAGGGGGAGCACCCCCAATCTCTGGAGCTCCTCGTCTTCCTGCGACTCCGGCTTCAGTGCCACCTATACCACAAGTTACCCGTATTACTGCGGCTACTACGCCTTCAATCTCAACAATTCTTTAAGCCCGGCTTTTATGTGGCGTATTTCTGCCAATGCGTCCCAGGCTCCCTATCTGGGCGATCCCTGGGCCAAGATGATGACAGGAAGGGTGAAATACAACTCCGGAGGCTCTGAGGTGGAAAAATGGGTCGGGTTCATCGGCGCGGGTTACAACGCGGCGGACTGCTCCGGCGGCGGCGGGTGCGATACCCGCGGGAAGGGCTTCCTGGTGGTGGACTTGAGTAACGGCCAGGTCCTCTGGAGCTACACCTTGGCAGATAATGCTGATATGAAATACAGCATACCCGGCTCGCCCGCCGTCGTGGATACCGACAATGACGGGTTCGTCGACACGGCCTATGTGGGAGACCTTGGGGGGAGCGTATGGCGCTTCAAGTTCTGCCGGAACGCGGATATGCCTTCCTGCACCACAGCAAACTGGACGGGGGGACGGCTGTTCGGTTCTTCCACCGGCACCATCCGGCCGATTTACACGATGCCCGCCGTGGCGAGAGACGGGGCGGGAAACCTCTGGGTTTACTGGGGCTCAGGAGACAAGGCGGACCCTACCTCACCCAGCGCCCAGGAAAAGTTCTTCGCTTTGATGGATAACGATCGCACTACGACGTATGGTATCAACGACCTGGACAACATTACCTCGGCAGGCTCCTCATTCGATCAAACCACCTCCACGAAGAAGGGGTACTACGTCAACCTGTCCGGAAGCGGGGAGAAGATCCTGGCTGACCCCGCCGTATTCGGCGGCGTCGTGTATTTCACCACCTTTAACCCGCCCAGCGGGGGCAACCCCTGTGAACAGGGAGGGGCGGCATCTCTCTTTGCCCTCAAGTACACCTCGGGCGCCGGCGCCCTTTCCGGAGGGTCCCGGAGCACGGGAATCGGAAGCGGTATTGCCTCCGCGCCTATCCTTTCGCTGAAACCGGGGGGATCACCCACTCCTGACCTCTACGTAACGGTGAGTGGTGGTGCAGGGACAGGAGGAAGCACATTCCGGGTGAACATCGATCCTCCGGGACTGTCGAACCGGACGAACATCCTCTTCTGGAGAGACCGAAGACTCCAGTAGGAACAGTCATCATCAGGGACGGTAACGGGAAGCCTCGATCATATCGAGGCTTCTTTTTGCCGCTATCCCCAGTTCGGATTCAGGCGTGATTTTGAGAATGGCCCTGAATTCTGCCTTCGCCTTTTCCATGTCATTGAGCTTCATGTAGCATTGTCCCAGCCAGTACCGGGATTCGACCAGGGCAGGGGCCTGCTTGAGGGATGTGGTAAAATACTGGATCGCCTTTTCCATATCTCCCTTGGCAAAAAAGGTAATCCCGATGTAATGGTCTATCAGGGGGGGCGGGATGGTATGGGGTTGCTTGTTCTTTGCCTCTTCGTAGGTACTCAGGGCTTTTTGGTAATCGCCCTTTCCATGGTAGGCCCTCGCCATGTTGAAAAGGGCCTTGTCCGGTGTTTCATAGAGGATATTGGCAAGGGCTTCTTTGAATGCCGCGATCGCATCATCCCAGAGGCTCTTTTCCATATAGAGTCTTCCCAGGAAATTGTGGGCCTCCGAATAATCGGATTTCAGGGATATGGCCTTCTTGAATTCATCGGCCGCCTTCTCGGGCAGGGCCTTCCCGTAGTATGCAATCCCCATGTAGTAATGGATTTGGGGGTCGTCCGGCGCGAATTTCTCCGCCTCTAAAAGCTCTTTGAGGGCATCGTTGAACCGCTCCGAGCCCAGATAGGCTATGCCGATATTGAGGTGAGCATTCGCCTTGTCCTGTTTCCACGGGCTTGTCCCGCATGCCGCCAGCACCGCAATCAAAGCTATTATCGCAGCACACGTCAAATTTACTTTCGCTCGGCTCATACTCCAACCCCGGTATTCATGACGAAAATCTCCCGCGTACGCGGGAGAAAGAAACACACTGAGAGTTTTGAAAATCCACTATAATCGTCATTGTGAGGAGCGAAGCGACGTGACAATCTTATAATTTGCCGATGGCTTGTAAGATTTCTCCCTTCGGTCGAAATGACAACGCAGGAATTTTTCAAAGCTCTCAGTGGTCTTTCTTGAACATCTCTGAGAAATGAGGAGACTTTATCCTTTTATCTGCCCCGGCTGTTCCGCTACCGCGCCTTCCTGCATGACCTTCGGAGTGATGAATATCAGGAGCTGTCTCCGTTTTTTCGTGACGGCCTCATATTTGAAGAGCCACCCGAGGACAGGTATCTTGGAGAGCCAGGGAATGCCGGAAACGTCCTTGTAATCCTGCGTTTTCAGGATGCCCCCGATGACGATGGTATCGCCATCCTGAACGACGATTTTCGACTCCACCTCGCTCTTATTGATCGGGGGGTTCCCCCCAAGTTGCGCGGCCTTGCTGTAGTCCGCAAAATCGTTTGTGGCCTTGATCTCCATGGAGATCGTACCGTCAGGGGTGATCTTCGGCTTGACGTCGAGTTTCAGCACGGCTTCCTTGAAGCTTATACTCCTGTTCCCGTCCTTGTCTATGGTAATGTAGGGTATCTCCTCACCCTGCTTGATCGTTGCCTTAACGTTATCCATCGTGGTGATCTTCGGCGATGAAATGATTTTGCCATCACTCGTCGTTTCCAGAGCCTGCAGTTGGGCCTCAAGGACAGCGCGAGACCCACCGATAACAAGCCCCAGGGTCGGTGCACTCACGGCTGCTGGATAATTCACAGCGAATGCGGTTAATGCTTTACCGGTAGCATCAGTGAAAGGAATATTAGCAGGGTAGCTCCATGCCTGTGCCCGTGTCCTGTCAGGATTCGTTCCTGCCATTAAGCCAAAGTTATAATCCCCCAGCATACCGTATTGAACGCCTCCCCAGCGTACCCCCAGGTTTCGCACGAATTCGTCCGTCGCCTCGACGATCTTCGCCTCTATGGCCACCTGTCTCAACTTTCCCCTTTCTTCCAGGCGCTCCTGTTCCGCCTTTTTCGCTATCAATTCCGCCTTGAGACGATCCTCCTCCCCCGCCTTCCGGTCGGCCTCATCTTTTTTCATCCTCTCCAGCGACATCACGCTGATCACATCGCCCATCTGCTTTTTCGCCAGACCCATGATGCTGAGAATAGTGTCAAGGGCCTGATCCCAGGGGACCTTCTTCATGTGCACGGTCACGTTTCCCTTCACATCATCACCGGAAACGATGGTTATTCCCCCCTCCTCGGCGAGGAGCCGGAGAACCGCCTTTATATTCGCATCCTGGAAATCCAGGGATATTTTGCGACCAGTATACGTCGGTAACCCCGGTTCTCTTGCCGGTTCTTTCGCCGGCTCTTTCCTGACTGCTTCTTTCGCAGTTTCAGGTGCCTTTGCCGTCTCCGC
>Ga0194111_10005340_pt1 | contig 14768 bp, 11 predicted proteins | sample TA2KigC300mmetaG_FD_146194 | JGI IMG/M metagenome (GOLD analysis project Ga0194111, IMG submission 146194) | Freshwater microbial communities from Lake Tanganyika, Tanzania - TA2015033 Kigoma Deep Cast 300m | ecosystem: Environmental > Aquatic > Freshwater > Lake | place: Tanzania: Lake... | reverse complement strand
TACCCGATGACCGGGAAGCTCTCGGTGCGTGGGCCGAACGGGAGACTGGAGGAGTACCCCTACTGGGAGGATGCGAGGGGTTACCGGCACTTCTTCGAGGCGCGGATCGACGACCTGCGGATTCGGTCCATGGAGAACGCGGGCTGGCGGCTGGGACGCGCCTACGCGGCGACGGGGGAGGCGCAGTACGCGCGGCGCTGCGCGCTGGTCCTGCAGCGCTTCGCGCAGGTGTATCCGGGCTACTGCTACCACTTCGACTACCCCTTCCAGCAGAAGGTCATCCACGATGGGGACGTGGACCCGAAGGACTTCCGGCCCGGCTTCCGCACGGCGCGCTGGACGTGGTGGGCGTACATGGACCTGCCCGAGCGCCTGGTGGAGGCCTATGACCTGATCTACGAGAGCGGGGAGCTGGAGAAGCTGTCGGCTGAGAAGGGGCATGACGTCAAGGCCGAGATCGAGGGCTTCTTCACGACGGCGGCCGAGGGGGTGCTGGCGAACCGGGACGACATGACCAACATGAGCCCGGGCATGTGGGCCTCGGTGATCTCGGCGGGGCGGGTGCTGGGCCGCCCGGAGTGGGTGCACGAGATGGTCGGTCGCCTGGGGCGCTTCGTGGATACGGGGTTCCACTACGACGGCACGTGGAGCGAGGGCGCGCCCTCCTACCACGCGCAGGTCGTCGGCAGCCTCAGCGTCGTCGCGAACGCGCTGCAGGGCTACAGCGACCCGGCCGGGTACGAGCCGCCGGCTCCCGACCGGCGCTACGATAACCTGGACGCGACGACGGGGCTGCCGGGGATCAAGCGCGCGCGGGAGAGCCTCGACCTGATGCGACTGCCCAATGGCCGCCGCGTGCCGGTGCACGACACGTGGTCCACGGACAACCCAGGCGCGCTGACGGCTTCCCAACCGTACGTTCTCCCGGGCTTGGGGCATGGCTGTCTCGCGGGAGGCGAGGGGGATGGGCAGTGGCAGGCGCACCTGACGTGGTCCGCGGGTCAGGGGCACCAACACGATGACGGCCTGAGCCTGCTGATCTTCTGCCAGGGGCAGGAGATGCTGTCAGACCTGGGCTACAGCCACAGCCGCGACCGCGCCTGGACGCTGCCCACCGCGGCGCATAACACGGTGGTCATCGACAGCCTGACCCAGGTCTCGGACCGGACGACGTACGGAGCGCTGCGGTACTTCCACGCGTCCGAGGCGAACTGCCAGGTCGTGTCAGTGGACAACCGGACGGTCTACCCGAATCGCGCGCAGACCTATCGCCGCACGTTGGTCGCGGTTGCCGGGCAGTACCTCGTGGATCTGTTCGAGGTCGCCGGTGGGCAGCAGCACGACTACTTCCTGCACGGATGCGCCGACCTGCCGGGTAGCGTCCGCGCGGAGGCGGGCGGTCAGGCACTGCCGACGGAGGCGCTGGAGACGCTCGTGCCGTCAGGTGTCGAGTACGCCGAGGCGATGAACGAGGGCGAGTGTGGCCTGGCGTCGCGCCCGGGGTACGCGTACGGCTACCTGCGGGACCTGCAGCGCGTGAAGGGACCGCTACCGGCGTCATGCGCGCTCGAGTACACGCTCGAAGGCAGCCCGGCGACGCTGCGGGCCCATGTGTTGACGCAACCGGGTGACGAGCTGGTTGTCGGCCGCAATCCTGCGGTGCGCGGCGCCAAGGAGAATGACAACAACCTGCGCGACTGCTGGCGGCCGTTTGCGGCGCTCCGCCGCAACGGCGGCGAATCGCTCTTCGCGGCGGTGCTCGACCCCCTCGCCGGAACGCCGGCGGTCACGAGTGTGCGGCGGTTAGAGTGGCCCGGCGTCGCACTCGCGGTGGAGATCGCCGTCGCCGACCGCACGGACCTGCTGCTTCTGCGGCCGCAGCAGCTGGCGGTCGAATGGCAGGGCAAGCCGTTGAGTGCCACTGCGGAGTTGGTGGTGCTGACCGCAAGCGACGCGACGGTGGTGGATGGGAAGGTGACGTGGGGAGGGCTGGCGCTGGAGGCCGCGCCCTCAGGGGATCATCCGCTCGTCGCCCTCGATTCCACCGAAGGAACGCTGACCGTCCAGGGGGAGCTGCTGCCGCCGGCGGGGACCATCGTCCTCCTCGACCATGCGGGACAGCGCGTGTCGCCCTTCACGGTGACCGCCGCCGAGCGCGTCGGCGACAACTCGCGGCTGACGGTGGCAGAGAGGGTGGCGCTGTCGTGGGATGCGGCGACGCAGACCTCGACCTTCATCTGTCAGCCGCGCACCAGTTACCAGGGCCCGCACGTCGTGCGCTTCGCGCCTGTCGCCCACGCCACGCCCTGACGCGCGCAGTGTGGGGGCGTGGTTCACGTTGTGTTGGGGAACGGTACTGGCGGCTCTGGTGAGCCGCCCCACAAGCCATGGAGGACTCGTGGCGCGGCTCACCAGAGCCGCGATACGCCTTAGTTCAACACGATCTTCATCACGCCCTCTACCCGGCAAACGCCCTCAAGTTCCCTCCGAGAAGCTGCTCCACATCCCGCCGGATGTCGCCGTCGGTCAGCGGCCAGCCGGTCGCCATGAGGTCCGCGTACTTCTCCTTCAGGACCGTGGCGATTGCAGCCCGCGAGTGCTCCCACTTGTAGACGAGCTGGTCGAGGATGCGCGCGTCGGAGTGCTGGGGCACGAAGCTGAAGCCCAGCAGCTCCACCCGCATCCGCGTCATCTCCAGGATCAGGCTCGGGTTGTTCAGGAACCACCAGCAGCCGAACGGCAGCAGGTTGGGGAACTTCCGCGCAGTGACGCACAGCTCGTGCTGATTCTCGCGCGCGAGGACAGTGACCAGGAAGCGCACCTCGGGGTTCTCGGCGCACAGCCGATCGAGCACGTTCATGTCCCACTTGCCGACGCTATCGCCTGCCAGGCGCAGGTCGGGGTTCACCAGCCGCTTCACGCCCACCATCAGCGCGAACGGCAGCCCGCGCTCGCGGCAGAAGGGCAGTACGCAGTTGGCGATGATCCGCGACCGCGCGTCTCCCGCCGGGTACGCGAAGTCACTCGGCAGCGACACCGCCAAGTAGAGCGGGTCCATCCGGTCCGCCCAGTCATCCAGGAAGCGGCGGACCTCGTCGTAGGTCGCCTGCGTGAACACGGGGCTGACGCCGTACCCCATCGCCTTGAGCTTCGGCACCGCAGTGTCCCATGCGTTCAGCAGCGGGTCGATCCGCATTGCCGCCCGGAAGCGCGGGTCCATCTCCGGCCCGCTCAGCCACACCGCGCGCTCCGCGTCGTCGAACGGGTCGTTCGTCATCACAGCGGACGACACGTTGCTCAGCCGCAGGACCGTATCGACATGCTGCTCGACGGTCACGTCCCGGAAGTACTCCCGCGCCTCCGCCAGCCCGTTCGGGCCGGGCGCGATCCCGAGCTGCTTCAGCGTCGTGAGTACGCCGCGCCTTGCCTCGGAGATCGGCTCGTTCTCGACGAAGAGCACGCGCCAGATGTGGTCCGCGCGCTGGGGCGTGGTCATCGCCCAGAACTCGCCGGGCGACACGCTGCGGTCGGTGCGCAGCACCTCGGCGATCAGGTAATGGTACGTGACCAGCTCATCCACGCCCCACAGCAGCAGCGATCCGAACGCGGGCGCGTACAGGTGGGTGTGCATGTCGATGATCGGCGTCTCCGCTACCGCGCGGTCCACCGAATCGCTCAGAGCCTTCGCGGTCCGTATCGGCCGCGCTTCCGCATTCGTCATGGCGTGTCCCCCATCCGTACCGTCGTCCTCTCACCTTCCGCCGCCTACCCCCGAATCCCTCCGCCAAACGAAACGGGCAGGCAGCGCTCCCCGCGCCACCTGCCCGTGCTAAGCCGTAACCTGAGACTCGAAACCCGAGACCCGGAACCGCCGTCTACCAGTCCCCGCCCGCCTCTTCCATCGCCACTTCGTGCGCCTCATCCTCGATCACGACCGTAGGAGCGACGTCCCCGTAGGCGCTGTGGATTTCGCGCCCGGTCATCTCGCGCACGTTCTTCCCGCGCCGCTTCGCGACGTCCTCGGGGTTCTGCAGCAGCTTCAGCGCGGCGAAGCACGCCTTCGCGCGGTTGAGGACGTTCTGGCTGCCGAGGGACTTGCTGAGGATGTCGCGGATGCCGGCCAGCTCGACGATGTGCCGCACCGCGCCGCCCGCGATGATGCCCGTCCCGCGCGACGCGGGCTTGAGCAGAATCTCCGCGCCTCCGACCTTCGCCTGCACGGGGTGCGGGATAGTCAACCCGTCCAGCGGCACGGTGATCATGGTCTTCTTCGCGCGGTCGATTCCCTTGCGGATGGCGTCCGGCGCCTGTCGCGCCTTGCCCATCCCGATGCCGATCTTCCCGCGGCCGTCGCCCACGGCCACCATGACCCGCGAACTCGGGATGCGTCCGCCCTTCACGGTCTTGCGCACACGGTCTACGCGGAGGACTCGATCCTCCAGCTCCATCCCGGCGAGTTCCTCGCGCGACTCCTTCAGTTCAGCCATCTGCTCTGGTCCCCTTCAGCTCCGCATCTCCTGCCGGCCCCGCAGGCCCCGGCAGTTCGATTCTCCCGCACTCCCGCCGACCGAGCGCGCCCTCAAGCTGTGATGGCCTCGCCAGTCCGGCTGGATGGGTCTCTAGCGCCCGGAAAACGGCAACCGGGCAGGCGCGCTCACCCACCGGCGAACGCCCGCCCAGCGGGCACTGACAGTACCAAACCTGCCCCGGATTGTCAAACGCTTTTTGGGCGGCAACGGCGGGAGAGGCGGAGTTCGGGAGCTGTGGAGTTGCGGAGAACGGCAACGGCCGGGCCACCGCGGCGGACGAGGGCGTCCGCGCTCCCACGGCAGCGACCCGGATTGCTGCCGACAGCGCAGGTGGCCGGGGCGCAGGCGGGAATGGGCGGGGCGGAACCATCGCAGCACGCGTGGAGTCCGGGAGGTGTCGCCAACCGTGGCACACGAGAAGCGTCTGATCCGGGAGATGGTGCGGGAGGCGGCGGAGGCGTTGCCGAGTCCGTTCAGTAATGCGGATATCGGGGCGTGGGTGCTCGGGCGCCATCCGGGGACCAACAAGGGCAGTCTCGATGCGCACATCGCGATTTGCACGGTGAACCAGCCGGCGCGGGTGCGGTATCCGGAGAACCAGCGCCCGCGACTCGCCGATGACGAGCGGTATGACTTCCTGTTCCGGGTCGGGAAGGGGATGCGCGTGCTGTACGACCCGGAGGTCCACGGCACGTGGCGGATCGCGAGGGACCCGGACGGCGACGTGCTGGTCTGCTCGGACAGCGACGAGCTGCTCCCACCGGAGTTCACTCCCCCGGCGGGCTTCGTGCCCATTCGGCAGGAGCAGATCGAGGCGGCGGCGCGACTGGCAGCCGGCTTGACGATCCTCGCGGGCGCGGAAGGGGCGTTTGCGCTTCTGCGGCGGCGGTGCCCGGACTTCAGCGTGGAGGCGTGTCTGCTGAAGTGCGCCGCGATCGATGACCTGTACTCCACGCGTGTCTACGCGATCGCGCGCATGGCTCAGCACCTTGCGGAGGTCATGCGGGACCCGCCGCAGGAGCCCGCCGCGCTGGTCACGGCCATCGCCTCGCTGCCGCCCTCCAGGCACTTCAGCTTCGCCTCGAAGATCGCGCACTTCTTCGTGGATGCGGAGCGCTTCCCGATTCTCGACTCCTACTGCGAGCAGATGGTGAAGCTCCACCTGGGCCGGGGCGGATGGAAGCCCGAGAGCAACCGGTACGAGGCCTTCGTCGTGAACCTGGATCGGCTGCGCGTGCTGTCGGGCATCCGGGCCTCGTATCGCGAACTCGACCGTTACCTGTGGCTGGCGGGGCAGTACCGCGCTTGGAGGGCGAAGGGCGATGACGCGCGGATCAACACCGAACTGCGCGCGCTGTTCGAGCGCCCGCCCTCGCAGGCGGGACAGCGTGACCTCGATATCCTCGTGCCGCCGGACGGTTGAGGGAACAACGACGGATGGTCCTCCGGGCCCATTGGCAAACGAGAAGAGCAACGGGCGAGTCTTCAGTAGTTGGCGAGGCAGAAGAGGAGGGCGTAGATGGCGGCATAGCCGAGGACGGTCAGCCATACCGCGCGGTAGACCAGGCCGTAGCGCCGACTCTTGAGGTGGTTGAACAACCAGACGGGTACGATGGTCAGGAAGGCCTTTACGCTGACGAACCCCAGGACGCCACCGGCATGCCAGACCCAGCGCATCAGCGGGTTGTACTCCTCCATCAGGCCGCCCAGCAGCATGTAGACCGAGCTGATTGTGTCGGCCACCGAGATCGCGATGAAGAGCACGATCGGCACCCACAGGGCCTGCAGTTGGGAGGGGGTCGGCTGGGTCAGCGACCGGCTTCCGGAGGTCAGTTCGTCACCCATGGTCGTTGCGGCGCTGTCGCTACGGCTCATCGCCGCACGCACCTCGTTCCGGGGATGGGTCGAACGCGGGCATTATACACCGCTGCACACCCGATCCCTCCTACGAACCTGAAACCGCGCCCGAAAATGGTTGCAACGGATGCAGGCCCTGCGCGCGGCCGGGAAGGTCCTTGCGTGAGAGCGAGTGCCGGGGTACAATGCCTGTGTGGAGTAGTGCGCACGAAGGACGAATCCTGCGAGGGGGTGAGCAGGATGACCGAAGCGCTTCGAGAGGCAATCCTGACGGAGCTGGAGCGCTTGCCTGAGCAGAACCTCCGGGCTCTGCTGAACGTCCTGCGCGGCATGCGCGAGGGCGACCCCCCGATCCGGCGGTGGAGCGCGGCCTTCGGGTCCATCTCCGACGAGGACGCCGAGGCCATGCTCAAGGCGGTTGAGGAGGGGTGTGAGAGGGTTGACCTGGAGCTGTCGTTGGCCGGCACTGGACACTGACCCCTTCTCCTCGGTGCGCATTGCTGTGTCCGCTCACCTGTTGTCGCGTGATCGGCGTTCAGCGTGGAGGAGCGAGAATGCACGTGCTGTGTACGTACTGCTCACGCTCGAAGAGTCACGTCGCTGGGGAGATCCCGGCGGCCTCGCGCTACCTCGGGGAGCACATCGTCTCCGTGGCGGCGGCAGCTCTGGACCTGGGCATCCCCTACTTCATCCTGTCCGGCGAGTACGGGCTTGTAGCGCCTGAGACGCCAGTCCGCGACTACGACCACCTCCTTCTGGCAGAAGAGGTTGGGCCAATGGTCCCCCGTGTCGCCGAGCAGATCGGACATCTCGGGATCGCGCGGGTCGCCTATGTGACCAAGCCGCTGGCGGACCACCCTCAGTTGGGGCCGTACTGCGACCTCATGCTGACCGCGTGCAACCGGGCCTCGGTGCCGTGCCTGGTGATCGAAACGACCTTCCCGGCACCTGGAGCAACTGGCGTTCGAGGACACCGACGGGCCCCGGCGGGACGCAGCCCAAGTGTCGGCGATGAGCCATTCGGCGCAGGCCCTCCCATTCCTGGAACCAATGAGAAGGGTCTCGCGTGGACCGGGGGAGAGGCCCCGTGGCGTGAGATCATGCACATGGCAGAGGCCGCCAGACGCGAGATGCTGACGAACCGTCGGAAGGGGGAGAGCCTCTTTGGCGACTTGCTGAAGCACTACCCGCACGACGGAATGGTCTACTTCAAGCGCGGCGAAGCGTATGAGGGGCTGCGCGATTACCCCGCCGCCGCGGCTGACTATGAACAGGCGTACACGTTCTTCCCAATGGCCGAGTACAAACAGCGGGCCCTGGCGGCTCTGGAGAGAGTGGCGAGAGAACGTCAAGGCGATGATCAGTAGGGTGTGGTCAGCCCGGATCAGAGCGGCAGCTGCAGTTCGAGCGGCTCCTCCGGCGTGGCGACGCGGACCTCGCGTAGCATGAGGCTCAGACCCGGAGCGCTCGGGTCTGCGTCGGGCCGGAAGTCATCCACCACCACTGCGGCGACCGGCAGTTCCCCCTCGACCGGCGCGACGGTCAGCGTGAGACCATCGGCTTCGCGGCGGAAGTGGACGGACCCCCAGGCGGACTCGGTCGAGAAGAAGCAACGGAAGCTCTCGGCCCTGAGGCGAGGCGCGAGGTAGAGGCACTGCTCGACGGCGGAGTAGCGGAAGCCGGAGAGCGCGAGCAGGTAGGCGTAGTTCGCCATCGAGCGCGCGTAGTGGCTGCCGCACTCGAACTCGTTGTACGGGTTGCGTCTCAGGCCGTCGTGGCGGTCGCGGATGGCCCGGCAGACGGTCAGACCCTCGCGCAGGAAGCCCTCGTAGATCAGATGGGCGCCGACCTGGTATTCGAAGCCGATCATGCACTCGTAGGCGTACGTCAGGGGGCGCTGAGGCCTCCCACCGCGCGGCCAAGTGCAGATCAGCAGGCCCCGATCATCGCCGAGAGCGTAGACGCGGTGAGGGTTGTGGTGGCTCCGGAAGTCGCTGCGGAAGTTGTGGCGGAAGACGGCGGCGATGGCGCTCTTCACATGCTCGGGATCGAGGATGTCGCCCAGGCCCAGCATCCGCGCGTACCACTGGCCGATGACCTGGTCGATGATGCAGCCCTCGCCGAACTGGTACGGCGCGTCGTCGGTGATGCGCTGGAAGTAGTACTCCCCGTTGAAGAGCGTCTCGTCAGTTAGCCGGCGGCCGCTCTCGTAGACCCGCAGGTACTCCTCGGCTGAAGCCTCGTCGCCCAAGTAGCTTGCCATGCGCTCGCCCGCCAGCAGGGCGGCGAGGTAGAGGCTGCCGCACACCGTCTCCGGGCCGTGGTACTCGATGTCGAGCGTGTTGTGGTGCACGCCCTCCAGCAACCCGTCGCGGTCCTTGTCCCAGTCGGTCCAGGCGTACTCCAAGGCCTTCTTCGCGGAGGGCCAGAGGCGCTCGAGCCAGGCGTCGTCGCCGCTGATCTGCCACTCGCGGTAGGAGCGCAGGACGTTGCCCATCTGGCCGTCGGCGGCGGCGTGGAAGCCGTGTCCCGCCTTCGTTCCGGGCGGCAGCTCCATGCGGAACTGCATGTGGCCGTCGGACTCGCGGAGGTTGACCGCGAAGTCGATCTCTCGTATCCCGCGCTCAAGCTGCGGGAAGAGGTGCGCGACGGCCTGCGCGTAGTTCCAGACGTGCGTGCACGTGCCTGGGCAGCAGCCCGCGTTCGCGTGGCAGCCCTCCCAGCCGTACAGCGTGCCGTCCGGGAGCCGCGCGACCGTGGGGGTGCGAAGGATCGCCAGCTGGCTGCTCACCGCGTCCAGCACGTGCTCAGGCAGCGTAGAGGCGAACAGCTCGTCGCGGAAGCGCTCGGAGGCGGCACGCAACTCCGCGTAGCGCTCGATGACCTCTCGCGCGACGGCCTCAGCATCGGGCCAGAGGGAGGCGTAGTAGTTGGGCCACGTCACGGGTGCGCAGTCACAGGCGCCGGTGTCCCAGTACTTCTCGAAGTTGGGGAAGTGCCAGGCGAGCACGAAGGTTAGCGTGCGCTCCTCGCCGGGCTTCAGATCGACGATCAGCCCGAGCGAGCCGATGGCGCCCTGCCCATCGGGCGAAGGCTCCATGCTCGCGTGGTCGGGGAAGCGGCCGGTCTCGCCGAAGCCGAACAGCAGGTCCTCGGAAAGCGCGAACCAGTGGCCGGGCCCGCGCGAGAGTTCCCACGTGATGTCCTGGTGCGGGCTGAGCAGCGCCAGCGTGCCGAAACGCGGCGAGCAGGGATCGTGCTTCTCCGTGGTCATCAGCAGGCCGGAACAACCATCCTCACGCACGAGGCGGTTCACGCACCGACCGAGTTCCGGATGGCCACAGACATTCCCCAGGCTGAAGGCCAGAACTGCATGGACGGGCCGCTCGCGTGTGCTCGTGAGCGTCACGTCGAGGATCGCGACGGGCATCGACGAATCGCGGTCATTGAGCGGGATGAAGGGGCTCCAGCCCGTGATCCGTGCGGTGACGGGGACCGCGTCGTCGCGGAGGGCAACCTGCGCGAAGGGGAAGGGGCCGGTGAACTCGCACTCGGCGAAGCGCAGCAGGCCCGCGCCGTGCTCGCGCGCCGGTCCGAAGCCTATGCCGGAGTACGTGAGCGGGCCGTGGAGGCTGCCTTGGTAGGGCGGAGGCAACTGGCCCTCCAGCACGCGGAAGACGGGCTCGCAGTCCTCCTCTTGCGTGAGGACGGTCAGAAACGTGTAGGCGGGCCGATAGCCCTTGCTCGGCCGGTTGAAGATCTCCCAGTCCACCAGCGCGCCCCGGCCGGACAGCGACACGCAGCCGGTCCCGATTCCCCCGAGGGGGAAGGCAACCTCGTTCAGGTGCGCACCCCGGTAGGTGCGCGGCGGTCCCTGGGCCAACAGCTCGTCATCGGTGTATGGCAGCTCGCGGATCGGTTCCATTCGAGAACCCCTCGCAGGGCAGCCTGCTGACGTTGACGCATCCTGGGAGCGCCAACACCAACGCTACAGCGTCTGCGTTACCTTGTGCAGGCCGCGCGGTTGGTCGGGGTCGAGGCCCTTCTCCAGCGCGATGTACAGCGCGAGGAGTTGGCCGACGACGGCCGCGGCCATGGGCGAGCACTCCTCGGGCAGGTCGGGCAGGCGGAGGGCGATCCGCGCGCGCTGCAGCATGTCGTCGGCATTGGAGAGCATGATGATCTCGGCGCCCTGGGCCTCGACGGCGGCGACCACCTCGCCCACGGCGGCGTACGTCCTGCCGAGGGGATTGACGAAGAAGCACGGGAAGCCGAAGCTGGTGGTGGCGATGGGGCCGTGCATGAAGTCGGCAGTGCTGAAGGGCGAAGGGACTACGTAGCAGCACTCCGCCATCTTCAGGGCTGCTTCCTTGGCGGTGCAGAAGTTGAGCCCCCGCGCGAGCCAGTGGCAGGTCTCCATGAAGCGGAAGCGCTCGGCGTGGTCGATGATGTCTGGCTCCAGGCGCAGCGTCTCGTGGAGCCGCTCTGGCACGCGCTGCGCCTGGTCGGCGAGGTCCTGGCGCTCCGCCCAGAGGGTCGCGAGCTGATGCAGGACGACGAGGGCCGTGGTGTACGTCTTGGTGGCAGCGACGGCCGTCTCTTCGTGAGCGTGGGTCAGCAGGACGTGCTCGGCAGCCGTGCAGATGGGTGAGTCGGAGGTGTTGGTCAGCGCACAGGTGAGGGCGCCGCGCTCGCGTCCCGCCTCCAGCACTTCGATGACGTCGGTCGCCTTGCCGGACTGCGAGACGCCAAGGACGAACGTCTTGCGCAGGTTGATCTGCGTGTCGTAGCAAGTCAGGAGGGATGGCGCCGCCGTCGCGGCCAGCTTCATCGTGACCGCGCCGAACATGTAGAGGCCATAGAGCGCCGCGTTGTCGGACGTACCCCGCGCCACGATCAACACGTACTCCACGCCCTCGCGCCGCAGGCGGTCGGCGAGGTCCCGGACCATCGGAGTCGCCGTCTCCAACGTCGCCTGGATGGCCTCAGGCTGCTCGTGGATCTCGGCGCGCATTCGGCTGCCCGGCGCGGTCATGGCCGGTCACTCCTCCCTGGGGTCGCCCAGGTCAATGCCCTCCATCAGCCGCTTCAGCAGCCCCTCATCCGAATCGGACTCCTCGCGGTCGTAGAGGGCCTCCAGCTTCGTCACCAGCTCACGGAAGGACTCGTTCTCCTCGACGAGGGCATCGAGGCGGTGATCGACCGTCTCAGACGAGCGGCGCAGGTCCTCCAGACTGAGGCCGAGGTTCAGCAGGTCGTTGAGGGCGGAGGTCGTCTTCAGGATACTCTTGGGGTACGCGGGCATGTCCACGAACGGGTAATGAGGGACCTCCACCACGAGGCTGCGCAGGTCGATGCCTCGCTCGCGCGCCTCCAGGGCCAGCGAGGTGACGAGGCTGCACGGGCCTTCGTATTCGGAGAAGCCCACGCCGAGGCCGGCGAGCTTCGCCTTCAGGCGCTCCTCCGCCACCGAGGCCCGCAGGCGCGGCTCGCGGGTGTGCGGTAGCGCGCCGGCGACGCTGCCGGTGAAGTACAACTCGCGCACGCGGAACTCCTCGGCCAGGCTCAGGAGGCACTCCATATACGCGCCCCAGCGGATGTGCGGCTCCTCGCCGACGAACAGGATTACGTTGGCGCTGTCGGCGCAGTAGAACCGGTTCCGGGCGTAGCTCACCTCGCGGATGATCCCGCTCTCGATCTTCGTGCTCGGCCGGAAGACCGACGCGACCTCCATCGGGTTCACGGACGTGAGAACGGCCTTCCCCTCGTCCGTATGGATAGACAGGGGAACCGTCGCGATGGGGAAGTTCAGAATGTAGAAGTCGTGCGACCGGATGTCCGCGAGTTGCTCCGCCTGCAGCCGGTCCACGAGGTACCCGACCGTGCCCGTCGAGACACTGCCGCCGTCCATCCAGCCGGTGAACCCGAGAACCATGGCCGGGTTCACGACCGCCGGTCGGCGATGTACGGTGAGTTCTTCCATGGTGGCCTTCCTGGCGGACGGCACGCAGCGCCGCCGTGCGATGCCCGTTCGGCGCGAGGGCGCACGGCCCCTCTGTGGAGGCTGAGGTCCCATGCGAATCGGCATCCCGAAGGAGATCGTTGCAGGAGAGAAGCGCGTCGCCGTGACGCCCGAGGGCGTGCAACGGCTGGCGCGCGCGGGCCACGAGGTGGTGGTTCAGTCGCGGGCGGGCGAGGGTAGCGGGTATCTGGATGGGGCCTACGCGGCGGCGGGCGCGGAGGTAGCGGCGGAGGCAGAGGAGGTGTGGGGCTGCGCGGAGCTGATCGCCAAGGTGAAGCAGCCGCTCGAGGAGGAGACGGCGCGGCTCCATGAGGCCCTGATCTACCTGGGCTACGTGCACGCGGTGTACCGACCGTGGCTGGTCGATGCGCTGCTGGCGCGGGAGGTGACGACCTTCGCGGCGGAGGAGGTGGCGCTGCCGAATGGCGACCGTCCGCTGCTCATCCCGATGAGCGAGATCGCGGGCCGGCTGGCGGTGCTCACGGCGGCGCATTACCTCGCCGAGCCGCCGGGCTCGGCGGGGGTGATGCTGGGTTGCGTCGGCGGACAAGCGACGGCACATGTGCTCATCATCGGGGGCGGTACGGTCGGGCGTAGCGCAGCGGCGGCCGCGTGCGGGCTGGGCGCGCGGGTAACGGTGGTTGACCGCGAGCCAGACCGCGTTCGGGAGCGTCTCACGCAGGCGGCACCGAGGGCTCATCTGCCGACGGAGTCCGTGACGCGCGCGCAGGTCGAGGCGCTGCTTCCCGAGGTGGATGCCATCATCAACGCCGTGCTGTGGGACCCGCTGACCGGCGAGCACCTCGTAACACGGGAGGGGCTGCGGCGGATGAAGCGCGGCGCCGTGATCGTCGATGTGGACTGCACGGCCAATGGCGTGATCGAGACTACAAGGCCGATGACGCTGGACAATCCGACATACGTCGAGGAGGGCGTCATCCACTACTGTGTCTACAACATGCCAGCCTCGGTGCCGCAGACCTCCACGCGAGCCTATGCGGGGGCGCTGCTACCGTACCTGGAGCTTCTGGCCGATCACGGGGTCGATGCCGCAATGGCGGAGCGTCCTGAGTTGAGGGCCGGGCTGGTGACGAGGGACGGCGTGCTGTTCGGACGAAATTAGGGACAGGCCCCAATTTCCGACATGACGTCCGTCGGAAATTGGGGCCTGTCCCTAATTTCGTCCTACTGGTCGTTCACCGTCTCGATGAGGGCCATGATGTTCTCGGGCTTGGCATCGCCGGGGATGGCGTGGGCGGGGGCGAGGATGTAGCCGCCGTCCTTGCCGACCTCCGCCATCAGCTTCCGCGCTTCGGCGCGGACCTCGTCCGGTGTGCCGTAGGGCAGCAGCTTCTGCGTGCTGACGCCGCCCCAGAAGCTCAGGCGGTCCCCGAACTCGCGCTTCATCTGATACGGGTCCATGACCTCGGGCTGGAAGGGGTTGAAGCAGTCCAGCCCGATCTCGATGAGGTGTGGGAAGACCGACTGCACCATGCCGCAGGAGTGGATCGTCACGAACTTGCCGGCGGCCTTCGCGGCGCCGTACTGGCGGGCGAGGCGCGGCTTCAGAAAGCGCTCCCACAGCGTCGGGCCCATCAGCAGGCCGCGCTGCGAGCCCCAGTCGTCGCCGAAGTGCACGGAGTCGATGGGGTACTTCACCGCCTGCTCGACGAGCGCGACGTTGTAGTCGCAGATCGCGTCGAGCAGCTCATCCACGAACTCGGGCGCATCGACCATGTCCATGAAGAGGTTCGCCATCCCCCGCATCGTCCACGCTCGCTCGAAGAGGGAGAAGCCGATGGAGAACTGCACGGCGCGGCCGTCGCCTTGCGCGCAGCGCTCGCCGAAGCCCTCGAACTTGCCGGGCGTGCGGGGATCAGGCAGCTCCAGGCTATCGAGATCGCGCTCGGGGATCACGCAGTTACAGACGTTGCCGATGTCGCGATCGATGCTCCGGTCCCACTGCACGCCGAACTCGTCCTGCCAGATCGTGTCGCTGATGTCCGTCTGCTTGGGGCCCGGATTCGCCGCGACTCCGTGGAAGCAGTTGTCGATCAGCTTCGCCCAGTCTAAGTCCCCATACCGGGCGACCATCGCCGCCGAGGCCTTCTGCGTGAAGCCGATGCAGTAAGGGGTCTTGTCGGGTTGCTCGTGACTGAGGGATGCGTAGACGCGTTCCTTGTTGGTCATCGGTCGTCTCCCACGCGATTTCGAGGAGTCGGTTCGGCGGGTCCTTGGACAGGCAGGAATGTGGTTTGCCAAACCAGCGTAACGCTTGCTCATCATTGAGGCCCGCTCCAGACGTGGAGCATCCCTAGACGCGATGGGTGCGTGAGATGCCCGTTGACATCATCAACGGC
>Ga0194111_10005333_pt1 | contig 14777 bp, 13 predicted proteins | sample TA2KigC300mmetaG_FD_146194 | JGI IMG/M metagenome (GOLD analysis project Ga0194111, IMG submission 146194) | Freshwater microbial communities from Lake Tanganyika, Tanzania - TA2015033 Kigoma Deep Cast 300m | ecosystem: Environmental > Aquatic > Freshwater > Lake | place: Tanzania: Lake... | reverse complement strand
TATGCAAAAAACAATTTCTAGAAGAAAAACATACCAACAACACACAACAAAAACCTTCTAAATCCCACACACCCAAACAAAAAATCAACTAAAAAACGAAGACCTTAAATAACATTCGGAGATACTGTTGATATAGAAAGATTTAAAAGCCCTCACGAATAAAAGAGAGAAAGAAAATGGCAACAAAACTCTTGAAAAAACAAAGAAAAACATGGTTTAGCATAATGTCCCCGCAAGAATTCGGAAACTTGATAGTCGGAGAAACGCCAGTGATAGAGCCCCAGCAACTAGTCGGAAGAAACGTACAAGTAAACCTTATGACTATGTTAAACGATCCTAAAAAACAGAACATACAATTAACATTCAAAGTTAAAAGCGTAAGAGAAAAGAACGCTGTCACAGAGATAACAAAATATGAGCTCTTACCAAGTTATGTAAAAAGGATAATGAGAAAAGGAAGAGCAAAAATAGAAGACTCATTCACGACAGAAACTAAGGAAAACCTTAAGATAAGAATAAAACCTGTGATGATAACAAAAGCTAAAGCACAAAAATCCAAACTAGCGCTAGTAAGGAAGACAGCAAGAGAATTCTTAGCAGAAAGAGCTAAAACACAAAGCGTTTCAGAACTGATAAACGACGCTATAACAACAAAACTACAAAGAGAACTAAGAGAAAGAATAAAGAAAGTATACCCTCTTGTAGTATGCGAGTTTAAAGCTATAATAATAGAATAAAGGTGGAAGAAAAAATGCCAAAACCAACAATAGATGTTAAAAAATGCAAAGGATGTTTCACATGCGTAGAAATATGTCCGGTAGAAGTATTCGCTAAAGACGATAAGAAAGCAAAAGTTGCAAAGCCAAGCGAATGCATCGGATGCAGAGCATGCGAAGTGCAATGCCCTCAAGGCGCGATAAAAGTAGAAGACTAAACTTTTTGATAAAATGACCTATTGCATCGAAGTTTACGAAAAATCTGGAAGCTTACGCAAGCGGGCTTACTCTGAGAAATTAGAGAACGGTCTTGACGCAATATTTAAGCTGTATAATTTTGTTGAAAAAAATGATATTAAAGATGGAGAATGCTACCTGTTCAGAAAACTAGGCGATGGTTTTGTAGAGATAAGATATTGTGATTTTCCTACTCTCAAGCATTATATCAACACGCCTTCTAAGAAGACAGAACTTGGCGGTGGCATGGTATCACTTGAAATAAGACCCTCGCCTTTAGAAACGATTGTGCTTAGCGAAGAGCAATTAGACCTGTTAAAGAAGCTCTGATTTCTTTCCACAAATTATTTAAAACCGATTTTCTACTAATTTTTATAATCCAAAGAAAGGTGTAAAGAATGGATATGCCTCAAATCTTCATACCAAAAAATTCTTCAAAAGTATTAGAACGATTATTAGATGAACTTAAATACCAAACAAACGAAAGTGTACTTTGTAAAGGGTATGATAAAAAAGTATCCCCGCCCAACTTATTGATAGGTAAGTTAAACAAAGCATACGATTGTGTAACCTCTGATATGCTTCTCTTTGATGCGATAGGTAAAAGAATTGGAAATTATGAATCAGTGGATCGTCCGACAACTTCAGATGGGTATACCTGGTTTTGGAGGCTTAAATTCAATTCAAAAGAAGGTGGAATTGCTGTATTATTTCCTTGGTGCCAAAATAGGGGAAAGCTTAGTGGATTAGCATTAGACAGGTCCATTGAAGTTTATATAAAAGGAAAAGTTGGTATGGAAGAAGTAGAAACCATTATCAAAAACCTTTATCAAGAGTTCCAAAAACTGGAATATGATAATTCCTGATATTTTTATTTCCAAAAATTATTCAATTAAATATTTTTAATTAGCTTTGCAATTCTTTGCGTACAGAATTTTTCTAAAGACTCTTTTTTTGAAGCTTTCTTCTTGAAAGATGTGGTCCAGCGATTCGCGTAAGCGTCATAAATCTTGTTGAGTGTATCTTTGCTTGTGCCTTGCCAGGTTTCTTTTTTATATTTTAAAAATTCTTCTTTGGTAGCGTATTCTTTTTCAGGCCATCTCTCTTTCAAAGCCTCTTCCAAGGTCATGTCCTCTTTGCTGAGAGTTTCCCAGTATTCTACGACCTCTCTCATATGCTTTTTGACATTGAAAGACCTTGATCCTCCGTCGTATATTATGCACCTCTCAAGAGGATAGGCTAAGCTTGAGTATTGGGAAAGTTCGAATTCTGGAGAAAGTAGCGCAGGATATCTTAATAGGTCAGTGTCAGTTATTTTTATTCTAAGACTGTCTGAATCTGACGCTAGTTTAAACCTTCCCTCTAGGTATATTACGTAAGTATTTTCGTATTCTTTGAAAGTTTTGCAAAAAAGCTGATGATACGTTTCTAACACATCTTCTATTTCTTTACATCCGATTGTGAATAATACTAAGTTTTTCAAAGGTATTTTCTCTTTTTTCTGCTTGTCTTCTATGCCCTGAAATAAACACTCTTTTACGAAGTTTGGTAAGTTTTCTTCTCCGGAAGTCTGCTCGTACAATTTAGCAAGTCCTGATTTTAAAGTCACGCCTGTAGCGGATATGTCTCCGATGAAGATTGTAGAGCATGGATGTACGCTGAGCTTTGAATACTGATCATCTTTTATCTTCCATTTTCCTTCCTGTTTTTTCCTCTCAGAAGACATGAACGACGCTGAATGAGTATTAAAGCCATAAGCCTTGTTTAAAGCTTCCATCAGTCCGAAGTTTAACCCGCCTCGCAGGAAATGAAGAACATCAACATGATCCTCGTCGAATTCCTCATCGAATCCGTGAGGCAGGCATTTAAGAATCTTTGAAACTCCGTTCATAAGTTTGTTGCGAAAGTCTTGACCGACAACTTCAGGCTTGTTAAGAATATCTATCGTCTCGTTAGTGGAAGCAACATACCTTTTCAGAGTACTATCACCAGTTATGCCATAAACAGAAGCATACTTAGATATTGTGAGAAGCTCAAGATTTTCCATAAATCCTAATCGATTGCTTTGTCGTTTATAAGCATTATGGCTGTGCACGGCTTTGTTAACCAAAATATATTTAAACAAACAAAATGCTTTTTCTCTAAGTTGATGCCTTAGTAGCTCAGCCTGGTAGAGCAATTGCCTTGTATTAAAAGAAGGAAAGCAATAGGTCGGGGGTTCAAATCCTCCCTAAGGCTTTTATTAAGTGTTATATAGAATCTATACAAAAAATATTTAAAAGACAAGGCTCTTACTAGGAGATATGTCTTCAACAAAACAAATAGCTAATGAGTCTGAATTAAGATTTGCTTCAGAGTTTGTAAGAAGAGGATGGTTTGTTTTCTTACCTTACGGGGAAGATGGTCCTATTGATTTATTGATTCATAAAAATAAGGTATTTAAGAAGATTCAAGTTAAAGCTACAAAGCCTATTAATGGAACAATAGCATGTAAACTAAGATCTACAAATAATTGGCAGATTAAAAAATACTCTAAGAGGGATATAGACTTTTTTGCATTATATGATTATGAAAATAAAAACGGTTATTTAATACCTATAAGTGACGTTGAAGGTATGTCAGAAATAAAAATAAGATTATGTGATTCAAAAAACAATCAGAAAAAAAGAATACGCTTAGCAAAAGATTATGTCTACTTTTGAAATTTGTTTGAACAAAAGACTTAAAAACTTTGATTTAATTTAAATTATTCAAAAGGGCCCGTAGTCTAGCGGCCATGACATCTCCTTGACGTGGAGAAGGTCGCCAGTTCGAATCTGGCCGGGCCCATTATACCCTTAAAGAAACCTTTTTATATTATATATTCTTAATAAATGGCATGGTAAAAAGGGGACAAGTTAGTACTTTCTTCATATTAGGCGTTGTTATAATAGTCCTTGTAGGGATAGGGGTTTTTTACCGCACAGAAATAATAACTAAGTTATCAGAACTTGAAATAGTAAAAGGAGCAGCTTTGCCTCCTGAGGCGCAGAAAGTACACGACTTTGTGATACAATGCGCTAAAGACACTGCTACGGAAGGCGTAAATCTTTTAGGCTTGCAAGGAGGTTATATAGAACTACCGATAGACAAGAGGTCCCAAGGTAATGTGAACATATTTTCTAACAAACTAGAAGTAGTTCCTGGTTTTAGGACGGCATACTGGTATTATAGAAAAGACAACGGGATTTCAGTAGAAGCGATACCTTCAAAGTCTAGCATGTCACAATATTTGAAAGACTATATAGGCGCTAATATAGAAGAATGTTTTGACAAGTTCTCATCATTTCCAGAATATTACAAAATAGACTACAGGAAAGTGGTAAGTAAGGTTAATATAAAAAATGACAAAGTGCAAGTTTCACTGACTATGCCTATGGTTGTAGAAGTTAAAGAACAAAAGTTTAACTTTGAAAACTTTCAAACCAGCATAAACGCCGCATTAGGCGACTTGATAGACGTAGCAACAAAAATAGTAGAAAATGAGATGGAATCTAATTTCTTAGAAGAAAAAACTGAAGACATGATGGTAGCATATGACGCGATACCTTACTCAGGATCAGACCTTTCTTGTGGCGTTAAGACATGGTCTTTAGAAAAAGTAATAGCAGACTTCAAAACAATACTCTTTGAGAACATACCACAGATAAGAGTAGCATACACAGATTATACTCTTCCAAATAAAGAGCATAAATATTTTGAATGGTATGTTACTAAACAAAAATATCCAAACATAAATGCTATTTTATCATATTCAAAAAGATGGCCTTTCTACTTAGACGTCGCGCCGCAAGAAGACGGCGTATTAAAAGCACAGCAAGTAACAGATAAGATGGGGGACGTTAGTTTCTTAACAAAATCATTATTCTGCATGAACGAATGGAACTTCGTCTATGACATAAGATACCCTGTGCTCGTAACACTTTACGACAAAAAGAATGATTATACATTCCAGTTCGCGATGGAAGTAGTAATAGAGAGGAACCAGCCTAGAAAAGCAACTATAATACCTGATTTTGACGTAGACAAAGATACTAAGTATTGTAAGTTTACTAAAGTCGCAACATCAACAATATACACTTACGAAGAAGGATTGGATAGAGTTTCTGTACCATTAGGCGGTGTGGACATAAAATACAAATGCATAACACACCTTTGCGACGTAGGAATCACTAAAATGGAAGGGAAAGATGCTGTGCTCAGCGCGGAATTCCCATCATGCATAGGAGGCACGGTAATTGCAGAAAAAGAAGGATATGCAAAGGTTAAAGAGATAGGAATTGATTCAAATGAAGAATTCTCATTAAGCATGGTGCTTGAAAAAATCATAAGTAAACCTGTGAAAGTACAAGTAACCAGGACAGGCGGAGGATCAAGCGAGCCGACAAAAGAAGAACAAGTAATAATAGAATTAGAAGAGCCGGACAAAGAATATAGGACAATGATATTATACCCTGACCAGAAAGAAGTAAACTTAATACCTGGAGATTATAAAGTTAAGATGTATGTAGTCAGGACAGGCGCACCTATCAAGATAGCTGGAAAAGAGGTACAAAATTGTGTAGACGTGCCAAAAGGAGGTTTGTTAGGACTATTAGGCACTACAGAACAACAATGCACCACTGTAAAACTCCCAGATGTAGAACTAGACAGTCTAGTGACAGGCGGGACAGAATTTGAATGGACAGTCGACAAAGACGAGCTTTATACATCAGATTACATAAAATTTTATATAACTACTCAAGCTATACCTAAATCATTAGAAGAACTAAGCAGCGTAAACACAAACCAAGAAAATGCTATACTACCAGTGTTTTTAAATGAATAAAACAAAACTAATCGCAACATTTTGCATATTCTTAATAGTCATGATACCAATATGCATGGCAGACGAGTTTGAACAAGAAGGAGAAACATTAATCATAGAAGCCAAACAATACGAGCCTGAAGTTTTAAGATCAGACTATATGGAACAACTAAACATACCGGTAAGAGTCATTCTTGGAGCTATAAGAGGAGAGCCTATAAGCCTGCCAGAAATAAAATCAGTAGCTGTCAAACTGATAAAGAAACAAGATGCTCAGAAAAAAAACGCGACAGTACAAGGAACAGCAGAACAGACGATAAAAGATTATGTGCAAGGCACCCCAAAATGGCATAAAGCACCTTACCCGACGCTAGAAAATTTAGGATATGTAGAGATCACTCTTAAAAAGATAGAAAAAGAAACAGAAGTGCCAAAACAGATAGACTTAGACTTCGAAGCCACTATAACCTATGAAGCAGAAATTGCAGGGTTCACGATAGGCGGAGAAAACCAGAAAGAACTCCAAATAGCAACTGTAGAAACTATAAAAGAAAACCATGAAGAATATAAGATACTAGGCGGAAGGTATTATCTTAGAGTAGTTGACATAACAAGCACAGGCGCATCAGTAGAAGTCCTAGACACGGAATTCAAGAGGCTTACATCAAAAACACTAAAACTCGGAGAAGCATCCAGTTCTATAACACTAAGCTATCAAGACCAAGCAGAACCTGACCATATAAGGCTGAAGCTTGAAGAAGTCAGAGGAGTAGGAGACATAAAATTTTTGGTAAACGGAGAAACCAAAACAGTTGTAAAAAACCAGGAAATAATCAGAGGATGGAAAGTATCAAACCTTTACACAGGAACTAAAGACAGACAAACCAATCACTATTATCTAATACTGCAAAACAAGGAGTTTAAAGCCCCAGTAGTATTAACTACAGAAGCCGAATTTGATGAAATTAGCGAACTTAAAACTTTAGTTGAAAACTGTAACACAAACGAATGTAAGATCTACGCGAATAGCGAAATACAAAACATTAAAACTTACTTGATTAATAAAGAACAACTAACACAGGCTTTGGCTAACTTAGAAACTATAAAATTAACAAAACTTGTAAGCGTAGGGATTCAAGCAACTGGAAGGATTGCAAAAATACAAATAGGTGGCTTAGAACGGCCTTACACCGAAGGTGATAAAGTAGGTGTAGAAACTTGCGGATGCAAAATATACAGCATATTAAGAGATGAAGTAAAGATAAAAGGGGTAAAAGAATGCGATCGCGGCGCTAGCTCTGATATTGCAACACTTAAAACAGGAGAATCCGGTGCGATATGCGGGACAGTATTAGAAATCAGAGGAATAACAACAGACGAAAAAGCAGTAATAACAGTATTACCCGGAACAGGGAGAGGAAAGACAACAACATACTTTTCAGTACACCTCCCAGTAGAAAAAAGAGCGATACAATACACACCTGAAGAATTACAAGAGAAAATAAACAGGACAGAAGCCACTATAAAAAAACTTGACGGCACAATAACACAATTACAAACGCTGGTAGAAGGCTGGACTAAAGTATGCTTAGCAACAATGGCAGTCTTCACAGTAATGGCATTCATGCAAGGATTAAGCGGAACATCTCCAAAGAAAGGAACAGACACAGGAACTAGCACTGGAACTGGAAGTCCAACAACAACTGTAGAGAAGAAACCAATAACCTTCCCGAAGGATCCAGTAACAAACAAGGTATTAGTAAAACAACAAAATCTTTTATATGGCTATAATCCCGAGGGAGGCGTATTATCTGATAAAAGCCGTTATTTAAAACCATTGCCTGAAATTTATTACCTTGTTGAAGGCAGATATATGCAAGGTTCAACAGATAAGAATCCTATAGCTCATGTAGGGGCAAAGTTCCAAGATAAATCAACTATCGGCTCAAAAACCCCTAAATGGTATACACTAAATTCTGAAGGAGCAATCGTCCCTGCAGAAGAATCCGACAACAACTGGGCTGCTGGAGACGGTTCAGGCCAGTATACAGCAAGCTTCTCAAAAACCGGAGACATAGCAGTAGGATTACAAAGCTGTGACCAAATACCTACACACGCAGGAGATACAATAAATTATAGGGCTCAATGTATAGACCTAGCTAGGACTTACGGAAACGCGTTAGTATTGCAATACTCTAAAACTAATAAACTGATGACAATACGATCAATAGGAAAAGACAAGCAGTTCAATACACAAGATGATATAGTAGGCGTATTCATAAAACAGGATAGTTACGCATTCAAAGAGTTAGAAAGAAGCCTGATAGCATTAGAAGATGCTAACAAAAGAGGAGAAAAAAATCCTGCATTTATGGGCAAAAAATATCCTAATCTTGGCACATACTCGTCCGGGTCAGGAGGAGACGTTGACTGCAGGATGGTCATGAGCGAAGGACAATGCAAGATATTATTCAACGCATGCGACCCTGTAATGTGCCCGCCATCAAGATGCAACTTCGGAGGAAAAGTCAGAAACGTAGACAATGTCATACAATCAGGACTAGTCGGATCATTATTACTATGCTTACCCAATATAAAAGATGGGGTAATAATGCCTGTATGCCTAAGCGGGATACTAGCAGCGTTAAAAAACATAAGATCAGTATTACAAGGATACGTAGACTGCTTAAAAACACAATTAAACGACCAGAAATCAGTAGGAATATGCGACAGGATAAGATCAATATGGATGTGCCAGATATTATGGAAAGAAGCAATGGCAATACTCAACATGGCTGGAGGAAACTTTTTTGACAAAGCAGCAAACACCGGCGGAGGAGAATACTTTGGGTTAAGTGGTGGAGTAGACAACGCCAAAAAAACAGTAGACTACTTCACAAACAGCTATGCAAAATCAGTATTCGCATCTTACACAAGTAAGTCAACAAAAGAAATGGGTGCAGTAATCTGTGAAAAAGCGATATACGGAAAAGGACCACTACTAGGAGACATAGTTGAAGACGTTACAAAAGCACAAAACCCTACACAATTCACAGCATACGTCGAAGAAGAAGTATTATACCAAGCAACAGAACAAAAATCAACATACAAATTATATTATCATATCTACGCAGGTGCAGAAAAAATAGACTATAAAGTATACGTGAAAAAAAGCTCAACCGGAAAAACATATACTTGCAAAGAATGCAGCGGGACACTAGACGCGGAAGGATATGTGGACAAAAGCACGTTATTCACACTAGAACCAGGATATAACGTGATATGCGTCAAGATAGGCAACAAAGAAGAATGCAACATGGGAAGAGTAGTATCCACAAGCTACGGAATAAACGCAGCAAACAACTACCTGACAGAATACGAGCTCAGCAAGAAAATAACAACACAAGATGAGTGCACTTCAGACGTCAGAGGCATAGTGCCCAACGTGCAGATAGAAAAGACCTGCTCAACAACAAATCCAGGAACTGGAAAAGGCAATGATCAAGTAAAACTATGGCGAGTCGTAGGAAGCTGCGGCAAAACACAAGAAGGAGCATCACTAGGAGACTGCTGGATGAAGCTAGGCGAGTTAGAAAAATACAATCCAGAAGCTTATAGGGAAATAACCCAAAACTTATGCACAGGAACAATCTGCAACCAATACCAGACTTGTGATGGAATACAAGAAACAACACCAGTATCAGGATACAAAACAGTAATATGCTGCAAAGGAGAATGCAAAAATAATGAATACCATATAAGAATCATCCAAACATTAGAAGAACAACCTTTCTTAAAAGAGACAGCATACAAAGAAATGTATGATTACGGAAAAAATTATTGTGAAAGCACAGAATTCTCAGCCAACGATCCTTTCACTACATCAAGTTCAGTACCTTCATCATGGATAAAAAAACAAGAGTATATAGAAAACAACCCAAGAGATGAAACAGAAAAAAACAAATATTACTTCTTTAAAGGAATGCTATACTTAATATGCGGGAACTGTGACAAATCAGCAACAGAATTTAACACAATACCTGACAAAAAAAGTGATTATTTCATAGATGCATGCGGAAAAAACGAAGCAGGCAATGGTGGACTAATGTATGACAGATGCACAAGGCTTTGTTCAGGAACAGCTCCAAAGACAACAACTACGACACCTACAACAACTACAGCACAACCATTAAAGATGAACAGTATGGATATAAAACCTACAGGAACATCAACTGCTACAGCAACAGCAAACGTAGATACTCAAAAAATACAACTAGAAACAGGCGGAGAATATAAGATAGAAAGGATAATGTTCAATAATCTGGTTTATAACTGCCAGGTTAAGTTCGGAGAACAAGAACGTAAAACAATACCTTTGTGTAAATTTACTGAACCTGATGCGACTTATACATTCTCAACTGCAGGAATTACAGGCACCCCAACACTAAACGTATTAGCATTTGAAAAAGCAGATTCTGAAACGCCTTACGATATTAATTTTAATATTGAAATATTAGAAAAAACAGCGCAGGACGGGCGAGTATTATTGTGCGCAGATCCAACAGGCACACAGGCATTTTGCCTCCACTACTCAAACTATAAAGACAAGAGATGCTCAGACTTTTCTTACAACAAAGTAAACTACAAGTATGTTTTAGACAGAACTTCATCCACTTCTTGTAATAACGAATGTATAACACGAACGGAATGTCTAACAAAAAATCAGCCTTATTATATGACGTATGACATAATCAATAACAATGGTATTTTAGTAAATTAAAATGTCTATTCTAAAAAAATCAGTACAAGCGTTAAAGAATAGCATGCACTTATTAGTTTTTATTAATCTAGTATTCGCAGCTACTACTTTCTCACTGCTTTACTTTACCGGCAGAAAGATACAAAGCTATGTCTTAATGATTTATTCTTACGCTCCAGCGCTTCAAGAATTAGAGTCTGTAGTTTCTGAAGATGTAAGCCTTGCTGACATGAACAAGCTTAATGAGGCATTGGCAGTGATAAACGAGTCTTACAAGATGATACTGATAATCACTGTATCTTCAATGGTAATATTCTTCTTGGTATGGTGCTTCTTCCAAGGATTAGAGTGGAGGATGTCTTATACCTCTTTAAAGAAGAAAATAAGGCTGGACGAGCTGTTTGACAAGAATTATATCAAATATACTCTACGTTTTGGTTTAGTAACGATTCCTGCGTTTCTGATCTTATTCCCATCTTTTTATTTCTTTATGGCGCAGGCAAAAACCTTCCTCCTAAGCATGATAGTAAGCATGTATGACCTTACCGAGACAGCAGGACAAGTATCTTATCCCGTATTGGTATTGCTCTTTTTAGTCATACTTTTCACATCTTATTTCACGATAATAATCTATGTTTTACTAAACAAGTATAAACTGTTAGATTCTTTCAAAAAGTCTTTCATAACAGGAGTTAAGAGGATACATATCATTTTGCCAATACATATTACCTGCTTATTAATTATAATTCCTATAGTGTTTTTAGACTCTTATCTGAATAAGTTCTTAGACTTTAAGATAGCGGTTATAATAAGCATGTTAATCTATTTTGCATTTATAGCTTACTACCAGATTCTGATGGTTTCTTTGTTAGAAAAAGAATAAGATTTTCGAACGTTTGAAATATAATCTACTTCCTTACCTCTTCTATACAGTATATTGTTGGGTTGATAATGTTTTCTTCAGTTGCAAGCGTATCGAATTGCATTACTATGTCTTTGTCTATGCCTATTTTTTTCTCTTCGATGAGAGTAAGTATTACTGTAATCGTGCAAGATTGGTTCTTAGACCTGTAGCCATGTTTAGATAGTATGGCTAAGAAGCAATGATATATGGCGTAAAACCCGACATTTAATGCCCAGTCATATATTTTTAGTTTTTCAAGCTTTTTTAGGACATCATAGTTGTATTCTGACTTTTTGAGGTGCTTTTTAGCTAGTTCAAGGTCTGGCTTTACTTTTACTAATCTTCTAGAGTCTTTCAGGCACCAGTTCAGGTGCGATTCTAGCTGTGGCATTTTTTTATGACCTCTACGTATTTTTCTGGATTATGAAACACTAAACTGTCTGATATCATGCTGTAAAAAACCTTATCATCCTTGTTTTTAATTATATCCTTAGGTGTGATATCCACGTATCTTATGGGCTTTTCAACTTGTTGGGACCTTCTTATTTCTTCTTTTATCCTGTTAACATCTTTAGCCTTTTCTTTATTATAAACTAGCAGGACATCAATGTCTTGATAATCTTCTCTCTTTACAGACGAGCCAAAGACGATGCCGAGGTCAATGTAAGGCTCGAATTTTTTAAGATTGTGTAAAAGAACTACGAGCCATTTAGGGAAATCCTTCTCCTCAAGGCTTAACATATACTGCATAAACTTAAGGGCCATCTCATTTCCGTAATCAAACGAAAAATAAGCAGAGTTCCCAATCTCTTCTTTGACAAAAAGCTTCTTACCAACCAGCATATTACATAGCTTATTAGCATGAGCATGATTTATGCCTAACATTCTTGCTAAAAGCCTAGAATTGTACCTCTCCTTATAATGCTTAAAAACGTATTTTGCAATCTGAATCTCAATTTTAGTAAATTGTATGTTATTAACAACCATATGTATGCTATAAACATACAACATATAAAAACCTTTCGATACCAAAATCTAAAACAACGATAAAAACTTAACAGCAATTTGGGAATGATAAAGCATTACAAAACACTAAACATAAACCACAAAGGAATAAAGTGATGCAAAAGCAATAATGATTATTAATTAGTCTGCGGGAGACAGGATTTGAACCTGCGCAGGCACTAAGCCAATAGGTCCTAAGCTTATCCCGTTTGGCCGCTCCGGCACTCCCGCATATTAACAACTTTTTAATAAAGTCTTATGTTTAAAAGCTTTTTCAAAAAAAGTCTGCGGGAAACACGTATAGAACCACTAGTCCGAATCACTCCCAATATGAGCTGTTTTCAACATTAATAAGCAGTTGAAATATTTAAAAATTTATATCTTCAAGAACATAAGAAGCTTTATTGTATGTGCACAGAACTACGTTTTTTCTTTTTTACTGTGCCCGTAACCCCTTATTTGATCCACGATTAACCGCAACATTCTAGACACATACTCTTTATAATCACCCTTATCCGCAGTTTCTAATGATTGATAATATTCTTCTCGTTTTTCAAATGGGATGAAAAACATAGGGAATCTTTTTTTCATCAAAATATAATTCATAACTGCTCTTGCTGTTCTACCATTTCCATCTTCAAAAGGGTGTATCCAAGTTAACTTAGCATGAACCAAAGCAGCTAATTCAAAAGGATGCAACTTATTCTTATTCGCGCTGTACCATTTAAAGAAATTAAGCATATACTTTTTGAGTTCTGTATAAGATGGTGGAACATGCGTTGAGCCCTGAATTTTCACATCAAAAAATCTTATCCTCCCACTATAAACAACACCTGTGTTTTTTGTAAGAATCCCGTTCAGTTTTTCAAGGAACCTTGTATTCAATTCACCTTTGTATTGCTTAAGATAATCCAAGCATTCTTTTCCGTTTATCGCCTCATTATAATCTTCTGCTCTAATTCCTGAAGGAATCACTTTGTCTTTAAGGATTAACGCAGTCTGCCTCAAAGTAAGCCTATTGCCTTCTATTGCGTTAGAATTGTATGTGAATCGTATAACAAAATCATCATTCAACTTTTCCTTTACACTCTTAGGAACGAGCTTAAGCCACGCATTATAACCCTCTTTTAAGTCCTGTAATGTTTCCGCATCATTTTCCGAGAGATAGGTATAATTTGAGATTTTTAAGAAAGGTTTAGACTTAGACTCTATTTCTCGAGCATGTCTTCTCAAATCACTCTTTGAAGGCTTCTTATCCCCTAGAAAAACCCTTATCTTCTTCCACTTGCTCAAACTAAGCCTAACGTTCTTCGTAAGATAATAATATGTCCTACCATTCCGTTTTATAGTCTCTACATAAGCCATACAATAATGTAAGGGCACAGATTATATAAAACTTTCGGTTTAATGTGCCCATACAATACTTTTCCAAACATTTACTAGTAGTAGGATGCGGGAGACAGGATTTGAACCTGCGCAGGCACTAAGCCAATAGGTCCTAAGCCTATCCCGTTTGGCCGCTCCGGCACTCCCGCATATTAACAACTTTTTAATAAAGTCTTATGTTTAAAAGCTTTTTCAAAAAAAGTCTGCGGGAGACAGGATTTGAACCTGCGAAGGCACTAAGCCATACGGCCCTGAACCGTACCCGTTTGGCCGCTCCGGCACTCCCGCAACTAATAAGACTGTTATTTTTAGTGTATTTAAGAATTTTTATTTCTTTTGCCAAGAGTAACTTCTAAGCCTTTTTGATTTACCATAACCACAACTAGCACATTTTTTCTTTCTAATGTGGAATGTACGGCGCCCGCAGCGTTTGCACCGGATCATATTCTTCTTGCCAGACTTTCTACCCATAGAAGGTGTTCCTTTGGTCATTTTCTAAACTCCTTTAAGCTTGTGAGATAAGAATTATCGTATCTCCCCTGACGAAGACATTGCCGAGCTTTCTCTTGAGCTGCCCGTCAACATACTCTTCAGCATTTTCTAAGACAACGTTTATGTGTATGTCAAAGGCTTTCAAGTTCCCTATGATCTGTTTCTGGTTCTTCAGCTCTACTATTACTCTTTTGTTTCTTGCAATGTTTAATGCGTCTAAAGGTCTGTCCATTTCCATTTTTTAACCTCTCAAAATTCTTTTTCTAAATTGAGACTTCAGCCCTATTTAAAACTTTCTAATTATTGTATGTGGAAAGTTTAGAGGAGGGCTTTAAGTTCTAGGAATGGGTTTTTGTTTTGTTGTTTCCATGTTGTTAAGAGGGTCATTATTGTTTCGTTGGCTGTTGTTCCTTTCTCGTTTCTTAGTGTGCC
>Ga0194111_10005331_pt1 | contig 14782 bp, 10 predicted proteins | sample TA2KigC300mmetaG_FD_146194 | JGI IMG/M metagenome (GOLD analysis project Ga0194111, IMG submission 146194) | Freshwater microbial communities from Lake Tanganyika, Tanzania - TA2015033 Kigoma Deep Cast 300m | ecosystem: Environmental > Aquatic > Freshwater > Lake | place: Tanzania: Lake... | reverse complement strand
CACAGCGCGTAGTCCGGGTTGGCGTGGAAGGTCCCCTGGAACGCCCGCATGCGGTGCTCCAGGAACATCACGAACAGCTTCTGCTCGATGGTTGTCGGGGCATCGTGGAACGTCAGCAGGTCCGGGTGGGCTTCGGCATAGTTGTCCGCCTTGACCAGGACGCCCTCGCGGTACAGCGCGGCCACCGTCTCGATGGCCTCTCCCATCAGCCGGTCGGCCTCCTGAATCATGCGGTCGCCCTTGGCCAGCTCGGCCCGGGCGAAGTTCCTCGAGTGGCACTGGCGGCAGGTGCGGACCATCTTGTCGCGCTCCGCCTGCCACTCCTCCTGGGTCAGGCGCGCCACCTTGGCCTGCTTAACCACTTCCAGCCGCCCGGTCGGCTTGCCGTCCAGATCCAGCACTCCCAGGCCCTTCAGGATGCTCACGCGGTCCGCCGCCCACTGCTTGTCCTCCGGCATGGGCAGCCGCACCGCCAGGAATCCCCAGGCCGTCATCACCGCGTGGTTCTTGTCCTGCATGTGGCAGGTCTGGCAGGTCGGCGCGGCCGCCGTCTCCGGAAGCGTCCCGGTCTGTTTCAGCAGCGCCCGCACCCCGTGCTTGGAGGCCGAGTACATCTCCCATTGCGGGTGATCGAACCCCATGTGGCAGGTCTGGCACGCCTGCGGCTGCCGCGCCTCCTGCGCTGAGAAGAGGTGCCGGGTGTGACAGGCGTCACAGGAGGCCATGCCGAAGCCCCGTCCCTCCTTCCTGATCTCCTGGACCTCCGCTTCCGTCTTCAGGCCGATCTTGTGGCATCCCCCGCAGCCCTTCATGCCCTCGGTCAGCGCCACAGGCTGCGCGTGGATGCTGGGCATGGCTTTCATCGCCGCCCAGGCCAGAGCGTGCTTGCCGTTCTTGAACTGCTCGACCCGCTGGGGATGGCACCCCGCGCAGACCTCCGGCGTGGGGATGCGCGCCTTGGCGGCGTCCTTCGCGCTCTTGTGCTCCTCGCCGTGGCACGTCGCGCAATCCACGTTGTTCTTGCTGTGCTTGCTCGATTGCCAGTCCGAAACGATATTCGGCGTCACGGCCTTGTGACACTTCACGCAAACCTGGGCCGCGGCCAGGCCCGCGGCAGCCACCAGAGTCAGCATCAGGCGTCCCATGATTCGATGCCCCTCCTTTACCAGCAGCCATTATATCCACCCACCCCGCACGGTGTACACTGTACGGGAGGAGGGGAAGCACCAGATCATGTTCAAAGGCTTCAAGGAATTCGTATTCCGGGGCAACGTGGTCGATCTGGCCGTTGCCGTGGTCATGGGCGCCGCCTTCGGCGGGGTGGTCAGCGCCTTTGTCAAGAGCCTGCTGACCCCGCTGATTGCCGCCATCGCCGGCCAGCCCGACTTCTCCGGGCTCACCTTCACGGTCAACAACAGCAAGTTTCTCTACGGGGAGTTCATCAACGCGGTCATATCGTTTATGCTGGTGGCCGCGGCCATCTATTTCTTCGTAGTGGCTCCGCTCAACGCTCTCACCGCGCGCCTGAAGAAGGAGGCCCCGCCGGCGCCGCCCGGTACGCGGCCCTGCCCGGAGTGCCTCAGCGAAATCCAGGTCAGAGCGCGCCGCTGCGCCCACTGCACCGCGGTGGTGGCGTAGGAGAATCGAGCGCTGCGCAGCTTCAGCCGCCCGCCGGCGGGTCCTCTCGCCCGGGCGGCTCGCCGACCTCTGGTGGGTCGCCCGACTCCGCCTGCTCTTTGCGCTGCTCGCGCTTGACTTGGACCACGTGCTGCTTGGCCGGCTCCAGCAGCGACTGCACCTCAAGCACCGCCCTGCCGAGCGAAGATCCACTGGGCTGCTTGCGCCGCCAGTAGATCCATCCCCGGCTCTCCATCCACAGCAACAACCGGTCCAGCAGCCAGAGAGCCACCACGGCCGCCAGCAGCCACCCCGCCCACTTGGCAATCGTCACCATGTCGCTGCCGTATCACCCGTGCCCATGGAATGGGGTTTCGGCCCCCCACTCATCCTAGCCCCGGCTACCTCCCCGCCAGCGCGTTGAACAGCAGCTTGAAGGCCTGGTAGCTCTGCGCCCGGTACTGCGGCCGCATCCCGAACAGGATCACCCGGCCCGCTCCCAGCGGGTAGTCCACCAGCGCCGCTTTCCCCTCTATGTACTTCTCACCCAGCAGCCACCCCGAAGCCAGCAGGTCCCCATCCGGATACCGCGCCACCACCCGCGCCGGCGAGCCTTCCGGAACCTCCCAGGCCGGGCTGCCTTCCGACCAGACGGCGATTCGCCCCGGCAGCCCGCAGGCCAGGGGGCTCTGCCCGTCCAGCGTCACGTTCAGCAGCGAACCCGGCGTGTAGAACTCCCGGTTCGACAACCCGCGCACCACGTTCTTCAGCTTCACTCCAAGCTGCTCGGTGGCGTACTCCGCCGAGTGGTTCAGAAATACCAGCGTGCCGCCTGCGCCGGCGAACTGCTTCAGCGCTTCCGCGCCTTTATCGCCCAGTCCTCCGGTGTATTCCTCAGGCATTGAACCCGCGCGATAGCCGCTCACGATGCCGGCGGACCCCTGGTCCGGGAAGATCAGCGCATCAAGACGGTTCCTCAGGCCGCCCGCCTGGATCTCGCGGTTCCCCACGCTCTGGTAGGCGAAACCGAATTGCTCCAGAATCCACCGCGTCCAGCCCTCGTCCATGCTGGGCATGAAGCTCTTGTACAGCCCCACCCGCGGGCGCTTCAGCTCCTTCAGGTTCCGCGCCTCGACGAACTCGGGGAAGAAATCGCCTGCCCCCGCGTCGCGCCATACCGGCCGCCGTGACTCCCACAGGCGGTTCACCGCGCGCCAGGTCTCCGTGTCGCCGGCCGGCAGCCCGCCGAAGGGCGGCCGCCGCGTGCTCAGCTCCACTCTGAACTCGACGGCCCGCTTCAGCGCCACCGCCGGCAGCGTCTCGACCGCATCCGCCTCGACGCCCATCAGCAGCGGCAGCGTATGCGCCGTGACGTCGTAAGGCCGCCGCGGCGGACCACCCGGGTACTGCCGCAGGTCGGGGTAGCGCTGCCGCTCCAGCAACGCCTTGGCCCACGAGCTATAGGGCTGCTGCACCCGGATCACGTAGCTGCCCGGCGCGTATTTCTTCCCGCCCGCCTCGAACGCCGCGCCGGCCTGCTCGATCTCCACCAGCCCGAACGCCAGGGTCTCCAGCAGCTTTCGCGCGGCGCCCGGGTCCGGCTGCATGCCCGGGATCACAAACGCTTGCGGCGACCGGCGCGCCACCGCCCGCTGCCCGATGCGGTAGAACGCCCGCAGCAGGTCCTCCCGCCGCGTCGCCGCCTGGTACAGGCACGACTCCATGGCGATCAGCTCGTAGTCCACGATGTCCCGCAGCCGCCACTCGCTCCCGGTCCACGGTTCCGGGTAGTTCCAGCTTCGCTCCCGCGGCACGGCCACGGTCTCCGGAGCCCCGGCTTGCCCCGCCTTCATCTGAACAGGCGTGGCGATGCGCACGCTGGCCGCTTCCGAGAGGATTCGCATCCCCCCGTGGTAGGCCTGGTAGTGCCGCGCCGGCGACCATAGATCATAGTTCGAGTTCACCAGCGCTCCCGCCTTGCCCGCCGCGGTCAGATCCGCCGCCATCCCGGTCCCGATCATGTTGGTCAGCGCCACCAGGATGGGGTCGATGTTCGGCTCGATCGGGTCGATCCAAGGCGGCACGAACATGCGCGCCCCGTAAGGGCTTTGCTGATGCAGGTCATAGACGATCTGCGGATGCCACACGTTGTGGAGCTGGGAGATGGTGTGCCGCGTCTCGGCCTGCGTGAACATGTACCAGTCGCGGTTGTTGTCGTGGCCCACGTATTTCTGGTACAGCTCCGGAGGACTGGTCCCCTCAAAGGGCGTTCCCAGCGTCTTGCGGTACCATCGCGTGACGATATCCAGGCCGTCCGGATTCAGCGACGGCACCAGCAGAAACACCACGTTGTCCAGAATGGCGCGGTGCTTGTAGCTGTTCTCCGTCAGCAGCCGCCAGGCGAGCTCCACCGCCGCGGGCGTCGCGCCGATCTCCGTGGCGTGTATCGAACACGTGATCAGCACCACCGCCTTGCCCTCGGCGATCAGTTTCTCCGCCTCCCCCTCCGGCGTCTGCCGCGGATCGGCCAGCTTCTTTTGGATCCACTGGTGGCGGTCCAACTGCTTCAAGGTCGCCGGCGAGGCGATGGTGGCCGCGATGAACGGCCGCCCCTCGGTGCTCTTGCCCAGTTCCCGGATCCGGATGCGGTCTGAGCTCTTCTCCAGGGCACGGAAGTAACTCACCACCTTGTCCCAATCGAGCACCGTGCGGTCGGCGCCCATGCGGTGTCCAAAGTGGCTCTCCGGCGTGGGCGCCGCGGCCCACGCCACCCAGGCAACGAGCGCCAGACCAAGCCGCGAGCGTAAGCGAGCGGTTCTCCTCAGCATGGCCGGTTCATCTCCGTCCACAGCGCCTTGTACCAGCGCAGGAACCGCTCCGGTTCCTTGCTCTCCTGGGCCTCGCACAGCGTGTAGCGGTCGTAGCCCGACTCCCGCAGCAGGCTGAATAACTCGCGCCACGGGTACTTCGGGTTGGCCAGCTCGTTGATGTGCACGTGCTTGATCCAGGGTTTCAGCAGCTCGAAACTCGGCTTCACCGAACCGTTCACGATGTCCCGCGGGTTCGAGTTCCAGCACAGCCCCACATTCTGGTGGGCCGTGGCCTTCATGATCGCCGCGCACACGCTCGGGATGCTCGTCTCCGCCCCGTGGACCTCCAGCCAGATCTCCACTCCCCGGCCCCGGCCGTACTCGCCCAGCTCGCGCAGGCCGTCCGCGATGTTCTGGATGGTGGTTTCCGGCGGTACGCCCTTGGGCATGGCGTTGGGACGCACCTTGATGCCCCACGCTCCCGTGTCGTGCGCCAGGTCCACGAACTGTTTGCCGATCTTCACCTGCTCCTGCCGCACCGCCGCCTCCGGCGAGTGAAACTCACAGGTGGTTCCGTAGCCCAGCAGCCGCACCTTGCTGCGCTCGAAGCGCTCGCGCACCTTCTTGCGCTCCTCGGCTCCGAGCGCCGGCTCGACCCCGTGCTTGTGCCCGGTCCGCAGCTCCACCGCCTCAAAGCCGGCCTCCTCCAGTTTCGTGATGATCGTCTCCACGTCCCAGTCCTTCAGGACGTTGTACGTGACGGCGCCCAGTCGCATGTTCACTCCTCGATCCGAAGATGAAAGCCCATTGTACCCGGACCGCGCTCCTCCGGCGCAATCCCCAGGCCGGGTGCGCCCCGCCGGATGCCTGGAGGCCCTCCTCTGCCTTTTGCCTTCTGCCTTTGTGCTATCCTCAGGCTCAGGCCTACGAATGAGGGGTATCTTCGGCGCTTTAGGCGACAAGTGGTGCTTTGACCGACGCATTCTCGGAGGTGCGCTGCTGTGCCTGACGCTGGTGGTGGCCGGCCTCGTCTGGCGCGACGCGATCATCACCGGCCGGGTATTCAGCCTCCCTATCGAGCAGGCAGCCAAGGTGCTGCCCACCCTGCATCACCCTTTCCTGGAGATGCTCAAGTTGCTGGCCGCCTTCCTGGTCGGCTTGCTGCTGACCTCCGTGCACCGCGTGGGAAGCGGCGAGAGGATCGCCGGACTATCCATGGAGCACGCCCAGATCCTGCTGTGCGTGGCGGGCGCCCTGATGATGATTCTGATCGGCGACTCACTGGCCCGCGCCTTTGGCATCGCCGGAGGCGCCAGCATCGTCCGCTTCCGCACCCCGGTTGAGGATCCCAAGGACGCCATCATCCTCTTCTTGTCGCTGGGTCTGGGGATGGCCTGCGGGGTGGGCGCCTTCGCCCTGGCCGGCCTTGGGACTGCCTTTCTCTGCCTGGTGCTTCTCTGGCTGAAGCACGCTACCGGGAAAGTGCCGCGGGCCATGATCCTCTCTCTGTCCACCGAAGGCGCTGACTTCCCCACCGCCCACGTGCAGGACGTACTCGTGCGCCACAGGGTCCGTTTCGAGACCCGGGAGACCTCGCACGGAGAGCAGGCTGGGATCCGCTACCGGGTTTGGGTCCCTCAGGACACCTCGCTGGAGCACCTGAACGACGAGCTGAAGGCCGGCGAGGGCGCCGCTCTGAAGTCGGTCAACTGGGAGCGGCTCCGCAAGCGCGACCGCTAGTCCCTCTCATGTTCTGTGCCTCAGGGCTACTGGCGATGCTGACCGCGCTGCTCCTCTGTCCCCCGCCCGTTTTGCAGGACCCTCCGCCGCCCCAGGTCAAGAAGATCGCACCCAAGACGACCAAGAAATCCAAGGCCGCTTCCCGCGGCCTGCACGTCCAGTTCAAGCGCCGCCCTTCCCTGCGCTATCGCGACCTCTTCCGCGCCGACTTCCGGGTCAAGCTACAGGCCGACTCCCGCACCATCACGCCCCAGGATCCGGACGAGCGCGACTCCTTCGAACTGCGCCGCAACCGCATCGGCGTCGAGGGCGAGTTTCTGCGCGACTTCGAGTATGAAGTCGAGTACGATTTTGCCCGCGCCCAAGAAGGCCTGCGCGATGCCTGGGTGAACTTCCGGCGGCTCCGCCGGCTCCAGTTGCAGACCGGCCGCTTCAAGCTGCCTTTCGGCCGAGACCAGTTGACCGGCCCCATGAACCTCGATTTCGTCTACCGCTCCCGCCTGGGCGGTCAGATCGCTCCGGCCCGCGAGTACGGCCTGATGCTGCACGGACCGCTGTTCGGCCGCGGACTGCGTTACCAGGCCGGCCTGTTCCGCCACGACGGCGAGAACAGCTACGCCGCCAAGGATGTGCCCGCCAGCCGGGGGACCCTGGCCGCGCGCCTGCGCTCCTTCCCCGAGCAGGTTCTTCCGCTGCCGGCCATCCTCAAGGAGCTGGAATTGGGCCTCGCAGCCACTTGGGGGAAGGTGCCCGAGGGCGAGAACAGCCTCCGCGGCCGCACTCAATTCGGCGAGACCTATTTCCCAAGGATGCCCGTCAAGGGCCGCCGCCTGCGCTTGGGCGCCGATTTCAACTGGAGTCCCGGCCCATTTTCACTTCAAGGCGAGTACATGCGGGTGGATGAACAGCGCCTCCAGCAAGGCATCCGCATGGACGACCTCCCCGAGGTCATCGCCCGGGGCTGGTATGTGAGCGGGACCTGGCTGCTGACTGGCGAGCGCAAAGCCGGAGGTGTCGAGCCGCGCCGCCCCCTGTGGTGGGGCGGCGGTGTCGGCGCCTGGGAGCTGGCTGTCCGCCAGGAGTATCTGCGCTTCGGCAGCGCCGCCCACCCCCGCCCGCCCTCGCGCAACCCGCGTTCTTCCAGCCTGTTTGGCGCCAGCGACCGCGCCTCCACCTTCGGCCTGAACTGGTACGTCAACCGCTACGCGAAGTTGCAGGCCAATCTGATCCGGGAGCGCCTCGAAGCGCCCTACACGCTGGGCGTCTCCTACTGGCAAACCTATTGGACCCGCGTGCTGCGGCTCCAGTTCGCGCTGTAGCGAGTACCGCGGTGCTGGAACCCGCCCGTCTACGGGTTGGATTGCGCCGGGTAGCGGACCACCGTGAAGTTGCGCAGCGTCACCGTCTCGAAGGTCGCGGCGTCCATGTGCGCCAGCAGGTCGATGGTCAGCGGGGTGGCCAGCGAGTCCGAGGCCTGACCCACGTCCGTGGCGAAGCCGGCCAGCGTTCCCCAGTTCTGCATGCTCCATTGCGCGCCGTCCGAGTGTATGCCCGCGTCGACTTTCCCGGTGAGTTTGGATTCCTCCATCGGGGCGCTACGGGTCACCATGGGGCTGCCCCCCCAGCGCACTTCGATGGTGAAGCCGGTCTCAATGCCCTCGTGGGAGAAGTCGAAGCGGATGTCCACCCGGTCGCCCGGCTTCAGGAAGCCCGCGGGGAAGGTGCAACTTCCCAGGCGCGTGTGGGTGGTCGAGTTGGTGCTTCCCCCGACGCTGGAGCACAGCACCTGGGGCAGGGTGTGGGTTCGTCCCGCGGCAACCTCTTTGCGCGCCTGCTGCGTGGTGTTGTACCAGGAATCGCCGCTGTTGCGAACACTGGGATCCGTGGCCGCACCAGCCTCCTGCCAGGCCGATTGGCTGGCGGACCCGGCGGCGCGCACCGCCACCGCCCCCACCGTCCCGCTCGCGCTCACGTAGCCCACTTCCGCGCCGGTCGAACTCTGCCAGCTCTGCAACGGCTGCGTTCCCTGGCTCTGGCCGGCGCGTACGCTCAGGCCGGTCACTCCGGTTGCGGGTGTGGCATCGTAGACGAATAGTGTGCTCAGCCCCAGGTTGTTCCCCACCGAGAGCCTACGGTTAGAGTTGTCCCAAGCCAGCCGGGTCGCGTTCTGCGCCAGGTTGCCGGCCCCGTCCACGAACGGCACCGCCCCCTGAGGGAATCCCGTGAACAGGCACGCGTTCCACACCGCGTCGGAGCCGTTAGAGATCAGGCAGCGGTTGGCCGGCCCCAGCGCCAGTCGACGCCACGTCGGGGGCAGCGTGCCCTGCGCCACGATGACGTCCCCGCGCGCCGGAGTCCCGGCCGTGGTGTCGTTGTGGCTCTCGCCCAGCAGGGCGTGCCCCGCCGGCGGCCGCAAGTCCGACAGCCGGGGGTCCTGCGAGGTGACGTAGCGGTTGGTGGCCGAGGGCGCGCCCGAGGTCCCACCCAGTGCCGCTTTCTGGTCCGCCGTCGGGTCGTTGGCGTTGGTGTGGGTCGGGAAGTTCAGCGCCAACTTGAATTCCTGGATGCCCGCGTTGGCGGCGATGTTGAAATCTGAGATCACCCCCTCGGCGATCTGCGGGTCGGGGTAGTTGCCGGTCAGCGCCCCGCCGGCCTGCGTCAGCGGCGCCGCCCCTCCGGCCAGCCGGTAGAAAGCCTGGAGCAGGTCCCCCACCTGAGGCGTGGCCGCCGTGGCGAACGTGATCACGTTGCCGCTCAGCGTGTAGTCTGTGGTCGCCCGTTGCAGCAGGCCGTTGCGGTAGAGCTCCAGGCTGGTGGACGGATTCGGCGCGTCAGCCAGCGTGAAGATCACGTTCGACCCGTTGATCAGACCCGCCGGAGTCTCCCCGTCCACGAATCCCGGCGCGACTCCGCCCCCCGTCCCGCACGGCCCCGAGGTCCCGTCCACGCGCACGCAATCGGTGACGTTGCCGCTCACGGCTTCCAAAGTCCCATCTGCGCCGATGTAAGCCGCCCGTGACGGAGCGTAGCCGGCGCCTTTCACCGGCCGCAACGCCAGCGCCTCATCCAGCCCCACCACGTCGGTGATCTGGATCTCTCCCGGCGGTGGCGGCGGCTCGGTGCCGCCAGGCTGCGACGCGGCCACCCGCACGTCCCTCAGCTTCAGCGGCGCCGTGCTGGGCGGCACCGCCCAGGTCTCCGAGAACTGGATCCGCCCGTCACTCGAATACCGCACCGTGTAGGTGGCCAGCGGCGTGGCGTTGGTGGTCGGAACCAGTTGCACCCGCAGCACGCCATTGATCACCGGCACCGTCAGGCTGTGCGTGGCGATGGCCGACAGATCCACCGCCTCGAAGCTCTTCCACTCGATGAACAGGGTGCCGTTGAACGCCGTCCCATCCGCCTTGAACAACATGTCTTGAACGGTGGTCAGGGGCGGGACCGCCCACAGGCTCACCACGATCCACAGCGCCAGGATTCCACTGAAGCGACGGGCCTTCACGATTTACCTCCCCAGAATGCGATGCGCCGGTTGGTCCACCGGCCCGCTTCAGTGTAGCCACCGTCTTGGAGCGCCACGCCCCTGTCCGCAGCGCCCTCCGCTCCTAAGTGAATGGGAACACGTGGCTTTAAGTTCCCCTGATTTCCCTCTGAGCCTTGTGACTGACGCCTCCCGCCCCTTCTCTTCAGACCCAGGGGTGGGCCCTTTGCCTCTTGCCTCTCGCCTTCCCCCTCAGTGCCAGCCGCCCTCGGCGGTGATCCGCTCCGCGTTCAGGTAGGGCCGCAGCGCCTCCGGCACGATCACACTGCCGTCGGCCTGCTGGCAGTTCTCCACTACCGCCACCCAGGTGCGCCCGATGGCCAGCCCGCTGCCGTTCAGCGTGTGCGCGAACTCGCTCCTGCCCTGGCCCGATTTCATGCGGATCCCCGCCCGCCGCGCCTGGAAGGCCTCGAAGTTCGTGCAGGAGGAGATCTCCTTGTACTCGCCCAGCCCGGGCAGCCAGACCTCGATATCGTAGGTCTTGGCCGAGGCGAATCCCATGTCCACCGTGCACAACACCACCGTGCGGTAGGGCAGTCCCAAGCGACGCAGGATGTCCTCGGCGTCCCCAGTCAGCGTCTCCAGTTCGTCGTAGCTCTGCTCGGGGCGCGTGAACTTCACCAGCTCCACCTTCTGGAACTGGTGCTGCCGGATGATGCCCCGTACGTCCCGCCCGTAGGAGCCGGCTTCGCTGCGGAAGCACGGCGTGTAGGCGCACAGCTTGATGGGCAGCCGCTCCGCCTCCAGGGTCTCGCCGCGGAACAGGTTCGTCACCGGCACCTCGGCGGTGGGTGCTAACCACAGGTCGTGCCCCTCGCAGCGGAACAGGTCCTCGGCGAATTTGGGCAACTGTCCGGTGCCGTACAGGCTGGCCGAGTTGGCCAGGAACGGCGGCAGCACCTCGGTGTAGCCGTGCTCGCGGGTGTGCACGTCCAGCATGAGGTTGACCAGCGCCCGCTCCAGCCGCGCCCCCACGTTCCAGTACACCGCGAACCGCGCCCCCGCCACCTTGGCGGCCCGCTCCAGGTCCAGGATGCCCAGTTCCGGCCCCAGGTCCCAGTGCGCCTGGGGCGTGAACTCGAACTGCCGCGGCTCACCCCAGTGCCGCACGACGACGTTGTCTTCCGAACTGCGCCCCGCGGGCGCCGATTGGTGCGGCAGGTTGGGAATCCCCGCCAGCGCCTGGCGGAAATCCTCGTCCAGTCGCTGCGCCTGGGCCTCCAGCGCCGCCATCCGCTCGGCCATCTCGCGGACTTTCTCCTGGCGCTCGGTGGTGTCCACTCCCTGCTTGCGCAGCTTGCCGATCTCGGCGCTCTCGGCGTTCTTGCGCGCCCGCACCTGCTCGGCTTCCGTGATGGCCGCCCGCCGCTGAGCATCCAGCTCGCGGAATTTCTCAACCTCCAGCGCGAAGCCCCGCCGGGCCAGCCGCTCGGCCACCGGCTCCAGGTTCGCCCGGAAAAACCCTAGATCATGCACCCCTTCATGCTAACAGGGCCGCCCGGCGTTTTCTGCTTCCATGACACCCCCACTTCGCGTATAATCGCCCTGTAAGGAGGTGCACATGCCTGCAAAGAAGGCTCCAGCCAAGGGCGGCTGCAAGACCAAGAAGGCGCCCTGCAAGAAGAAGTAGCCGGGAGGGGCCGGGCTTGCTCGGCCCCTGCCAGTCCATCGGCTACACTGTCACTGTGAGGCGTTGGACCGATGGCCCCTCAGAGTACCCTCCAGGCTGCCCCTGAGGTCCTTCCCAGATTCGCGGGGCTTGATGCCGAAGACCTCCTCAAAGCCTTCCGCGTGATGTATGCCTCCCGGCGCCTGGACGACCGCGAGATCCTGCTCAAGCGGCAGAACCGCATCTTCTTCCAGATCAGCGGCGCCGGCCACGAAGCGGTGTGCGCCGCGGCGGGGATGACCTTGCGCGCCGGGCACGACTGGTTCTACCCTTACTACCGCGACCGCGCCCTGTGCCTGATGCTGGGCGTCACCCCGCTGGACATGCTGCTTCAGGCCGCCGGCGCCGCCGAGGACGTCGCCTCCGCCGGCCGCCAGATGCCCTCTCACTGGGGCTCTCCCGCCTTGCACATCGTCAGCGCCTCCTCGCCCACCGGCACCCAGTTTCTACAGGCCGTCGGTTGCGCCGAAGCCTGCCGGCATCTCGACCCGGAAGCCCGCGAAGTCGTGCTGGTCACCTCCGGCGACGGCGCCACCAGCGAAGGCGAGTTTTGGGAATCCCTGAACGCCGCGTGCCTGGGGCGCCTGCCCGTGCTCTTCCTGATCGAGGACAACGGTTACGCCATCTCCGTCCCGGTCGAGTGCCAGACCGCCGGCGGCAGCATTTCCCGCCTGGTGTCCGGCTTCCCCCACCTGGACATCCACGAAGTGGACGGCACGGATCTGGTCGCGTCCTACCAGGCCCTCTGCCAGGCCGCGGAGTATTGCCGCTCCGGCCGCGGCCCGGCGCTGGTGCATGCGCACGTCATCCGGCCCTACTCCCACTCACTGTCTGACGACGAGCGCCTGTACAAGACCGAGGCCGAGCGCGCCGCCGAGGCCGCCCGCGATCCCCTCACGCGCTTCCCGGAGTGGCTGGTGGCCGAAGGCATCGCCGACCGCCGCACTCTCGATCTCCTCACCACAGAGGTCGATCGCGAGATCCACCAAGCCACCGAGTACGCCCTCCGCGCCGAGCCTCCGGCGCGCGGCTCCGCCCTGCTGCACCTGTACTCGGATCAGGTGGACCCCACCTCGGCGGAGTTCGCCACCCCGCCCCGCTTCGAGGGCCAGCCTCGCACCATGGTGGACTCCATCAATCTCACCCTGGCCGAGGAGATGCGCCGCGACCCGCGCATTCTCGTCTTCGGCGAGGACGTGGCCGATTGCAGCCGCGAGCAGAACCTCGCCGAGGTCAAGGGCAAGGGCGGGGTGTTCAAGGCCACCCACGGGCTTCAGACCGAGTTCGGCTCCGCCCGCTGCTTCAACACCCCCATCGCCGAGGCCGCCATCGTGGGCCGCGCCATCGGCATGGCCACCCGGGGATTGAAGCCCGTCGCCGAGATTCAGTTCTTCGACTACATCTGGCCCGCCATGATGCAACTGCGCGACGAGCTGGCCACGCTGCGCTGGCGCTCTGGCGGCCGCTTCTCCTGCCCCGCGGTCATCCGCGTGGCCATCGGCGGCTATCTCACTGGCGGATCCATCTACCACAGCCAGTGCGGCGAGGTCGCGTTCACTCACATCCCCGGCCTGCGCGTGGTGATGCCCTCGAACGCCCTGGATGCCTGCGGACTTCTGCGCACCGCCCTGCGCGCTGACGACCCGGTCCTCTTCCTCGAGCACAAGCGCCTCTACCGCGAGCCCTACAACCGCTCCCCGCACCCTGGTCCCGACTTCCTGATCCCCTTCGGCAAGGCCAGCGTGGTCAAATCCGGCCGTTCGCTCACCGTCGTCACCTATGGCGCGGTCGTCCAGAAGGCGCTCCAGGCCGCGCTCCAGATCGAGAAGAAGGACCCCGCCTGGACCATCGAGATCATCGACCTGCGCACCCTGGCGCCTTACGACTGGGAGGCCATCCGCGCTTCGGTGGCAAAGACCAGCCGCGTGGTGGTGGCCCACGAGGACACTCTCTCGTTTGGCTACGGAGCGGAGATCGCCGCCCGCATCGCAGGCGAGTTGTTCGATTGCCTGGACGCCCCCGTCGCCCGCGTCGCCGCCCTGGACACCTGGGTCGCATACAACCCCCACCTGGAGGACGAGATTCTCCCTCAGGTGGACGACCTGGCCCGCGCCGCCGAGCGCCTGCTGGTCTACTAGGGAGGCCGCCGAAACTGCGGACAGACGGAGCTGTCCCCCTGCCACGGGGGCAGCTCCGTCTGTCCCCCTTTTAGGACGTTCTTGAGAGAATTCGCCAAATCAAATCCGTCATGATCGCCGTGGCCACAGGCCACGCGAGGATCGATGACCCGGAGCAGGGCTGCGTGCAGCTCCGCACTCGCCTCGGCTCCGATCTTGGTCCCCTCGAGATCGCCGATCCAAACAAGTTCGGGTCGCTCTGGGATTGGTACAGCTACTGGAAATCGTCGGGTTCAAGCACCTATCAGTCGCGCCGTGATTACGTGAACAGCCTGTGCGTCGCCGTAGTCAATGCGCTTGAACACCTCATGCGAGGCGAGCATGACGACGCGCCGGATGGCGCTGAGGCGTCGGCGGTCTTCTCTGAACGGTACGGATATCGGGCTGCCCCAGGTCAGACTGAGATCACGATCCGGGAGGACGCGCCAAAGGAGCTTCGCAAGGTGGTGATTGACAACGCGGTCGAGGAAAGGCTGGACTACGACGGCCTCTTCGCCCTCGCCGCACGAATTGGCAAGAAACCGTGGGAATCGGCTGAACCCTGCCAGTCCGGCGTGTCCTCGCCCGTGCAACTTGCACGGCTAGTCTCGAGTTGGGACTGGCACCTCGTCTATGATTTCATCGAGGCGATCTGCCGTAGGTTGGAGGAGTTGGACGAGTGTAGACAGGGAGGTGACTCTGCGCGCGAGTTCTCCGCCACCTTGAATCAGTACTTCCTGCATGCGGGAATTGGCTGGCAGTTGGTGCAGGGGAGGATCACGACGCGCGGCACTGAGGCCTTCGAAACGGCTGTCCGCACAGCAATACCAGCGCTGGAACAGAGCGCTCTCACGACCTCGGCAGACGAGATCCACAAAGCGCTCGGGTGCTTATCCCGGCGTCCTACCGCGGACCTCACCGGCGCAATTCAGCACGCCTTCGCCGCACTCGAATGTACAGCCCGAGTGGTGTCCGGCGACGCAAGCGCGACCTTAGGCGAAATCCTCAAGCGGGACCCGGGGCTGATTCCAAGACCAGTGGATTCGGCTGTCGAGAAGGCCTGGGGCTATGCATCCGAGATGGGGCGCCACCTGCAAGAGGGATGCGAGCCATAGCGCGAAGAAGCCGGACTCTTGGTCGGGATTTCCGCGACCGTAGCTACCTACCTGAGCAAGAAGAAACCACAACCGTGAGCGCCCCTTTCTGTCAGTGTTATTCCGCCATGCAGGCAATGATGTCATGCTGCCCC
>Ga0194111_10005326_pt1 | contig 14798 bp, 6 predicted proteins | sample TA2KigC300mmetaG_FD_146194 | JGI IMG/M metagenome (GOLD analysis project Ga0194111, IMG submission 146194) | Freshwater microbial communities from Lake Tanganyika, Tanzania - TA2015033 Kigoma Deep Cast 300m | ecosystem: Environmental > Aquatic > Freshwater > Lake | place: Tanzania: Lake... | reverse complement strand
CACCGCAAACGGGTAGTCCTCCGGTTTCAGGTGGGATGGAATCTCCCTTGGCGGGGGTAGGCCGAGACGCGTCTCGATCTGCCCCAGCAGCTCGCGCAGTTCGGCGCTGGGGTCGGGGCTCCGATCGCCGCTGGTGGCGACTCGGCGCGAGATCTCCGCCAGCTTCTCGATCGCTCGCAGGTCCTGCCGCCTCACCGCAGTCTCGCGGGCCGCCCAAAGACGGTAGCGCTGCAGACCCGAAAGCCGGCCCGGGCCGGGTTGCGTGTCGGGCGGGCCGGCCGTCGCGCGGCCCAGAAAGGCCGACACGTCGCTCACCACCTTTTCAACGACCGCCTCGTCGGCGCCCTTGCCCCAGCGGTCGTCGCCGCCGCCGAAGTAGAATCCGTGGCCGTAGCCGGGGTATTCGCGGTACTCCACCTTCACCCCGGCCTCCTTCATCAGCGGCACGAACAGTGGGGCGTTGAGTTTGTGCAAATCGTGTTGGTCACTGTGAAGGATCATCACGGGGGCCCGCAGGGTCTTCAGCTTCTCCAGCGTGCGCGCCCGCAGATCCGGTGTGAGATACCTCTCCGGATCCGCCATGATCGCGAGACGCGGTCCGTACTCGCCGGTGGTGAGCATGCCGGTGTAGAGGACGGTGGCGGGCTCGCCGGCGACGATGGCGCGCACCGCCGGGTCGGCGCCGAGTTCCAGCGCGATGCTCCCGCCGCCGCTGCCCCCGAAGAGCGCGATGCGCCGGGCGTCCACGCCGGGGGCCTTCGCCAAGGCATGCGCCACCGCGCGCACATCCTCGATCGGTCCGCGCGACTGCACGTCCTGCTCGTAGGTGCGGAAGGTGGCCTGCGCGACCGCGTAACCGGCAGCCAGCATTCTCGTGATGACCGGATTGACCTGCACCTGCCGCCGCAGATTCTCCTCGGGGAACTGCGTCAGACCGCCGTGGACGAATACGACGGCGGGAAACGGCCCGTCGCCCTTCGGCTTGCGCCAGAACGCCCGCGCGGCCCGGCCGTCGGCGGCCTTCGCATCGAGCGTCTGGATGGGGCTCTCCGTCTCCGGAATCTCGACCGGCTTCACCCGCAAGGTCATCGGCCCCGCGCCGTCGCCTTCCATGCCCGCGGTGCGGTTGCGGGCCGTCGCGGCGCTCTGCCTCGCGTGCGCCTCGGCCTCGGCGGGAGTGAGGAATCCGTCGCCATCCCTGTCCGCCGGCACGAAGAAGGGCGCCGTACCGGCTTCTTCCCTCGAGAGCCTGCCGTCGGCGTTGCGGTCGAGCTGGCGGAAGCGGTCGGCGAGGCCGGATTGGGCGGCGGCCGGGCCGCAGGCCAACGCCGCGATGGCGAGGAGAGGACGGGCGGAGTGCGGGATCATGGTCGTTCGATGCTCCATCCGTTGATCGATCACTATGGTGAATCCGGGATGACGTGCACGACGGTGCCTCAAGGCCCGGAGGGCGCCTTCCGTTCGGTCGCGGGCAGGAGCAGGATTCTGGCGGACAGTGGCGCGAGCCGGACCTCGCGCACGAGCCCGGCGGTGTCGGGATCGTAGAACTCCCGATCGAGCGCGATCGGGCCGCAGGGCCGCGGCTCCGGATTCACCAGCACCCGCGCCTTGCTGAACTCCCGCTGGTAGAGACCGGGCTGGGCCGGGTGCCTGGCGTCGTCGACCGTCGCAAGCCGCTTCAGCGGTTTGCCGAGGTCCCAGTAGAGGAACGCGGGCGGCTTCGCCCGGACGCCGTTCCCGAAACCGAAGAGCAGCCGCGCGCCGGGTTCGTAGGCCATCAGGTAGGTGCCGTAGGCGAATCGCAGGTAGTTCGTGCCGGACTGCCGTTCGCCCTTGGCCCACGCCACCGCCCGGAAGTCGTTCCGCACCATGTCGAGGGTCATTGTTACCAGGGGTCGCCACTCCCGCTCGCTCCGCGTGCCGGCGTAGAGTTCCATCGAGCCGCCGCTCACGGGGTGGTGGCCGCCTTCGCCCGAGAAGAACCGGCGTTCCTCGCCATTGTCGAAATAGGCGCGGTCCTTGACGTTGTTGATGAAGAACTTTCCCTGCGGAAAGCGTTTGAAGAGCGCGTCGATCTTGAGCTGCTGCTGCTCGCGGTAGGTCGAGACGTCGAGCGGTCTGCCCGCGGCGACGTCCCACGGCACGACCGGTTGCCCGTAGGCGTCGGCGTTGTTGTAGAAGGCCGACGAAGTCACATCCAGCCACACGACGTCGTAGCCCTCGTGGAACGTGGCGGCGCACGTGTCACCGAGCCAATCGTGAAACTTCGGATCCTGTTGCTGAAGGGCATAGCGGAGACCCCGCTGCGGTGCGGTGCTGTCGGGAATGCCCGAGAGGGAGACGTCCGCGCCGGCGCGCACCGAACCGATGTAGACCGGCTGCAGCACGGGGGTCTCCGGACCGTGGGCCGCCGAGCGTGTGCCCCAGAGGCCGCGTCGAACCTCCAGTTCGACCCCGCCCTCCGGCGCGGCCCGGACCGCGTCGATGCGCAGCAGTTCGTCGCCCAGGCGCAGCCACGCCACGTAGTCCTTCACGGACTGGCTGTGCTCCGCGGCCGTCGTGCCGGCCTTGAAGGGCCGGACGGCCGGCTCGCCGCGCGAGCGGCCGGCGGGCGGGGCAAGCCGCAGCCGCGTGTCGTCCGCCCCGACCGGTCCCGCCAACCGGAAACCGGTCTCCCAGACCGCGATGCCGAGCGGGAACGCCGCTTCCGCCTCTGCGGCTTCGCGGGGACAGTTCTGCGAGATGTAGGAGCCGTTGCGGTAGTTGCTCAGGATGAACTCCGGGTTCACCGCCTTGATCCGCTCGCCGATCGTCCGGCCGCGGGTGTCGCGCCCGGCGCTGGGGCCCGCCCAGTAGGCCGTCGTGCGCTGCGGGTTCCCGAGTTCGCCCATGCCGCCGTGCCCGTTGACGAACTGGAACGTCGTGGCGATGCGCGCGATCTCCTCGTCGCCAAGCGGGCCTTGAAGCGGTCCGCCCATCAGCGTCATGAGCGGGGCGTACGGCCGCTCCAACGGCTCGGGCGCGGCGGGGCTGCCGGTCATCGCCGCGCAGGGGAAACAGAATGCGGATACCCAGAGGCTGAGGAGGATTCGGTTCGCTCGGTTCATGGGCTGATCACGCCTCCCGATCGCGGCGGTGCGCTGCGAATCCATGAGTTCATTCCTTATGATCCTCTAGAGTCCCCTTGAAAATCCACGCCGCCGGCCCGGTGGCGCCGGCGCCGCGCTGGCCGGTTTGATCGAAGCCGCAGAAATACCAGACGCGACCGGCCTCTTCGGGAAACGGCGAGGGACGGATGCTGCGGCAGCCGCGCAGGCCGTATGGCGAGCCGGTCAACGGATTGTCCTCGTCCCAGATGCGTTGGTAACGATACGTGCCGTCGGCGTAGCGGACGAGATACCACGAACTCTTGCCAATCTCGCTCCCTTCGCCGTTGGGGTCCACGAGCCAGAGGCCGATGAGATGCGCCTTTTCGCCGGTCACGGGATGCGCGACGGGCAGCATGTCGTTGTAGGCGAAGGTGCTGATGCCCACGGGACGGCCCCACTGCTTCGCGAAGTAGTCGCGCACGTCCAGTTCGACGGTTGTCTTGAAACCGTTGCGCGGGTCAATCCGCTCGATGACGGCGTCGCGCGAGTCCCACGCGATGAGCAGCACCTCGCCCTTGCCGTCGGGCGCGGGCACGGCGGTCATGCCGCGCAGTTGGGCGGTGCGGAGTGAGCGACCGGGGATCGCCGGGTCTTCCCATTCCTTGATCGGGATCCACTCCCAGCGCGCGTTCGCGCCGTCCACGCGGCGGAAGAGACCGTGGTCTTTGACGGGGCGTTCCTTCAACTGGCGCACGTCCTCCTTGGTCGGCCCGTAGGCCACGCCCACGTATTGGACGCCGTTCGCCTCGGCAGCGCAGAGGAAGTGGCCCACCATGTCGTCGAGTTCCGGCTTGAGATCCCACGCGATGAGGCCCGGCTGCGCGGGATCATAGACACCGCGGAAAATGCGTCCGCTCGCCGAGCCGGCGAAGACGTAATGCACGCCGGTCACGCGGTCCACATGATCCCAGATGGTGCGGACATCGGTCGTGTGGTTGGTCTTCTCCCGGTTCCAACGATTGGCGGTGAGAAGCGTCTTGGTCCACTGGCCGGTGGCGTCGTTGCGAGAGAAGACATACACGCCGGTCGGCTGCGAGCGCCACGCGCCCGTGCCGCAGACCAGGACGGAGACGGGTTTCGGCAGCTTGTTGCCTGTTCCATCCGTGGTGAAGGCGACCGATTGGATGATGCTCAGCCGCATGAACTCGCGGCCCGCCTCCAGATCGACTTCCCAGGGCGCGGTGGCCGACTTCCTGACGAGCACTTTCGGGTTCACGTTCTCCAGGCCGCGCGACGGACCATCGGACGGCGGCATGTAACTGGTCGCGCAGTAGAGCATGCCGTTGTGCAGTACGAGTGCGTTGGCTTCCGTGGCCTTCGCGAGCGCGCTCTCCGCCGGCTGACGAGCCGCGAAGTAATCGGTCGTGAACTTGAAAGCGAGGAACGCGCGGTCCGCCGGCGGACGGGCTTCCGGTTCCTTGCCGGTCACGGGGCGCGATGGCCCTTCGCCTGCGCCGCCTCCGCCGAACGATTTTGCGGCCTCCTCCAGCGTGACGAAACCGTCGCCGTTGGCGTCCATGGACTTGAACCGCTCCGCGTTCGGCAGTTCTTGTTGGCTGAGCTTGCCGTCGCCGTCGCGGTCCAAGCGTTTGAGCATGTCCTGCATCTGCTGCGGAATCTGTTGCGCCGCAGCGCGGCCGGCCGCCCGCCCACCACTGGCGACCGCCGCCGCCGGGCCGACGAATTCCAACAGCGCCCCGCCCGGTCCGCGCACCATGAACAAGCTCGCGACGCCCTGATGACTCGCCAGCGGCGAGGCCACTTCGACGCCGTTCGCGGTGAGCGCGTCATGCAGCGTCTGCGTGTCGCGGACGTTGTGGGTCACGTAGCGGAAGCCCAGCACGTCGGGAATCTTGCCGGCGTCCGATTCGCGTTGGCCTTTCGGCGCCCAACACTTGAAGACCGTCCCGCCGGTGGTGAACCGCAACTCCTTCTCGCCCGGCAAGACGCGGCTCGTCGCTTCCGGCAATTCCTGCGCGCCATAGACGCCGGTGAAGAACTCGCGCGCCTTGGCGAGGTCGGGCACCGCGAGGCCGATCTCCAGTTCCCGCACCGCGCCGGGTTGCGTTTCGACGAGTTCAAATGCGGTGCCGTCGGAGTTGCGGGTGAGCGCCCAACGCGTCGTGCCGGTCTGCTTCACGTCCGTGACCTCGAAGCCGAACCGCTTCAGGCGCGCCACGACGTCGTTGAGCTTCTCCACCGGAATCGTGAGCACGCGAAGTCCATTGCGGGCCGCGATGTCGGCCGGCAGTTTCGCGGGCGTCTGTTGATACACGCGCACCTTGATTGTGGAAGTGCCCGCCGTGAACAGCAACATTCGCATCGCCACGCCGCTGGCGCCGCCGCGGGGCTCGCCGCGCGCGGCCAACCCGAGGCCCTCGGCGAAGAACTTCGTCGCCTGGTCCGCGTCGGCGGCGGTGAGGCAGACTCCAAGCGACGGCTTCGCGAGCGCGGCCACCGCGGTCGCCGGTTCCTGGGACGCGTTCGCCGTGGCCGCGGCCGTCGGATCGGGCGGCATGGCTGGGGCCGGTTGTCGCTGCCCTGAGTAGAACGCCTGTGCCTCCTCCAGCGTCGCGAACCCATCGCCGTCCTTGTCGATCTGCTTGAACTGCCCGCCCGGGAACTCCGTCGCGCTGACTTTCCCATCGCCATCGCGGTCGAGTTGCTTGAATCGCTCGGCAAGCCCGCTGCCGGCGGCGCGTGGTTGCGTCTGCGCCGAGGCGGCGAGGCAGACGAGAATCGTTGAAAGACCTGTGAGAGCGACGATCGTCTTCATGGTTTTGCCGTTGGTTGGGCAGGGATTGACTGGGCAACCGATCGGAAGAACTTCCAGAGCTCTTCCGGCGCGGAGATGTCCCGCGTCTTCGGGCCGGTGCCTTCACCGAAGGCGCCTTTCTGCATCGGGAAACCGTGGCCGTGACCTTCGAGCGTATAGAAGAGCACGGTCGCCTTGCCTTCCCATCGCTCGCTGCGCACGCGGCAGCCGTCGTTCGGGTCATTGTCGGGGAAATCCTCTTTCACGCTTTCGCCGGTGCAGCCGTTGATGGCTTTCCAGTAGTCAATCGTCGCCTGCGCCGATTGCTGGCCGCGCGTGCCGTCCCACGGCATCATCGGATCCTTCGTGCCGAGCATGAGGACGATGGGCACGGGGCGCGAGGGCTTCGGCCACGTCTTCACAATGGCCGGCAGGGTGGCGACGACGATGCCCGCGCCCGCGATGCGGTCGGCCATTTCGCTGAGCAGCTTGTAGGTCATCACGCCACCGTTGCTTCCTCCGGTGATGTAGATGCGCTTCGCGTCCACCACGCCCTCGGCGATGAGCGTGTCGAACATCGCGCGGAAGAAGCCGAGGTCGTCGGAGCTGTTGACGCCTCCGGTGTACTTGTGCGCCACGCCGTTGTTCCAGCCCTCGGTGCCGGACGGATACACGACCACGAAGCCCCCGCGGTCGGCGGCCTGCGTGTAGTCCACTTTCAGATGCATCGCCAGACCGCTCGCCGCCGCGCCGCCGTGCAAGGCGAACACCACCGGCGACGCTTTGCCTTTGCACGGCTCGGGGATGTGGATGAAGAACTCACGCTCGACTGCGCCGACGTTCAGCGTGCGCCGCACGAGGCCCGCAGGCACGGGCAACGCGGCGATCTTCCGTCGCTGCGCCTCGATCTTTGCGCGCGTCTGAGCCGTGGGAACAGCGGGCTGGGGCGGTTCCAGCGCCAAGAGAGTGGGACCGGCAAGAACGGCGGACAGGCTGATGGTCGCGACAGTCGCTTTCATGGTTTCGCCTTGCTGATTCCGGTGCGGCAGCGGCGCAGTTCGCCGCGACCGGTCTCCGGGGACTTGCGTTCGTAGTAGATGAAGACCTCGTCCGTGCCGACGAAGGACTCGGATTCGTAGCGGGTGGTTTCGATGCCGCTGACCGCGCCTTCGTCCACGCGGCGGGCGAGGCGATGGGCCGGGTCCTTGCCGAGACCGAAGACCCAGATGGAACCGTCCTTATCCGCGCGTCCGGTTTCGCCGCGATTCGCGCCTTTCTGTTTGGTGGCGTTGAGCGAGAAGTAACTGGTCCCGTTCACGCCGGTTTCCGGCGCGATGGGTTCGCAGGAGTAGATGTACTTGAAAGGCGAATCCTGCGGCAGTCGCAGCTCGGCCATCTTCTGCCACGGGCGGCCGTCTTTCGCCACGTCGCGGTAGATGGCGAGTCGCTGGCGGTCAATGTTGGCCATCATGAGCAGTTCGCCGCCGAACTCCGGTGCCCGGAAGCCGTGGGTATCGAACTTGTCGCCCGGCTCGTCGGTGACGATCTGCCGCCGGCCGGTGCGGGTGTCGAGCAGCACGACCTGCGGCACGCCGGCCTGGTCGCGCGGCGCGTAGCCGATGTGATGCTCGCCAACGATGCGGGCGATGCTGTGACTGCCGCGCCAGTCGGGCAGCGGATGGAACTCGTCGGGCTTGGAGGCCGACGCCCACGCCACGGTGTCCTGCCCGGGCACGTCGAGGTTGATGTAGAACAGCATCCGCGTGTCGGGCGCGTTGGCGCTCTGGGAGATCAGCGCGCCGCAATGGCCGCCGGGCTGCGTGGTGAGCGGCTCCGGCACATAGCGACCGCCGTTCTCGACCGCCCGCCACATCTGGCGGTTGCCCTGTGCGTCCTCCTTGGTGAAGTAGACCGCCCAGCCGTTGCGGTCGCGTCCCCATTCCGGGCCGTTGTGGGACCACCAACGCCCGTCCTTGAAACTCGGTGAAACACCCTCCGCCACCGCAAAGTCGCGCCCCGGGGCGTTGTTGAGCAAGCCGGTGCGCGGATCGAGTTCGGCGACACTGACATTGAGCTTCCCGCCCGCGTAGTCCCAGTAGGTGACGCGGTGCTGCACGTCGTTGAATTCCGGGTCCACCATCGGGCGGTCCGGCGGCGAGACACGCACATCTTCGACAGTGAAACCCTGTTTCATCGACGTCGGGGCGGCGCCGACTTGGATGCCTGTGGCGGCGCGCCGAAGACCGTTCAGTCGGGTCGCGGCATCGTAGGCGTTGTAATACACATAAACCTCGGTCCGGCCGACGTATGGCTCTGGCTCGATCAGCACCGGGGAACTGCCGTCGTCTACACGGCGAACGAAACGGTTGGCCGGGTCCTTGCCGAGGCCGAGCACCCAGATACTGCCGGGCGTGTTGCGGTCCTTGCTCTCGCGCGCCAGCAGCGAGAAATAGGAGACGCCGCCGATGCCGGTGGCCGAAGCGATGGCTTCGGGCGAGGAGATGAACTTGTGCGGCGCATCCGCCGGCAGCGTGAGCGTCGCAATCCGGATCCACGGCGATGTGCCGTCCTTCTTCTCGTCGCGGTAGATGGCGAGGGCGCTGTTGTCCACGTTGCAGACCAGCAGGATCTCGCCGTCAAACTCGGGGGCCTTGAAGAGACCCGGGTCGTTCTTCTCTCCGGGGTCGTCGGTGAGCACCGTGACGCTGCCGGTATCCGCATCCGAGACGGCGATCTGGCCGTGCGGCGCGCCGGGCGGTGTTTGCACGAACAGGAAGTGCGGGGAGACCGCGCTCCACATGCTCATCTGCCGGTAGTCGAAGTTGGCCAGCTCCCGCGGCGCGCCGGGTTGGTCGAGGAAGATCCACGCGGCCTTGGCCTTCCAGATCGGCCAGTCGTGGGTGTAGGCGACGCGCGGAGCCTTGCCGTCCTGGAACCGGCTGGGCATGTTGCCGTAGCAGTCATACGTCTGGCGCGTGAGTTGGGTGACGACGGACTTCCCGTCCACGAGCCGCGCGGCCCACTGCTGCATGATGCCCGCCGCGTCCGGCTTGGTGTTGACGACGAGATGGCCTTTCTCGTCGCGCGTCCACTCCGGCCCGTTGGTCGAGAACTTCCGGCCCTGCTGCGGGCGGTCGAAGATGATGGTGATGTTCTCGTCCATCAGGTAATCGCGGCCCGTCGCGGTCTTGAACAATCCCGTCGCCGGGTCAACGTCGCCGATCCAGACGCGGTTCTGCATGTCCTGGAACACGACCTGGCCGGCCGATTCGCTGAACTCGGGATCGATGTAGGAGCCGCCGACCTCGCCCACGTACGGAGCATCGGGCACGAAGCCATCCGCCGCCGGGCGGGACCGCGCGACGGGGGCGGGAGGCGCAGGGGGAGGATTGGGCATGCCGCCTGCGGCGCGGCGGTTCGTGTAGAACGCCGTGACCTCCTCCAGCGTCACCGCGCCGTCCTTGGTCGTGTCCCACTGATCGAACATCGGCAACCCCGTCGCTTCCTCGCGCGTCACTCTCCCGTCGCCATCGCGGTCGAGTTGCTTGAAGCGCTCGGCGAGCCCGGCGCCCGCAGGACGCGGCGCCTCCTGCGCCGAGAGAACGAGACAGGTGAGAACGACTGGTAGGCTGAGGATGATCGTCTTCATGGCTTGGGGTCGTTTATTCAACCCTCATCTTCCCGATGCGGCGTCCCACGGCGCTCTTTTGGTTCAGCATGGCGCGGCTTCTCCGTGCGGATAGCGGTAGTCGGCGCCCGCCTGGGTCGAGACGCGCCGTGTCGTGCCGTCTTCCAACCGGTAGACATAGAGCTGGTTCTTCCCGGTCTCGCCGGAGTGGTAGACCACCGCGGACTCGCCGTCGATCCAGCGCGGGTAGGCGAACCAGAACGGCTTGCCCGCCTCGTTGGCGAAGGGCTTCGCGTTCGCGATCGCGCGCGCCTTCACGTCGAAGTCGGCGAGATAGAGCGTGCGGCCGATCATGCCCTTGCTCTTGAAGCCGGTCTGGTACTCGAAGCAGATCCGCTTCTCGCTCGGCGAGACGCTGACGCGGTCCAGCACGCCTTTCGTCGCCAGTTCGCACTCGACCCGCTCGAACTTCGGCTCGCCGCCCGGGTTGGGCGTCATGAGGTAGTACGCACGGCCGAGCTTCGGCGGCGCGGAGGCGACGAAGAGCCGTCCGTCGCCGAGGGCCGAGTGAACCCAGGAGCTGTAGGACCTGCCGGTGAGTGCCACCTCCTCGCCCGGCTTGCCTCCGACCTTGCCCGCCATGATGCAGAAACCGCCGGCCGCCGAGATCTTGCGGTTCCACACGGGCGTGTTCGTGCCGTCCCGCGTCCACGTCGGATTGAAGTCGGTGCAGGTGCCATCGGAGAGTTGATGAAAGCCCGTGCCGTCCACGTTGATGATGAAGATCGCCGTGAGCCAGTTGACGGTGACGGGATCGTTCTTGAGCCGGCGGAAGCAGACAAACATGTCGCCGGTCTTCGACCACGACGGCTTGAAATCCCAGTGCCCGGTCGTCAGCGGCTTGCTCTCCGGCGCGCCGGGTAGGTTGACGTGAATCTCGCCGTTGCAGTAGTACGAGATCCGCGACCGGCGCGGCGCCGCGGCTTCGCCGGCGAGGGCTGCGGGGAGCGCGTACGCCGCGCCGATCCCCGCGGCGGCCCCGGCCAGGAACCGTCGGCGCGGGATCCGATCTCGAACGACGAATCGAACCGGGCCCTCGTTCATGGTCTCTCCTTGCATGTTCGTCAGCTGCGATCCTCACGGCGTTCGGGTCGGGGATGAAGGGGCGATGCAGTAGAGGCGCGCGGCGGTGCGGATCAGCAGCCGGTCGCCCGCGACGGCCGGGGTGGCCATGGCCATGTCGTCGCCGGCCAGCCGGTTGACGTGCAGCAACTCGAACCGGTCGCCGGCGCGGAAGACGAAGGTGGCGCCGTCCTCATCGAGGCAGTAGATCCTGCCGTCCGCCGCCCACGGGGACGCGGTGAAGCCGCCCGCCTGCGGAATCCGCTCCCGCTCGAACAGGGGCGCGCCGGACTTCGCGTCGTAGGCGGCGAGGAGGCTCCGGTCGTGGAGGACGTAGAGGCGGTCGCGGTAGAGCAGCGTGCTCGGGTTGTAGGGCGCGGCGAGCGGATTGCACCACGCGATGGATGCATTGGACGTCTGGCCCGGCGAGAGCGAGATGTCGCCGCTCGCACCGGGTCGAATCGCGTAGATCGGACGCAGCCGGCTCGCGACGAACCCGGACGTGATGTACAGCAGATCGTCCCCGGCAAACGGCGTGGCGATGGTGATGCCGGACATGCCTTGGAGCGACCAGAGTTCCCTGCCGTCGGGGTCGTAGGCGCGGACCTTGCCGCTGCCGGGCGTGACGATCTCCGTGCGCCGGCCGCTCTGCCACACGTACGGCGTGGACCAGTTGCTCTTCTCGTCGCGCTCGACGCGCCAGATCTCCCGGCCGGTGCGCTTGTCGAGGGCGAGCAGGAAGGACGCCTCCTCGTTGTCGTTGACGATGTAGAGCCGGTCGCCGTGCAGCACCGGCGACGACGCGGTGCCCCAGCCGGCGCGGGTGCGGTGCGGCTTCATCGGCTTCGACCAGGCGAGTTGGCCGTCGAGGTCATGGGCGAACACGCCGACGTTGCCGAAGTAGAAATACACGCGCTCGCCATCGGTTACCGGCGTCTCGGAGGCGTAGCTGTTCTTGATGTGAATCGGACTCGAGGGCTGCCCCTCATGCACCTTCTCCTTCCAGCGCACCCGGCCCGATTCCAAGTCGAGACCATACACCCACCCCTCGTGAATGCCGGTCGCCGGTTGCGAACGATCGCCGCCGAGGTAGAGGCCTGTCTTCGGCGGTTCGGATACGCCCCGGTTGACGACGGTGGCCAGGAATACGGACTTGCCCCAGACAACGGGCGACGACCAGCCGCGGCCGGGCAGATCGGTCTTCCACGCGATGTTCTCCGTGGCCGACCAGCGGTCGGGGAGCCTCGCGCCATCGGCCACGCCGCGCGCTCCCGGCCCGCGAAACTGCGGCCAGTTGCTGTCGAGTTGCTTCAGGGCACCTCGCGTTTGTGGCTGAGATTGCGCGGAGGCGAGGCTCCATGGAGCGAGGGCAAGGGTGACGACGATGCCGGCCATTCCGGGTGCATTCATCTTGTTTGTTCCTCGGTCGTGATCGTGGTGTTGGGGTTGTGATTCAGGGAATCGTCTCCGGGTGGCGTCACAGCACCTCGCGAACGGCTCGCTCCGGCACGTTCAGGTCCAGGTAACGATCGCCTTGGACGTTTTTCACCGTGAAATGTTCGCCTCCGGGCAAATGGACCGACACGTCAACATGGCTTGTTATACCAAGCCCGAAATGAGCTTCCATTGGGCTGCCGGATTTGTAGCTGTGGTTCGAGTAGATTCCGCGCGTGCCGAGCCTCTTTGTGCTTCCCGGTTCGAGAACTTCAATGCGGGCACCCAGCAGCCGGGCGTGGGTGATGCCGGAGAAGCGCAACCGCAGCCAGTGGTTGGTGCGCCCGCCGTGCAGACCGGTGTTCAGGAAGACCATGCTTTCATAGCGCCTCAGGTCACTGGCAATCCCGCTGTTGTCCGGGTCGGCGGCGATCAGCAAGTCCACCAGGCCGTCGTTGTTCAGGTCCGCGGCTTCGCCGCAAATGCCGGAACCGTTCAGCCCCGAAACGGTGGTCGGCACGGGTTTGAACACGCCGTTCCCCTGATTCATGAAGAGGAGGCACCGCGTTTCGATGGCCTTGGGTTCGCGGCGGTCGGGGATGACGAAATCCAGCCACGTGTCGTTGTTGAAGTCGGCGAAGATCACGTCGGCGTGATAGGGCCGGAGGTCAATCGCCCGCACAGGCTCTAACCCCGGCTGGCTCACGCGGAAGGCTTGCAACTCATTCTCTTGAAGGAGGGCCGGTGAAACCGAGGCCTCGAAGAACTCATACCAGTCGGCGTAGCGGTTGTTCAACGAAGCCAGCCCGCACCTGGCCGTCGCCTCCTCGAAACGGAATCCGCCTTTGTTCAGCCAGAAGCGTCCGCCGACGTCCTCGGTCTTCGGCGTGAACGTGGCGTCACTTCCATCCACCGCGATGACGTCATACAAGCCGTCGTTGTCCACGTCGCCAAAGAGGAGATACGCCAGGCCCGGCGCCCGCGCTTCGCCGGCCGGCACGAAGCGCTGCTGTTTCTCATCGAAACGCAGGCGGGCTGCAACGGCCAGACCGTTGCCGGCCGACTTCTCGAACCGGAACTCACCGGTTTCCTTGAGCAGGTTGCGCCAGGTGAAAACGCCCTGGCGATACTCGCCGGGGGAATACGGCAGGCCATGGCGAAACCGGCCGTTGATCAGAACGTGCGTGCTCTGCAACAGGTCGAGGTCGCCGTCGTTGTCCATGTCCCGCAACGCGAGATTCGGTCCCGCTTTGTCCCTGGCGCTGTCGTGATGGAAACCGCCGAAGTCCGGGACGAGATCCGTGCCGCCGATGTCCTTGAACTTGCCCCCTTCAAACTCGCCATCCTTCGGCTGAAACACGTAGAGCACGGATTTCGGCAGGCCCTCGAACGCGCTGACGACGTTGTCCGCCCCGAGCGCGATATCGAGGAACCCGTCCCGGTTGACGTCCCCCAGGCTCACTTGGCGGTTGTAGGCCAGTTCATTGAGCGCCCCGTATTCGAGGGAGCCATCCCGGAACCGGTCGAAGCGACCGTCGCTCAGAAACAGGCTGCAGCCGATCGGCTTGAAACCCTCGCGGATCTTCCCGTTGCTCATCGGCGCCTGACGCGTGATGAACACGTCGAGCAACCCGTCGCCATTGAAATCGGCCAGCGCCGGCACCTGCCCGCCGCGCCAGCCCTGGCTGAGATCATCCGGTGTGGCCGCCGACCCGGTGAGCGTCACGGCCTGCGACTGGAGACGGAAGCCGCCGAAGTTCAGCAGCAGCCGCAGCTTGTCCTTGGGATCGCGGGTGCGTTTGACAGCGTTGGTCTCATCGCCCGACCTCCCGTCGAGGGCGAAGGGTTCCGTGGTGACGGTCAGGATGTCGAGGTAGCCGTTGCGGTCGAAATCGCCGAGTGCAAACCCGTTCAGCCCCTCGCGGAAGTCCGTGAAACCCGGAACATGAATCGCCTCGAACATCTGCCCGGTGCCCGCCGCGTCGCGCGTGGCATCGCTGTCCGGAAGCGTCTTCAACCTGCCCGGCGCGTTGTCCGCAGCCGGCGGCGGTGCGACGGACGGCTTCAGCGGATGCGCTTGGAAGAACTCCCACATCAGGTCGTTGGCTGAGATGTCCATGGTGGACTTGCCGAGCATGGCCACCGGCGGCTCCCTGCCCGGCCAGGTGTGGCCGCCGCCTTCGATCTCGATCAGGACGACTTCGGAGCCGTCCTTGCCGCCGCTCCACGTCTTTCGCGTGACGCGCATGCCGTCGTCGGCCTTGTCCGGCAACGGGACAATCTCCGGCCGGGCATCGCAGCTGTTTGCCTTCACCCAGTTCTTGATGGTGAAGTCCACCGATTTGAAGTCGGTCACGCCCTTGCCGCCGGCCGCGCCTTTGCCGAAGCCCCCCTTGAACGGCGCGAACTCGTCCCCCGTGCCGTGAAAGTGCATGACGGAAACGGCACGGCGCGGGCGGCACGCGTCCATCATCAACGGGCCGCCGACCGGCGCGATGGCGGCGATGCGGTCGGACAACTCCGACGCGAGGTAATGAGCCATGATGCCGCCATTCGAGAGGCCGGTGGCGAAGACACGGTTGGTGTCGAGGGTCACGACCGTCGCCAGGTCGTCGATCAGCGCGCGGGTGAAGCCGACATCGTCGATCTTGTTCTCCATCGCGTAGCCGCAGCAACCGCCGGCGTTGAAGGTGAGGAACTGGTTCTCCAG
>Ga0194111_10005324_pt1 | contig 14802 bp, 14 predicted proteins | sample TA2KigC300mmetaG_FD_146194 | JGI IMG/M metagenome (GOLD analysis project Ga0194111, IMG submission 146194) | Freshwater microbial communities from Lake Tanganyika, Tanzania - TA2015033 Kigoma Deep Cast 300m | ecosystem: Environmental > Aquatic > Freshwater > Lake | place: Tanzania: Lake... | reverse complement strand
TGCCCAGCCTGGGTGGAGATACCTTCCAGATGACACAGCTGCTGGCGCCTTTCGGGCGCGGTAATCCCTTGCCCACCTACCTCAGCCGCTATGTTAAGGTCACGGACTGCCGCACCATGGGTAACGGCGGCGAGCACCTTCGGCTGAAGCTCAGACAGGATGATTCCAGGTGGGACGGCGTTGCTTTCCGGCTGGGGAACTACCTGGCCGATGTCGCCCCAACTCTGGATATCGTCTATAATCTGGAAATAGACCGCTGGCAGGGAAAGGAGACGCTGAGGCTCAACATTCTGGATTTTGCGCCCAGTGCTCTGCCCTAGAAAAGCGAGCCTAATAAATAATGAATGATATAGCCCTCATCATCATTGCCATTGTCTGTGCCTATATTATTGGCTCGGCACCATCTGGCTACATCATGGGCCGACTGCGCAAAGGCATTGATATCCGCCAAGTAGGCAGCCGGAGCATGGGGGCGATGAATGTGTTCTACCAGATTGGGTTTGCCGAGGGGCTCGCTGTTCTGGCCGCAGATATCGGCAAGGGGGTGGCCGCGGTGGCGCTGGCGCGCTGGCTGGGCGTGCCGCTCTATGCCCAGCTGCTGGCGGCAGGCGCGGTCGTCGTCGGCCACGCCTACACCATCTTTTTAAAATTCCGGGGCGGGAGAGGCGGCGCCACCTGCATCGGCGTTCTTATCTACCTCATGCCCTGGGGCATACCTTTCTACGCCGCCGTTTTTGGACTGAGCCTGCTGCTGACACACTACCCCACGCTGAGCTACAGCCTGGCCTTCCTCTGTTTTCCTTTCGTTGCCTGGCTGAAATACCACTCCGCGGCATTTATCATCTTTGCCATCGCCATACTGCTGTTGCCGGCCCTTAAATACATACCGAGGGTCAGGGAAATGCGCCGGACGGGAGGCGGCTGGCGACACGTCTTCCTGCGCAAGGGTCTGAAGGACAGACTCTAGATTATTAAACCGTCCCTATCCGGGATGACCTGTCTCCGCCGCTCTAGGTGATAGGGCCATGATGATGGCACCGACAGAAGACGCGCCTGCTGCCACCACCCACGTGCCCTGGTAACTTCCCCAGGTATCATACACCCAGCCGGCGACCGGCGGTCCGACTATGGTGCCAAGCATCAGAATACCCCAGGCAAAGCCAATGATGGTGCCGAAATTGCCCCGCCCGAAGTGCCCCCGCAGCAGTATGCCGACCATGGTATTAACCCCTCCGTAGCCAAAGCCAAAGAGAAGCAGAAACAACACCAGCAACCAGCCCCGCTCCAGAGTAACATATTCAAAACAGAGCAGCCCCAGCCCCAACATGAAGAGAGCGAGCGCTGTCAACCGTTTGGCGACATATCTATCGGCGAACCAGCCAAAGCCAAAACGCCCGCCGATGCTCAACAGCGGGATAGCCGTGGCCACCAGGCCTGACATCGTCCGGGCGATGCCTAAGCTGCTCAAGTACGGCATCACATGCGTTGTCACCGCCGGCACCACTATGAACTGCGGCACCACGCCCACCAAGACCAGCCAGAAAGCGCGCGTCCTCATCGCCTGCCCGAGGCTGATGCTGACCCCCTTGGCTGGCAGCTTTGCGGAGCCTCTATCAAAGACTGCCTCACCACCCTCCTCCCCATCGGGCAGATAGCCGTATTGCTCAGGTTTATGTCGCAGGAGCAGCGAGAGCGGCAACCCGATAGCGAGCATTCCAGCACCCATAATCGCTATCGCCACCCGCCAGTCAAAGGCGTCAACCAGCCTTACCATCAGGGGCACCAGCAAGCCGGCAGAGCCGTAACCGCATATGGTGATGCCAGTAGCCAGTCCCACCCTGCGGCGGAACCAGTTGGCTACGGTAGTTATCGTCACCGAGATACCGCAGCTGCTGATTCCCAGCGACATCAGGATAAAGGCAAGGTAAAACGTACCTAAAGATTGCACCTGGCTGAGCAGCAGCAGGCCGAGGCCGATACAGATTACGCCGCCGAAGATGAGCCGCCGCGGCCCCCAGCGGTCGACTATTATGCCGGCAACCGGGGCCAGCAGGCCAGCTTCCAGCCCGCGTATGGAAGCAGCGGCTGAAATCGAAGTGTAACTCCAGCCAAAATCTCTGGCTATCGGCTCAAAAATAGCAGTGAAACCGTAGAAGACCGAGCCGCTCATGTACATGGCGATGATGAAACAGGCGGCAACAATCCACCACCCGTAGAAGATGTGAGCGAAAGGTCGCGGTGAAGGCATTATTTCTCCGCCCTCACCCACCTTGTTTTCATAACCAGCAAGGGAATGGTGATGGACAGAACGATGACGGCGATAAACTGCGCCTGATGCAGGTTGAAAAAGAGGAAAGGCGTTCCTTCACGCAGGAAGTCCATGCCCAGTCGGTACGCCGAATAAAGACTGATGTAGACCATATAGAGAGAGCCGTCAGGCCTGAGGTGTCCTTTTAACCTGAGCAGGATGACAAAGACCAGCAAATTCCAGAATATCTCGTATACCGTCGTTGGATGTACGGGTGTCCCAAGCGGGCAAAAACTATTGGGGTGAGTATATATTATGGCCCACGGCACCAATGTTTCCAGACCGTAACAGCAGCCGTTAATCGTGCAGCCAACCCGACCCACCGCCTGGGCCAGAATGATGCCCGGCGCCACCACATCGGCGAAGTAGCCGAAGTTCATCTTGCTGAACCGACTGTAAATCCAGATACCTATGGTGGCGCCCAGCACTCCACCGTAGGCGGTCAGCCCCCCACCACCGATTATCTCCCCCCAGTGCCGGCCGTAGTATTCCCAGTTGTCCACCACGTGGAGCAGGCGCGACAGCACCAGGCCCGATGGAATGCCCACCACTGCGGCGGTGAACACGGTATCATAGGAAATCCGGGCACCCTTTTTCACCTGCCAGGCGGTCCACAGGACAACGGTGAGGATGGCCAGGGCGATAAAAATCCCGTACCATCTGACCTCAAGCGAACCGATGGTGAAAGCCACCGGGTCAATGCTTATGGTTATCATCAATTCACCCCCGAATCAGCGCACAGCGCGGCCACAAAGGCCTCGGCATCAAAATCGGCCATGTCCTCCAGTTTCTCCCCGGTGCCGATATATTTTACCGGTATCCGCAGCTCGTCACAGATGGCGAACACAATGCCGCCCCGGGCGGTGCCGTCCAGCTTGGCCAGAAATATGCCAGTCACGCCGACGGCATCGGTGAAATACCTGGCCTGCGTCAGCCCGTTCTGACCGGTGGTGGCGTCCATGACCAGAATCACCTCATGCGGTGCCGTCTCATCGGTCTTGGCAGCCACCCGCTTTATCTTCTTCAGTTCCTCCATCAGGTCGTACTTGGTGTGAAGGCGGCCAGCGGTGTCAATTATTACTTCCTCCACCTGCCGGCGGCGCGCCGCCTGCAACGCATCGTAGACCACCGCCCCCGGGTCAGCCCCCGGCTGGTGGGCAATTACATTTACCCCGACCCGCTCACCCCATTTTTTAAGCTGGTCAATGGCCGCCGCCCGGAACGTGTCCGCCGCCACCAGCAGCACACTTCTGCCATTTCTCTGCAAGCGATGGGCATATTTGGCAATAGAAGTCGTCTTGCCGCCGCCGTTGACGCCAACAAAGAGAGAGACGCGAGGCGGCGCCGGAACAGCGGCTTCTTCCTGGTCAGCAACTTTTAAAATATCAATCATCTCCGCCTTCAAGGCGTCCCACACCTGGGAGCCATTCAGTTTCTCCCGGTCGGCCCTCCCTCTTACCGTGGCTATCAGTTTGCCGGTGGTATCCATGCCCACGTCAGCGCCGATGAGCACCTCCTCAAGCTCGTCCCACACCGCGTTGTCAACCGCCGTGCGGTCAAAGAGGTGCCTGGCCCGGGCAAACCAGGACTCCCGGCTGCGCTTGAGGGTCTGCATGAGGTTAGCTATCTACCCCACCCCCTGCCCCCTCTCCTCAAAGCAAAGGAGAGGGGGGAATTTTTAAAAGAGGGGCTTCGCCCCTCTTGAACACTCCAAAATTTTTGATGCTTCTAATGTACGGCCAGTAACTCTTTCAGCAACACCCGGGCTGCCTCTTTATCCAGGGGCTGGTTGTTATTGCCACACTTGGGTGACTGGATACAGCTCGGGCAGCCGTCCTGACAGGGACACTCCACAATCGTCCTTAATGTAGCTTGCCATAATTCGGTAATGATGTCAAAACCTTTCTCGGTGATGCCGATGCCGCCGGGGTAAGCATCATAGATGAAAACCTGTGCCCGGCCGGTATCCGAGTGCAGCGGCGTGGACACGCCGCCGATATCATTGCGGTCACACATGGCGAACAATGGCAGGATGCCGATGGCGGCGTGCTCAACGGCGTGCAGGCCACCGGCAAAATCCAGCCCCGCCTCTTCTATGCGGGACTCAACCCCGTCTGGCAGGTCAAACCATATGCCAACGGTGGCGAAAGTCTGCGGCGGCAGGTCGAGCGGCTCCTCCCCGATAACCTCATCGGTGTACTGCGCTTTCTTTTTAAAACCCACCACGTGGTTGGTGACCTCGACTTCCCCCAGGTACAGGTTCACCTTCCCCGCCTTTTTCTTTTTTAAGACCTTTACGATGTGTAAGTCTTCAATTTCCTTGGTCTGGGTGTAGTAATTGACCTCTGTCGGCACAGCGTAGGCAGTGCGCTCGTTCAGGTCAAGCTCTTTGATTAAATAAGACTCTCCCTGGTGCAGGTAGATGGCGCCGGGATGCACCTGGAAGAAGGCCACACTCGCCTCCACCGTCTCCAGCAATGAGTCCGTGGCCGTATCCACCACATCAAAGTTCTTGCCCGATGTGGAACGTATACTGACCGCCTGCGCCGGGTAGGCAATCGCCGGGGACAGATACCACCGCTGGTTCCGTTCCTTGAGGATGCCCTGCTCCGCCAGCATGTCCTTTTCTGCGGCGAAGGCCGGGCCGAATATCTTTTCATCACTGGCATCCAGCGGGCATTCCCAGGCAGCACAAAGCAGATGAGCCCGCAAGATATAAGGATTGGACGGATTGACCAGCGCATTTTCAAAATTTTTGCCGAAGAACGAGTCCGGGTGCCGCATAAAATACTGGTCCAGCGGGTTGTCCAGCGCCACCAGGAAGCTTATTGACTGCTCCTGGCTCCGCCCGCTCCGACCGGCCTGCTGCCAGGTGCTGGCAATGGTGCCCGGATAGCCCGCCAGCACCGTCGCCTCAAGGTCGCCGATATTTATGCCCAGCTCCAGGGCATTGGTGGCCACCGCCCCGGCCAGCTTTCCCTGAAAAAGGTCTCTTTCTATCTTACGGCGCTCCTCGGGAAGATAGCCAGCGCGATAGGGCATGATCTCCGGCGGTCGCCCCACGCTTATCTCGGCAAGCCTTTCTTTAGAATAGATATAAATCAACTCGGTGAGGCGGCGGGTGCGGGCAAAGGTCAGCGTTCGTATATCCTGGTTCACCAGCTCGGTGAAAAGATGGGTGGCCTCGCTGTTGGCGCTGCGGCGGACGCTCTTCGCTTCGTCGATAACGGGCGGGTTCCAGAAAACGAAGTCCTTGCCGCCGTGAGGCGAGCCGTCATTATCCACCACCTCAAAGGGCAGCCCCACCAGCTGCTCAGCGTGCTGGCCGGGGTTGGCGATGGTCGCCGAACAGCAGATGAACTGCGGCTCGGAGCCGTAGAGCCGGCATAGACGCCTCAGCCGGCGCAGCACACCGGCCACGTGTGAGCCAAAGACGCCGCGATAGGTGTGCGCTTCGTCCACCACCACGTATTTCAAATGGCGCAACAGCCGCGACCAGTACTGGTGATTGGGCAGAATGCCCACGTGAAGCATGTCGGGATTACTCAGGATTACCCGGGTGCGCTTTCTGATTTCAGCGCGCTCCCCTTTCGGCGTGTCGCCATCAAACGTATCCAGCTCCTCTATCTGAAAAAGGTCGGGAGTAAACAGTTTATGTAAAGCACGTAGCTGGTCCTGTGCCAGCGCCTTGGTTGGGAAGAGGTAGATGGCGCGGCCGCTCTGGTCTGCCAGAAGCGCCTCAGCCACCGCGATATTGTAGCAGAGGGTCTTACCGCTGGCGCTGGCGGTGGCCACCATGACATTGTGCCCGGCCCTGATTTTATTCACCGCTGCCGCCTGGTGCGTCCAGAGAGGAAAAAGCCCCTGAGATTGCAGGCGTTCCTGCAGCGCTGAGGCCAGCGGCCTATCAAGCTCAGCATATTCGGCACGGCGGGGACGAATGTGCTCAATATGAGCAACCTGGTCGGCAAAGGTGGGCTGCGATTGAAGATGATTCAGGAAGGCCAGAGTATCCACCATGACCCTCCTTCACCAGATGGGCAATATCTCGATTTCGTAGTCGAGAATTTCAGCCTCAAATCGACTGCTGATGACAAAATCAACGACCTTGGACAGCATTTCGTTGGCATGGCGGTTATCGTTGCTGACGCAGCAGACGCCAATGGTCGCCATCTGCCAGCGGTCATGATTGTCCACTTCCGCCACAGAGACATTGAACCTGTTGCGGACACGGCTGGTTATGGACTTCAGCACCTGCCGTTTGCCTTTGAGGGACAGGTTCTCCGGCAGGCGGAGGTTTATCTTGCACATGCCAACATTCATGAATAAATCCAGCGGGGAAAAATGAAGAAAACAAAATTGAACGCTGTCCGGCTCCGCAATCACTCCTGTTTTTAATGTAGCATTCCACTCCAAGGGTGTCAATCTCACCATAGCGCGCGCTGCCAAGTTCTGTTTGCACGTGGTGGATAGCTGACGCCTCACCCCTGGCCCCTCTCCAGCCAGAATCACTGGCAAAAGACCGCAGGTATAAATGGCTGGAGAGGGGGAGTATAGAAGAGAGGGGGGCTCCACCCCCTCTCCAATTCTTTCCCCCTCTCAAACATTATTAAAAGGGAGTAAAAAAGACAAACCTGTTTGAGAGGGGGATTAAGGGGGTGAGTAAAAAGAACAAATATATGCAAATAAAACCCCCTGCCGAGGCTCTTGCCTGCCGGCGAGTACTTGTGCTATGATTATATATCTGAATCCCTGATTGACCAGGAAACCAGCCTTTGATGTTTCCCACAGGTGAATAGCCCGATGCCGAAGATTTATTTTATTGACGTCACCAATCGCGATGGGGTGCAGACGGCCAAGCTTGGCCTGTCCAAGCTGGAAAAAACGATGATGAACATCTACCTCAATGAGATGGGCGTTTTTCAGTCGGAGTTCGGCTTCCCCACCACCAGACATGAGACCCTGTATCTGCGGGCCAATCTGGAGCTGGCCGAGATGGGAGTCCTGCAACCGATTCGTCTGGAAGGCTGGGTCAGGGCCATCCCCAGCGACGTTGAGACTGCTTTCAGACTGTTGCCAGGTATCAAACACCTTAATCTCTCCATCTCCACATCGACCCAGATGATAAACGGCAAATTCAAGGGGAGGAAGCAGCAGCAAGACATCATCCACGATATGACCGGGGCGCTGGATGCGGCCAAAACGAAAGGGGTGGAGACAGTGGGGGTCAATGCTGAAGATGCCTCAAGGACCGATACTGAATTCCTAATCCGGTTTGGCCAGGCGGCCAGAGAACACGGCGCTGACCGCCTCAGGTACTGTGATACCCTGGGCTACGATAACCCATTCACCATCTACGAAACCACCAAGGCGCTGGCGGAAAACGTCGGCCTGCCCCTTGAGATACACTGCCATGGCGACCTTGGGATGGCAGTGGCCAATTCCCTGGCCGGAGCCAAAGGCACCATTGACGGTGGCCAGGATACTTACGTCAATACCACGGTGAACGGCGTCGGGGAAAGGGCCGGCAACGCCGACCTGCTGGCGGTGGTCCTGGCGCTGACCAAATCAAAACAATTTGCCGAGAAATACCAGCTGGGACAGCCGGTTGCTCTCTCTAAATCGTGGAAAATCGCCAAGTTCGCCAGCTACGCCTTTGGCCTGCCCATCCCGATTAACCAGCCCGGAGTGGGGGCGAATGCCTTTGCCCATGCCTCCGGCATCCACGCTGATGGCGTGCTGAAAGACCCTGAAAATTATGAACTTTACGGATATGAGGAGCTGGGACGGGGCGACCCGGTCATGGTGGAGACGGGGCGGGAAATCATCGCCGGGCAGTACAGCGGGATATCCGGCTTCAGCCATATCATGGGCAAGATGGAAGTACAGTTCAGCAGTCGCGAGGAGGCCGCTGAGATTCTGGAGCTGGTCCGCTACGCCAACGTTGAGGCGCAGAAACCGCTGGTTGAGGATGAGCTGCTCTTCATCGCCAAATACCCCCAGATAGCTAAAAAGCTGCTGACGTTGACACCGCTGGCGTAGCCGGGATAGCTATAAAGCAACGGGGCTGCTCTCAGGAGCAGCCCTTAACATTTACCGGGAACAGGGGGGAGGTGAACCGAAATAGCCCGACAGAGAAGCACTTTCAGCGTAAAGCCGATAGGCACGGTGAGAAACGCCATCAAGCAACCACCAAAACCACCCTATGACTGGGATAACGTCGTTTCCCGCATTGAAATCGAGCCCCGCCTGACGGAGGCCCTGGACAATCTGGACGAATTCTCCCACATCATTGTCCTGTACTGGATGGACAGGCTGGTCAATGAACCGCTGTCAATGAAAGTCCACCCCAGACACGACCCGGGACGTCCACTGGTCGGGCTTTTTGCCACCCGCTCCCCCAGAAGGCCCAATCCAATCGGCGACACTACGGTAAAGCTGCTAAAGATAGAGGGCAACGTGCTCACTGTCTCCGGGCTGGATGCTCTTGATGGTACGCCGGTTATCGATATCAAGCCCTATATGCCGGAACACGACTTCACAGCTGGCGCCAGAACAGCGCCCTGGCTTAAACCACATACAGATAGTTAATATCCGCTTCTTTTCAAGCGCCAAACTGCTATTATTAATTCTGGCTTTATTTGCCTTTGGTTGCTATGTGCTTACCTCACCTCTGTCCCCTCTCCAGCCTTTCTCCGATATCTTTTGCTACCCCACCACCCTCGGGGGTAGGAAATCCTAACCCCTGTATCCCCTTCCCTTCACCAAAGGGAAGGGGGAGGAAAAGGATGAGGGGCTGGCGCCCCCTCAAGTTCCCCCGCATACGTAAGAACGCTTCTGCCCGGTTTCCCCCTTTGGAAAAGGGGGACTAAGAGGGATTTTATTATGAAATCCTCCTCTCAAAAACTCTCCCCCTCTCAAACATTATTGAAAATGGAGCGCCAGAGACAAACCTGTTTGAGAGGGGGACACAGGGGGTGAGCATCACGGGTGCAACCGAAAGCAAATAAAACCTGGTTATTTTACGGTTGACGTCAGGCCAGCGATTGCATGATAATTATATTCAAACTGGTCACATGGTGAGCGGAGAATGACGGCCAAAGAACTGGTAAAGCTGAAAAACGTCTGGGTACACCATGACAATATCCCGGTGCTGGAGGCGATAAACCTCTCCATAGAATCAAACGACTTTCTCGGTATCATCGGGCCCAATGGCGGCGGCAAGACTACGCTGCTCAAGGTCATCCTGGGGCTGATAAAACCGAGCCGGGGCACAGTCACCGTGCTGGGCACATCACCGGAACGGGGCCGGAAGCATATCGGCTACATCTCGCAGCTCAACCTCTTTGACCGAGATTTCCCCATCCGTGTTTTTGAAGTGGTGCTTATGGGCCGCTATAACCGGGCTGGCCTTATCCGTGGCTATAACGAGGCTGATAAAAATGCCGCTGTAGCCGCGCTTAAGACCGTGGATATGCTTGACTATAAGGACCGGCAGGTCGGCAAGCTCTCTGGCGGCGAGCAGCAGCGAGTCTTCATCGCCCGGGCGCTGACCACCAACCCTAAACTGCTGCTGCTTGATGAGCCCACCGCCAGCATTGACCCAGGCATGCAGGCCGAGTTCTATGAACTGCTGGAAAAATTGAAGGAAAATATGGCCATTGTGCTGGTCTCCCACGACATCAGTGCCGTTTCCATTTACGTAAACGAGATTGCCTGCCTCAACCACCGGCTATTCTACCACGGCTCCAAAGAGGTATCGGCGGAAGAGCTGGAGAAGACCTACCAGTGCCCCATCCAGCTAATCGCCCATGGCACCGTGCCTCACCGCGTACTGAGGGAACATTAAGCCATGTTTGAGGCGCTCCAGTATCAGTTCATGCAGAATGCCCTGGCCGCTGGCCTGCTGGCCGCCGTCGCCTGCGGCATTGTCGGGGTCTATGTGGTGGTCAAGAAGGTCGTTTTCATCAGCGGCGGCATCGCCCACGCCTCTTTCGGCGGCATCGGTCTGGGCTACCTGCTGGGCATCAACCCGGTCCTGGGAGCGATGGTCTTCACCGTCGCCGCGTCACTGGGCTTCGGTCTGGTGACCAGACGAACCAAGCTGCCCGAGGACACCGCCGTCGGTATCCTGTGGGCAATGGGCATGGCGCTGGGCATTATCTTCATCGGTCTGGCACCGGGATACGCCCCTGACCTTTTCAGCTACCTGTTCGGCAATATCCTGACCGTGCCCTTCTTTGATTTGATGCTGATGCTCATACTGGATGTGGTTATCGTTGCCCTCGTGGTCACGCTCTACAAAGGTTTTTTATACCTTGCCTTTGACGAGGAATTCAGCACCGTATCGGGAGTGCCTGCAGAAAGCCTTTATCTCCTCCTGCTCTGTCTGGTGGCCCTGACCGTGGTCGTCCTGATAAGAGTGGTCGGCATCATTCTGGTCATCGCCCTGCTCACCATTCCGGCAGCGCTGGCGCGGCAGTTCACCTACAGCCTGAAAAAGATGATGCTGCTGGCAATCCTGGCCGGCATAATATTCACCTTCAGCGGGCTGTGGATTTCCTATGCGCTCAACCTGGCCTCCGGCGCCACCATCATCCTAGTCAGTGGCACGATTTTATTTATTTCACTCGGCATAAACAGGCTGCGCCGCAGGACACAGGAACGTGAACGTACTGCCTCCGCCGCCTGACCTCTCTATTGCCCCTTCGTGATAGATAACCTATAATTGAGGTCGTGGCGAACCTTTCCGTACAGTTAGCCCCGCATAATAAAAAGGGGTTACGTCTGGCCAACCCGGTGATGACCGCGTCCGGCACCTTCGGCTACGGCACCGAGTACAGTCACCTATTTGATATACAGCGTCTCGGCGCCATTGTCTGCAAGGGCACCACGCTCAGACCCAGGGAGGGCAATTCCCAGCCCCGCATTATGGAGACACCCTCCGGCATGCTCAACTCCATCGGCCTGCAGAACATCGGGGTGAAAGCCCTCATCAGGGAAAAGGCGCCGGTCTGGGCAGGATGGCAGGTCCCGGTAATCGTCAACATCGCCGGGGAAACGGTCGATGAGTATGCCGAGGTTGCCAGAGAGCTGGACGGCGTCCCCGGCATCAGCGGCCTTGAGGTCAATATCAGCTGCCCCAACGTCAGCGCCGGCGGAGTCGAGTTCGGCGTCCGCCCTGAATCCGCCGCCAGGGTAACCGCTCTGGTGCGGGCAAACACGTCTCTCCCTGTGCTGGTCAAATTGACGCCGAATACCGGCGAAATCGCCAGGGTAGCGGTGGCGGTAGCTGAAGCTGGCGCCGATGCCATCAGTCTGATAAACACGGTGCGGGGCATGGCCATTGACCGCTTCACGCGCAAGGCGCTGCTGGGAAATCGCACCGGTGGGCTCTCCGGCCCGGCGGTAAAGCCTATCGCGCTGGCCATGGTCTACGAGGTGGCAGGCGTGGTGAAGATACCGGTTGTTGGCTGTGGCGGCATCACCTCTGGAAATGACGCCATTGAGTTCATCATGGCCGGCGCCAGCGCCGTGCAGGTGGGCTCGGCCAGTTTTGTAAATCCCCGCGCCCCGCTTGATGTCCTTGTTGGCATAGAGCAGTTCATGGCCAGAGAGGGAATAAAAGACATCGGCGAGCTTGTTGGCGCCGCCCGCCGCTGACGTCAAGCTCTCTTTTTCAGCTCCAGTCCAACCTTATACGCTTCGCCAACCAGCTCACCGAAGGCGAAGTACCTTCGGAAGGTAGCATCAAATATAATCGGCCTGATTTTATCCACATCTGGCTTGCCATCGGTGAGGCAGTCCCCGGATACGTAAGTCCCCTCCACCTGCCCGATAATGAAGTCATGGCTGCCCAGGTTCATGATATGCACCACACGGCATTCCAGATTGACCGGGCACTGCTCGATGAGCGGTGCTGTTTTTAAATGCCCGTAAAACACCTTGAACCGGCAAACCTTCACTTTGTCAACATCTGAGCCGGAGGTGATGCCGCAGAAATCGGCCTCTTTTACCAGGTCAACAGAAGGGGTGTTTATGGAGAATGTCCGGTTCTGCCAGATACCCTTCAGCGTGTAACTCGTGTGCCGCAGCAGTACGCCCATCATCGGTGGTTCCGCATTGACCACCCCACCACCGCCCATCGCCATGAAATTGGCCTTGCCATCAACATTGGCCCCGACCAGAAGCGCTGGGCGGGGATACATGAGCCTGTCAGGCGGTAGCTCTACCTTTTTCACTGCTTTCTCTCCTGTTCCAGCACAATCTGGTTAAGTATGCTTCGTTCTTTGGCCGCCATCTCGCGTTTCTGCGCCACCTTCCCATGGTCATGGCCGAGCAGGTGGAGCACGCCGTGAATGATGAGAATGGCCAGCTCTTTGGCTACCGGATGATGATGTTCCTTCGCCTGCGCCACTGCCTGAGGATGGGAAATAACCACCTCGCCGAGATGGAGCATGCCGTCAGGGGGCGCGACGAAAGGAGACGTCTCTCCCTCTGCCGACTTCATATAAAAAGCCAGCACGTCCGTGGCCTTGTCTACCCCCCGATAGCGGCGGTTTAACTCCCGCACCTTTTCCTGACCGGTAATCATCAGGCCAAGCTCAGCATCAGCGCCGACGCCCTGCGTCAGCAGAACCTGCTCCACCACATTGCGCAGCCAGCCTGCCGATGGGCATTCCTCAAGCTTTCCGTCAATGGTTACGTTAATCTCCATAATCTTATGTGCCATCATCATAGCACAGGTGCAGACAGGCCAGCAAACGCTGCAAGGGCTGACGATTGAGTCAGGAGCCAATATGTGATATAGTGAACATGCATAAAATGCAGCCAGCGGGAGGGATCGCATAGTGGTCTAGTGCGGGCGCCTGCTAAGCGCTTACCCTGGGAAACCGGGGTCGTGGGTTCAAATCCCACTCCCTCCGCCATGAAAACAAGTGACGTATACCCCTGAAAAGGGGTATATTACTATTAAGGATAATCTGCGGGGTGAAATGCCTAACTGCCATATCTGGACCATCGGCTGTCAGATGAACCGGGCGGAGTCAGAGCGACTCAGCAGCCTGTTTGAGCACCTCGGCTACCAAACGACCGATACCGCCGAGGAAGCTGACGTCATCGTGCTCAATAGCTGCGTGGTGCGCGAGCACGCCGAAAACCGTGTGCTGAATAAAATCAGAGCGCTGAAGCCCTTCGCCCGGACACACCCCGATGTCACCCTGGCCGTCACCGGCTGCCTGGTGAACTCGGATACCGCCAGATTGAAAAAGGACTTCCCTCACGTCCACCATTTTTTCAAGCCGGGCGATTATCCACCGTGGCTGGAGAAACCGGCACCGCCGGCGGTATTGCCGCAGCAGCCTGCCCCCGGCACTTTTGTCCCCATCATACAGGGCTGCAATAACTTCTGCGCCTACTGCATCGTCCCCTACCGTCGTGGCCGCGAGGTAAGCCGTCCTGTCGCCGAGATTGTCTGCGAGGTCAGAGAGCTGGTCCGGCGGGGGGTCAAAGAGGCGACGCTGCTGGGACAGAACGTGGACTCATACGGCCACGACCTGCCCGATAAGCCTGACCTGGCCGACCTGCTTGAAAAGCTCAACGCCATTGAAGGCCTGGTACGGATACGTTTCCTGACCAACCACCCCAAAGACATGAGCGATAAACTGATTGAGGCCATCGCCGGGCTGGACAAGGTCTGCGAACATATCAGCCTCCCCGTCCAGGCAGGCAGCGATGATATTCTCAGGCTGATGAGGCGGGGCTACACCGCCGATGAGTACCGGCAGCTGGTCAGGAAAATCCGCGGTGCCGTCCCCGGAGTTGCTCTGAGCACGGATGTCATTGTTGGCTTCCCCACAGAGTCGGCCGCCCAGTTCCAGGAGACGGCGAACCTGCTCTCCGAACTCAGGTTTGACACCGTGCACGTTGCCGCCTACTCCCCGAGGTCAGGGACCATTGCCGCCCGCGAGCTTGAAGATGATGTCCCGCCGGAGGTGAAAAAAGAACGCCTCAATACCATAGAGCAGCTACAGGCAGGAATCCTCGCTGAAATCAATGAAAAGCTGCGGGGTGAAACGGTTGAAATTCTGGTCGAGTCCAGGGTGAAGGGCAAATGGCAGGGCCGGACCCGCACCGACAAACTGGTATTTTTCCGCGATAGCCACGATTATATGGGTAAACTGGCGAATGTCAGGATAGAAAAGACGAGCCCGTGGTCACTTCAGGGCACAGTCAGCACAGCGAATTAAGGAGGGAAAATGCTGAAGTATGGTCTTATAACGAGCATCATGGTCACATTTCTGGCGGCGCTCGGCGGCTGCGTGCCACCGCCGGAAGGAACAGAGGAACGCGGTTTTGACTGGACACTTATCATCTTCGTCGTCCTGCTGGTCGCTATCTTCTACTTCCTCATCATTAGACCGCAGCGACGGCAGCAGAAAAGACACCAGGAATTGATGCAGGAGCTGAAACGGGGGGACAAGGTCATCACCACC
>Ga0194111_10005313_pt1 | contig 14820 bp, 8 predicted proteins | sample TA2KigC300mmetaG_FD_146194 | JGI IMG/M metagenome (GOLD analysis project Ga0194111, IMG submission 146194) | Freshwater microbial communities from Lake Tanganyika, Tanzania - TA2015033 Kigoma Deep Cast 300m | ecosystem: Environmental > Aquatic > Freshwater > Lake | place: Tanzania: Lake... | reverse complement strand
GCCCTTGGCGATGTGCTGCGGGAGGCCCTGGCGCCGCTGGGGGACAAGGCGCAAACTGGTTTTCATCTTCGGCTCGCTGGCCCAGGGGAAGGAAACTGCTCAAAGCGATATTGACCTCTTCTTAGTGGCCCAGTTATCTTTGCGGGAGACGACCAAACTTTTGAGTCCAGTGGTATCCGAGCTGGGCCGGGAATTTAATCCCGTGATTTACCCCCCTGAAGAATTCATAAAAAAGGCCAGAGAAAATCACCATTTTATTACCCAAGTTATCAAAGGCCCTAAAATCTGGCTTATCGGCAATGAGGATGAACTTGCAAAGCTGGCTGAAGGACGGCCATTCCTCTTAGAGAGTAAAGAGTAAAGATTTGGCCTCGTTTTTCTCAATTGTATCGTCCCTACCCTTTGTTCAACGGCAGGTCACTCCCTTCGCTCGGAATAATGCGCAGCTTGTCCAACTCGGCTTGAAGAAAGCCCGAGTCGCAATCTGGTGCGCACAAAATCTGTTTAACTGTCCCGTCTGCAATAGCCATTCTGAAATCGAAAAACAATTGTAAACTGGGCGGAAAACCCATCGTGGTACCGTCGTTCAGTACAAATTGCCCTATGCCTGGGGCTGACAAGGAAATACGCAGTTCTTTTTCCTCAGAAAACTTCTTATCCTTCAAATACGTGTACTTAATCGGATTGGGAAGATGTGCCTCGTTTACTTGATGCCCATCCCATTCGACGTATTCAACGGTCCCGTAATTCACCGAAAAGATTTGACGGAACCGGTTGCCGTTATACTCGAGAGCAGTATTTCCAGGCTGTAGATTCTGGTTAAGAGTCTCCCTTAATTGGTCAAAGTCAAAGATGATACAAACCTTGCCTTTCTCGCTGCCGTTCGCGTATTTATTCCATATGAAATCTGAATTCTCCAGCGAAAAACAACAGGCGTAGGTCCTACAGCGCGATTGATCGTAATAGTCTGCCGCTGAAAACTCCGGGGCCTTTGCAAACCTCGTCATTTCGTTGCCTTGCCGGTCTTTCGGCAATTGCTCCCCGTCGTGTGGATCTGCGTCTGGGAAATCTATGTATTGATCCACACGGTTAAAGTGGAGATAGAAACCTACAATGGAGCGAAGCAAGTTTTCTATGGTCATCATCTTGTAAAGCAGTTGACCGGACGGCGGGATATTCAGCATAGACGCATGCGGTTCAACGCTGCCTAAAGGTGCGGGGGTGGCCTGACGCGGTGTATTCTCGTCCACGTCATGACTCCTTCAAGAGGCGGCCTGCAACTGGCGAGCGCCGCCTTCAAGTTGCCGTGTCTGGATTGATCAGCTCCGAGAAAAAATATGGATGAAATATTTATTTTATAACATTTTCCCAAAATTCCAGCTTGTCAAACCCCTTCGTTATCACCTTAATAAAAAAAGTGCATTTATTTTAATGAGATCCGCCCATCCGCACGTGTAATTTCCCATTGCCCCCCCACTTACCCCGACGCAAGTTTTCCTACCGGATAACCCTCCAAAAGGCCCAAAGTCTCCCAGCAAACCTGGGGGTCTACAATGCTTTGCAAAATGCCGGGGCAGGATAAGTTGATCCTAAATCGGAGATGCACTTTGTTTAAGTCCAAGCCAGAGATGACAGATTTGTGCGACTGTAACTTGGTGCAATTACTTTTACTTTTGGCCTATAACTGTCAAGTTATTTAAACAGTATAACTTTAACTACGCATTACGCAAACGGCTATCAAGGGTAGCGATGTGGCTCCAGGTCCAAATTACTGTACTGTCAGCATGATACGGCGTAATAGGTAAGTAATACTATAATACCATGTGCGTAACTCATTAACCGTACTCTGTTTTGACGACGCTATTATATACGCAATATCGAGCATTTAGGCATATTGAGTGCATCTCTCATAAGTATAACAATTCTTTACTTATGGGAGAGCAGCAATGACCACAAAATTCGTAGGAGCGTCCGGCAAGAATGGCAGGGAGCGTGAAGTTATTCCGGTCCCCGAGGGCATGACTGACGTCAAAGCGGTAATGGTGTTCTTTCAGTGCGACCGGCATACAGCAAAGGCTTCCATTGAGCGCGGTTATTACATCGTGGACTTTCACAAGAGGACCGTCTACCCCGGCCCCCTGGACACCGAGTCAGCCTACAAGTTGGCCTGGTTCATTTACCGGCGCAAGTTTGAAAGCTGGCTCCCCTGGTATGTGGGCGTTGAGGACCTGATCCAGGAGGGCGTGACCAGGTTGTTCGAGATGGCTGGGCACCCCCGGTTTCAAGAGAAAGGGTTTCAATTTTACCTCGCTCTCAATGCCATGAAGGGCTGGATAGAACGCCAGCGCCGTATGCGGGGCGGCGTCGGAGGCACGACCCCAGGGTACGAAGAGGCCTACCGGAGGGACGCCCGGTCCTCATGGCTGACCAACTGGCAGGCGGCGTGCCACGAGGTCCCTCAGAAGGCTAAGGCGAGCCCGGACACCTGGCGGCGGTCACAGGCGGCAACTGAGAAAATCGTCCGGCAAATCTACGAGGCCGGCGAAGGTGTGAGCCAGGCGGGATTGGGCCGGCACCTGGGCATCAGCGCAAGGTGCGCCGGTAAGAAAGTGGCCAAGGCTATTCAGGCCGGGCTGGCAGAGAACGTTGGTTGCGCCACCGGCTCCCGGGGCCAGGCGATCCGACTGACGGCCAAAGGGATGGCCATCGTCCAAGGCGCTCCCCAGGCGGCGGCATGACCTGGGGAAGGATGGAGACCAAATGGGCCACCTGGGGCCGGTACCCCCAGCGTGGCCCTGGCCAAAACCGCCAGAGAAAGGGATTGACCATGTACCAGCATGATATTGAACTCATCGAAAGATTTGCCAGGGAAAATCCGGATGTCATCTCTAAGGCCCGGGAGAAACTGATGGTCTGCACCGTCATGTACCGGTGCGAGAATTTTCATATCTACTTCCCCGGAAGGTGGCTGGGAGAGACCATTACCTGCCAAGTGTGCGGGGCGGTGATGCGGCCGGAGGCGTAAATGAAAAGCATCCCGGTTTATCGGTTTCGGTGTCCTCAATGCCGGCGGCATCTCTCCTGGCCGAAGGAGAGCTATGCGGGCAAGGCCTTCGGGGCGGGAAAGCCCCTGTATTGCGGCGACTGCGCCTTGCATCGAGGCGGCAACTGCCGGCTGGTCCTGATCAACAAGACTACCTGATAAAAAAGTAATAAGACTTAAACGGTGGGGGGCCCTGCGGGCCCCCAGCCTTTTTTTACACCGGTTTTTTCCAATCCTGGCATCTGTCCACCCCACCTAAAGAAACCTAAGCTTTCATCGCATCCCCATGGGCCAAACTTGTCTCTTTGCTTATGGTAAGGTTTTCAGCTATTATGCCTTTGTACTCTTCCCTTGGATCGCCATAGCTGCCCCTATCCGAAACCAGGGGGCCAAGAAACTTAATGAGGAGCACCCCATGGGCGTCTTATCGGCCTGCAAACCTCGCCGTGATGTCTTGGAAGGCGAACTGGATGACGCCATCTTTGCCGCCGACTTTGGTCAAGTGATCAGCGGCAATGCCCCCAAGGTCTACCAGGAGCCGAAAACCTTCTTCCAAAATACCCACCCGGCCAAGCATCTGAAAAAGCTGGTGCAGATGGTCTTCCAGCGTCTGGCCAATCCCAAAGAAGAAGGGGCCACCATCCGCCTCAGCACCGGGTTTGGGGGCGGCAAGACCCACACTCTCATGGCCCTCTGGCACCTGAGTAACCATGTCAAGAACCTCGAACTGGGGACGGAACTCTTGCCTGCGGCGGGTCGTCCGTCTCAAGTGAGGGCAGTGGCAGTAGACGCCAGCAAGGCCGGGGTGCCTATTTTTGCCATCCATGGCGCAAGGCAGGTTAAGAGCCTCTGGGGGGAAATCTTCTACCAACTGGGGAAAGAGAAGGGCTTGGAAATCCTGGGACCAGCGGATGATGCAGAAGGGTCGCCCAGCGAATCCCAAATGGAGGCAGTCTTTCCCACCGGCCCCGTCCTCATCCTCCTGGATGAATTGGTGGTCTACATGGCCAAACTCTCCGACCGGGGACAAGGGAACCTCCTAGGATTTCTCAATTCCCTGGCCGCAGTGGTAAAGCGCCGCCACCAGACCATGCTGCTCATCACCGACCCCGCCGGGCAAGCCGCCTACGCTCCAGAAGCAGCGCAGTTGGGTGATGCCCTGAACCGTGCTGCTGCTAAACTGGACGACGTCCTGGGACGCCGGGTGGACACCGATTTCGACCCCATCGGCCCTGAGGCTCCCCGCGTTATCGCCCGGCGTCTCTTCGAGAAGGTGAATATCCAAGCCGCCCAGAAGACTGCGGCTTTGTTTCATTCCCTTTATCAGAGAGTCTCCCTGGATCACCCCGGCAGCCTTCCCACATACGCTACCACAATGGATTATGCCAGGCGCTTAGAGGAATGCTATCCCTTCTCTCCCCGCCTTATGGATACCGCCCAAGACCGCCTGGGGGCCTTGCAGCAGTTCCACAAGAGCCGGGGCGTGCTTCGCCTCTTTGCCCGCATCCTTCGGGATGTGTGGGAGGCTGGAGAAGACCTGGAGATGATCACCGCCGGGGACATCAACTGGTCAAGTGACCGCATCCAGGGCGACCTCCTGCACCGCCTCAACAAAGACAGCTTCATGGCCGCGGTCTCGGCGGATGTGGAGCGGCATGCCGGCGAGCTGGATGGTGGCGCCCCTCACGGCCTCCACCGCAGGGTGGCTTCAGCCCTCCTCCTGGAGAGCCTCCCCCTTCACTCAAACAGCGGCCTGGACAAGCCGGACCTGACCCTGGCGGTGCTGCGCCCCGAGGAGGCTGGCCCGGAACCCTCCGAAGCCCTGGAACGTCTCCTGGGGATGTGCTGGCACACCTACCCCATGCCTGGCGGCCGGGGCTGGCAGTTCCGCTACGAACCTAATGTCATAAAACTCATTGAAGAAAGAATGCCTAATATCCCCCTGGAAGATGCCAAAAGCCGGGTCCAGGCCGAGGTCCAGGGGTATTTTGCCGGGCCCGGCCTGATGAGAGTGGTGGCCTGGCCCAGCAGCCCGCAGCAGGTGCTGGACACCGCGCAACTGCAAGTTGCCCTGTGTGACAGCGAAACCGTGGCCCAGGCCGTCTGCCGGTATGCAGACGACAGCAATGCCGAGGCTCCCATGCCCCGCCGGTTCCGCAACGGGGTGGTGGCGGTCACGGCCAAGGCCGACGCCTTCCAGGAAGCCGTCACCCGGGCCCGCAAGGTGCTGGCCGCTGAAGACATCGAGTCGGAGCACAAAACCGGCGAGCCTTACAAACTCCTCCGGGAGCAACTGAAAACCCTGATGCCTACCCTGAAAAGGGGTCTCCGTCTGAGGTCCTGTCAGGCCTTCAACACCGTGGTGCTGGCCGACAAAGGCCCTTACAGCCTGGTGGAAAAGTATCAGGTCAGGGAAGAGACGGAACCGGTAAAGGGCCAGGGGCTGAACCAGTTGCTTAGCTTCTTCCAGGACAAGACCCTGATCTACCAGCCCACCGATACCCTGGACGTGGACCTGTTTGTCTCCGAGATCATGGCGAAAGCCATTCCCCTGGCGGAGGATCCCGAGGTGGTCACCGCCAAGGCCGTCAAAGAACGGTTTTGGGCCGCACCCGGGTTGAAGCTGCTGCGGGACGACGCCATAGTCCGCCAGAGCATTTTAAAGGGCCTGCAAGACGGCAAGGTCCTGGTGCGCCTGGGCGACGGCCGGGTTTATGACGCCCAGGGTTACATTCAGCCGGTGAACGGTAAGCGCCGCCGGGCTTCCGGGAGCCTCACCACCCTGACCCTGGACGAAGCCACTCTTCTTACCCTGCCTGATTCCGCCACCGGACAGCAGTGGGTCAAAGTGGAGCCCATGGGTCCAGTCCCGGGCGGTCCCGGTGGTGGGGCGCCACCCCCACCGCCGCGTCCGCCGGGGGAAGTGACCGCCTACAATTGGGAGGACGCGGTGCAATACGCGGCTGCGCGCCCCCTGGTGCAGCTCCAGCTCCGGGTCCCCAATCCGGTAACCGCCAACAAATTGCTCGCTCTGGCCCAGCCCCTGGGGGCCGCCGGCCTCACCTTGGATGTCACCGTCACCGGACCTTTGAAAGACGGCGGCACTATGAATTTCTTAGCTGGTGAGGTGAAGCCTACCCATCCCGCTAAGCCCCTGTTCATGGCCCAGGCCATCTATAACTCCATCGATGCCGAGAGTGTTAGCTATGAGGCGACCCTCAGTCTCAACTTTGGCGAGGGGGGGCGTCAAGCCATGCAGGCCCTCTTGCAGCAGGCGGCTGACAAGGCCCCCGAGGACGTGAGCCTGGAAGCCCGCTTCGGCAAGCCGGGTGGAGGCATGTCATGAAAATCAGGGAGGCTTCCTTTGCCCTGCGGGTGGTGCGCCGGGCCGGGGGGGACGCGGCCATCATCTACCGGCGGGACCTGGACGCCCAACACCGGGAACGCCTGACCCGCTTGGCGGCCATCTCACCCCTGGCCTTCACCGCCGGCGCGCCCCTGCTTAGGGCGGCGGTGCGGGCCGCCTCCGGTCCCCAGGCAGCCCTGGCTGCCGGTCCCTTCCATCCCCTAAACGCCGACTGGGGCGCCCGGGTGGCCTGCTATGCCCTGGTGGCCGCGGGGTTGCGGGACCCCCAGCGCCTCAACCGGGCCGCCCAGCACCTGGGCCAGGCCGACGGCAGTGAGGCCGCCTGGTGGCTGGGGCTGCTCACCAACAGCCGGGGCGCCCGGGCCTTGCGGGCCCTGCGCATCCTGGTGGAGGCGGTGCAATGACCCTGCCCCCTCGGGTCCTCCTGGAAGCATGGCTCACGGCTGCCGCCATTGAGTTTTTTAGACCGAGTTAATCTATGCTGGTTCTTTTCTTAGATGAATCTGGCGACCACAGCCTGGATAAAATCGACCCTCAATACCCGGTATTTGTCCTGGGGGGCTGTATTGTTGATCTTGAGTATCACGACCGGCACATGACCTCAGAGCTGAAGCGATACAAAAGGGAGCTCTTTGGGAGAGATGACTTCATCCTCCATACTGCGGATATCGCCCGAGTCAGGGGGGTATTTCAGGCCTTGACCAACAAAGCCTTCCGTGAGCGCTTTTTTAGAGAGACCAACAGGCTCATGGAGTCTTTAGACTATACCGTGGTGGCCTGCGCCATTAAAAAGGACGAGCATTCCCGGCGCTATGGCCTGGCGGCCATGGACCCTTACCTGCTCTCCCTGAAAATCCTGGTGGAGAGGTTTATTTTTCAGATTCAAGCCAGGGGTGGGGGTGAAAAGGGGATCATCATCGCCGAGGCCAGGGACGAGACCCTGGATAACCAGCTACGCTTGGCCTGGATGGACTTGCGGGTCGGCGGCACTGAGTTTGTGCCGGCCTCGGAAGTGAGGCGGCGGATCAGTGAACTGCATATTCGGGACAAATCCCAGGACATTGCCGGGCTGCAAATCGCCGATCTCATTGTTTCACCCATCGGCCGGCATGTCCTGGGGAAGTCGGCCAAGGCGGATTGGGAGATCATCAAACAGAAATTTCGTCGGGCGGCTGATGGCAGGTATAAGGGGTTTGGCCTGGTGGTTCTGCCCAAAAAAGAATAGGCGGCGCCCGAATTGCTCAGTCACCGCCATTATTAGCCTTTGTGTTGACTATAAGTTAAGCAAATTATCGGAAAAGTCAAGCAAAAACTTGAGCAGATGAGAAAACCCGATGGCGAATGAAGGACCTTTGACCCAGCCCCCCCGAGTCCTCCTGGAAGCGTGGCTTCCTGCGGCGGCCATTGGGGTGGAGTGCATCCGGGAGCGCTCCACTGGGCAGCAGCCGCCGGACAAGCGCCTCCATGTCTGGTGGGCCCGGCGGCCCCTGGTGGCTTCCCGGGCCGCAGTCCTGGGGTCGTTGCTGCCCGCGGACTTTCCCCGGGAGGTTTTTGAGCGCCTGTTGGGGTTCGGCAAGCCTGGCCACGAGCTAGTGGATATCCGGCATGTGATGGATACCGGCTACCGAATTCCGGGTGGGTTTAATTGCGACCGGGCGTTCAAGAACAAATTCTTGCCTGAAGATTTAGACCAACTACACCAGGAAATCGAAAAATTATGGGGGAATGAAATTCTCGTCATGGACCCCATGGCCGGCGGGGGCTCGATACCCCTGGAAGCTGCCCGACTGGGCTTGCCGACCTTGGCTAATGAATACAACCCGGTGGCCTGTTCTATTTTAGAAGCCACAGTAATTTATCCTCTCTCCCTGGGACTCCGTTTGGGCCAGGCCGCTTATAAGTGGGGGAAAGTACTATTAGAAAAAATCGAGAAGCGTCTATCTACTTTTTACCCCAAAAGGGAGGGGGCGATCCATGCCTACGTCTTTGCCCGGACGGTGCCCTGTCCGGAGACGGGGTGGGAGACTCCCCTGGTGCCCGACTGGCACCTGCTGAAGCCCAAGAGCGGGCAGCGAATCGTTGGCAAGCCCCAGGTCAATAAAGAAACCGGAACCTGGTGGGTTGAGGTTAAGGAGGTAGGAGAAGGCAAAGGCCAACTGAAGGAGGCTCCCAAGCCCACCTACAGCGACGGCAAGGGGGTTTCTCTCTTCACCAGTCTTCAGATTCCCGCCGACTACATCAAGACCATGGCCCAGCAGGGCAAAATGGGAAGCGCCCTTTACGCCGTGGTCCTCAAAACCCCCCAAGGGCTGAAATTCGAGCGCCCCACCAAAGCCGACTTAGAGGCCCTGGCAGCCGCCGAGGTCGAACTGGCCCGCCTCCGCCCGACCTGGGAGCGGGCGAATATCATACCTACAGAATCATATCCCGAATTATCCAGCGATGAACGGCCCCGAGTTTACGGGATGCCTCGCTGGGCCGACCTCTTCTCCCCTCGCCAGCTTTTGGCCATGGGGGTGCTGGTGGAGGAAATCCAGCGCCTGCGCCCGGAGATCATTAAAGCCGAAGGGGAGGAGTTGGGGGAGGCGGTGGTTCAACTGTTTGGCTTCTTTGTTGATAAATTAATTAACTATAATTGCAGGCTAAGTTTTTGGCATTCAGCAAGAGGAGTCATGGGTAATACATTTGAGAAACATGACTTTTCTTTCAAAGCCACTTTTGCCGAGATGGCACCATGTTATGCTGGGGCGGGGCTTGCTTGGGCCATAAAGAACGTCATTAATGCTTATGAGAACCTGGCCAAACTCCCCCGGCACCCCAAGGCAAAGCCGGTGGAAATCGCCCTCGGGTCGGCCACCAGCCTGCCCCAGATTGCCAACGGCAGCATCACCGCCGTAGTGGTGGATCCGCCCTATGCCGACAACGTGCAATACTCGGAGCTGGCCGACTTCTTCTACGTCTGGTTGAAGCGCACCCAGGGGCACCGCCGGCCCGAGTGGTTCTCCACTTATCTCTGCGAGCATGACCAGGAAGCGGTGGTGAACGCCAGTCGCTTTCGGACACCGGGGGACGGGAAAAAAGCGGCGGCTGCGGCCAAGGCTCAGGCCCAGGCCTTCTACCGGGAAATGATGACCCGGGTCTTCCGGGAGTGCCGCCGCATTCTCCGGGACGACGGGGTGCTGACGGTGATGTTCACCCACAAGAAGCAGGAGGCCTGGGCATCTCTCTTCACTTCCCTCATTGATGCCGGCTTCATGATCACCGCCACCTGGCCGGTGAAGACAGAAAGCGAGCATTCTCTTCATCAAGCCAATAAGAACGCGGCTCAGAGCACCGTCATCCTGGTGGCCCGGAAACGCCCGCCAGAGGCAGGGGTAGGCTTTTTTGATGGCAATATGCAGGAGGCCATCCGCCGGGAGGCCAGGACCGCCGCGGCCCGTCTGGCCCAGGAGGGGCTCAACCGGGTGGACCAGTTGGTGGGGGCCTTCGGCCCGGCCATGGAGGTCTTCAGCCGCTTCGCGACCGTGCGCACCGACACGGGTCTCAACGTGGGCGTGGTCCGGGCCCTGGAAGAGGCGGCGGACGCGGTGAGCGCCTGGCGCCTTGTGGAGCTGGCCCCCCGGGGCCTGGAGGGGGTGGAAGGGGAAGGCCGCTTCTATCTCTTGTGCTGGGACGTGCTGGCCGCCGCGGAGTTCCGCTTCAATGAAGCCAAGCTCCTGGGGCACGCGGTGGGCATGGACGTGGAGCAATTGGTGGCCGCCAGTCTGGTGTCCAAGGAGGGGGACAAGATCAAAATCCTCTCGGCCAAAGAACGGCGCCGGGACCAGGCCCTCAAGCCTGAAGAAGTGGTGGACACGCTGTTTGGCCCGGTGACCGTGCCCCAGAAACGCACCAAGAAGCAGGTTCTGAAGGTGCATCCTAACGACCCCAGCTTCCGCACGGTGCTGGACGCCTGCCAGACCCTGGCGCTGCGCTACCTGGAGGCCGGGGGCGGCGCCGGGGGCATCGGTTCGGCCCGGGCCTTGATGCGGCAACAGGGGTGGACCAAAGAGGCCCCGGTGGCCAAACTCATGGCGGCTTTAGTGCAGTCCGCCCCGGAGGCGGTGCGCCACGAGAAGGGCAAGCAGTCCGCCGCGGCCAGGTTTCCCGAGTTCCGGGCCTGGCACAGCCTGCTGAAGCCCCTCTTTGAAGTAGAGCAGCCGGATTGGACCGAGAAAGCCCCGCCGGAGCTGCCCCTTTTCAAGGGCATGGCCGGCAGCGGCTTCTCGGAAGAAGAACTGGAAGCCGAAGAAGAAATGTAGAACAGCCGCCCCCGGCTGTTCTTGCACAGGCTGGAAAGCCTGTGCCACCAAAAATGTAGGGTGGGCACCGCCCACCATAAAGAGCGGTATGGCGGGCAGTGCCCGCCCTACATTCCGGGAAGATATGGAAGAATAAAGTGAAGGCTGCCTCAAAGAAAAAGTCCGTTGAATCCGGCGCCGGTGAGCCCATGCCGCCGGGCAATCTCAAACAATATAAGTGGCAAATCTCCCTGGAGGGGCCGGACCCGGAGCTATTGGAGAACCTTTATGTGCCGGCCCTGAGCGAAGCGATCCACTACGATCGCTGCTGCGCCTACTTCTCCAGTTCGGTCCTGGCCGCTGCAGCCCGAGGCTTCGGCAAGCTAATCCAACGTCTCCTTTCCCTGGGAAAAGAGGCCCCCCGCCCGGCGGTAAGGCTAGTAGTCAACGAGGAGTTGGGCCAGGATGACGTGCGGGCCTTGCTGGAGACAGGCGACACCAGCAGGCTAACCAAGCACCTCATGAAGCGCCTCAAGTCTCCCCGGGAACTATTAGAAAAGCAGCGTTTAGCAATGCTGGCCTGGCTGGCCGAGGAGGGCCTTCTGGAGGTCCGGGTAGGAGTTATGCGCTATGGGTCCGGCATCGTCCACGCCAAGTTCGGAATGATGACCGACGCCCAGGGAGATGCAGTGGTCTTCAACGGCAGCGGCAATGAGACGGCCCAGGGCTTGGTGGCCAACTTCGAGTGTCTAGATTTGTTCACCTCCTGGGATGCTCTGGAGCGCTATCAGGTGTATCGCCGGAGATTTGAGGACCTTTGGACCGACCGGCACGCGGCAGTGCACACCGTGCCTCTGCCCGAGGCGGTGCGCCTCAAGCTCATCAAGTTTGCGCCGCTGGAGGCACCTGTGGCTGAGCCGACTCAGGCCCAGGCCCGGCAGAAGGCGGCCATGGTCTGGCGCTTCCTTCTGGAGGCGCCGTATTTTCCAGAAGGCGGCCCCCACTGCGACGGCACCGCCCCGGTGGAGCTGTGGCCGCACCAGCGCCGGGTGGTAGATGAGGCGGCTAGGGCCTGGCCCGAAGGGCGGCTGCTGTGTGACGAAGTAGGCCTGGGGAAGACTATTGAAGCGATCCTGATCCTGAGAAGGCTCTTGGCCGGGCGAGGAGTGCGCCGAGCGCTGCTTCTTACCCCGGCGGGCCTGCTGAAACAGTGGCAGGGGGAACTGCGGGAAAAGGGCGGCCTCATCGTGCCGCGCCTGGAGGGCATCAATCTCCTGGTGTGGCCTGACGGCCGGAGCCAAAAGATTAGCGGCTTGGCGGAAGCCTTGCGTCATGACCTGCTCCTGCTGAGCCGGGAGACGGCCCGGGCGGATGATCACCGGATAACCCTCCTGCAGGCGGAGCCCTGGGATTTGGTGCTGCTGGATGAAGCTCACGCCGTCCGCCGGGGCCGGCAGGAAGAAGGAGAATACAACAGCGCCACTTTGCTGCTCCGGCTTCTCCGGGAGCTACAGCTTAAGGACCGTGCCCGGGGGTTCTTGCTGCTCAGCGCCACACCCATGCAAACTCAGCCATGGGAGCCCTGGGACCTGCTGGCCATTTTGGGGGAAGGCGGGGCCTGGCTGGCGGATTTTGCCGGCGTACGCCACTATTACCGCACCCTGGCGGCTTTGCGCCGGGGCCAGTTGGACCTGGATGCGGCCCGGGAAGCCGCAGTTATGATCGCCGCAGACCCCGAATTCCCGCCCCCACCCGCAGTGAACCTGGACCTGCGCCACACTATGACAGTGGCCCAAAAGCTGGCTTTTTCCCCTTCCTCCCAGCGCCATGCCTTGGTTAATTGGCTGCGCCAGGGGTCACCCTTGGCCCGGCGGATGCACCGCAATACACGCCAAACCTTGGGTCGCTATTATGAGTTGGGACTTTTGAACACGGCCCCCCCCAAGCGACGGGTGGATGACCTGGAGTTCGATTATCAGGACCCGGCGGAACGAAAGGTCTATCAGGACATCAAACGCTATATTGATAGGCGTTATGAACTTCTGGAAAGGGAGAAGCCCGGCAAGGGGTTTGTCATAACTATCTATCGCCGCCGGGCCACCAGTTCGCCGCTGGCCCTGGAGAGAAGCCTGAAGAAGAGAGAAACGGCCCTGCGCCGCGTGGTGGAAGATAAGGCGTCGGACTGGTATCTCCCGCCGGAAGAAGCCCCGGAAGCTCTGGACGATGAAGACCTGCCGGAGGGGGAGGTGAGCGGTAAGATTTCCCTGGCGCTCCCACCGGATCCTCAACAAGCCTTGGCCGAGTTACAGGAAGTAGAAGGGTTGTTGAGGGGCCTGGAGCGCGTGACCACAGATAGCAAGCTCAATTACTTTTTCGAGGTGCTGAAGGGCCTTACCTCTGAAGGCAAAATAGTCCTGGTGTTTTCCGAATACACCGACACGGTGGAATACCTACGGGAGAGGTTGGTCCCTTATTATGGGAGGACTTTAGGTTGTTACCGCGGCGCCGGCGGCCAGGTGTGGGATGGGGAAAAATGGCGGTCAGTATCCAAGGGCGAAATCACGGATACCTTACATCAGGGCAAGCTGCGCATCCTCTTGTGCACTGACGCCGCCAGCGAAGGTCTGAACCTGCAGGCTGCAGGAGCCATGATCAATTACGATCTGCCCTGGAGTCCCAGCAGGGTGGAGCAGCGCATCGGTCGCATTGACCGCATCGGACAAGAGCTTTCCGAGGTATTGGTGGTCAATCTGTTTTTGAAGGATAGCGTCGATGACAAGGTCTATCGGGCCCTCCGGCACCGTTGCGGTTTGTTTGAACACTTCGTGGGGGCTATGCAGCCGGTGCTATCCCGGGCTCGGCGAATGCTTCTGGGACAGGAGGAGGCCATCACCGAAAACTTAGTTCACCTGGCCGATCAAGTGGAGCATGACCCCTTGGCTTCAGAGACCTATATGGAAAGCGAACCGTCAGGAGATGAAGAGATCACCCGGGGGATTACCCTGAAACAGATAGAGCAGGCGCTGACTTTGCTTGACGGGCAAGTTGGCCCAGCAGTTCATCCTCTGAAGGGAACCAGTGCCTATAAGGTGACTATTTCGGGGCAGAAAAGGATTGCTTATGGCGCTCAGGTGGATGCATTGGAGAAAGATCCAAAACTGCGCCCCCTTTCGCCCTTCGATTCGGACCTGCGAGAAGTAATGGGAAAACTCTGGCGCCCGGGAGAGCGTCTGCCATTAGTGGTAAATACCCACCAGCAAGGCGCTTTTCGGACCTCGATGGCCTACTGGGTAAGTGGAAAGCAGATCAAACCAGTTGGGAGCGTAGAACAATTGGAAGGGCTAATCAAGGGATGGGATGGGACGTACCCTGGTCCGGGTCAGTGGCAGCGCGCCGTTAAAAAAGCCGCCCAGGCTGCTAAGAAGGCGGCCCAGGCGATGGTGTCAGAGGCTGCAGTCTCTTCCAAGAGAAAGACGGAGCGGCAATTGGCAGCAGCCCGCCTGAGACTTACTCGTGAATTGGGCCGATTCCTGATGTGCCTGGAAGGTGGAGAGACCGATTTGAACCAGACCTGGCAAAGCCATATGGCTCGCGATACTGCTACGGCTGGCCGCCTTCAGCAATGCCTGGACAGGCTGGGTGGCTATGTTGATTGGACCCCTGATCTCCATTGGGAACTCAGACAGTTTTTCCGAAACCTGAGCGAAAACCAGATTAAGGCGAGGTGCCTGGGGCGGGAGGTTGATGCGGCTTTGCAGGACCCAAGATGGGGAATGGAAAAGGGTTTCTATACTGTTTTAGTAGGCAGTCAAAGGCAGAATGACTCGGGAAGTCGTTCATAGTGGTGCTTAGGGGTAATTAGAATTGAAAAATAGGTTTGAGCCAAAATTCAATATTACCAATCGGATAACCGCCGGTCTGACCCGCATTGAGCGGGCCCGGGGCTTCTTGGAGGCCGCTGCTTTGTCCGAAGCCTGGGTGCGGGAGATGGGCCGTCGAGCGCTGATCCTGGAAGCCCACCACACTACGCATATCGAGGGGACCCGTCTGACCCTTGAGCAGGCCGAGCGTTTGATGGAGGGAAAACCGGTCCCTGAGGCCGACCCAGAGGATACCCGAGAGCTTTTGAA
>Ga0194111_10005312_pt1 | contig 14822 bp, 16 predicted proteins | sample TA2KigC300mmetaG_FD_146194 | JGI IMG/M metagenome (GOLD analysis project Ga0194111, IMG submission 146194) | Freshwater microbial communities from Lake Tanganyika, Tanzania - TA2015033 Kigoma Deep Cast 300m | ecosystem: Environmental > Aquatic > Freshwater > Lake | place: Tanzania: Lake... | reverse complement strand
GAAATTTGATCAGCTTGGAATCAACATCGCTTGTATGTGCGGAGACGGCAGTGTCGGATGGAATGAATTTGCTCCATATGATCGAATCATTGTCACAGCCGCAGCTCCAGAAGTTCCTAGATCACTTTTGAAACAATTGAAGGTAGGCGGAATTCTGGTAATTCCGGTTGGAAGCCGATCAACTCAGATCATGTATGTTGTTTTACGAGAGGATGAGGAAAATTATGCTACTACAAAGATTCCCGCATTTCAATTTGTTCCGCTAATAGGGATGAATGGATGGAAAGAAGATTAATTGTTATTGTCGGGCCAACTTGCTCGGGCAAAAGTGATTTAGCATTTCAGATAGCAGAAGAATTAAATACAGAAATAATCTCTGCCGATTCGAGACAGATCTATAAAGAGCTTACGATTGGGACGGCAAAACCTCCGCTAGATTATTTGAATATAGTTAACCACCATTTCATCGATCACATCTCAATTGATCAAGATTATAACGTTGGAAGATACAGCAAACAATCAGAAGAAATCATTGAAGAGATTTTTTCTAAAAATAAAATACCAATCGTTGCGGGCGGAAGTGGATTGTACATTAATGCTCTTCTATATGGAATTTTTGAAAGTCCGGAGATTGATTCGGAAAATCGAAAGAGTTTAGAACATGAATGTGAAAAATTAGGCCTTTCTTTTCTAATAAAAAAATTAAAGAAAGCGGATTTAGAAACTTATTTAAAAATAGATCTGAAAAATCCAAGAAGAGTGATTCGTGCTTTGGAAGTATACGAATCGACCGGAATTCCGATCTCACAGCTTCACAAGATGAACGCAGTCCAGAAAAGTTTTACATCCAAAATATTTGGACTTAATTGGGAGAGAAAAATCCTCTACTCTCGAATCAATGAAAGAGCTTTGAATATGATTGAATCGGGATTGATTAAAGAAGTTGAGGGGATAATTAAAAACCACTCTCAAGAAAACATAACTGTTCTTCAGACTGTTGGTTACAAAGAAGTCATTGAGTATCTGAAAGGAAATTTTACGAGAACACAAATGATCGAATTGATTCAGCGAAACACAAGACGATATGCAAAAAGACAAATGACCTGGTTCAGAAAGCAGAAAGATATCCACTGGTTCGAAGTGAAGAGTGAGAAAGATTTTTCATTAATAAAGGATAAAATTATTAAAAAATTTAGAGGAAACTAATTCTATAAGTTTTTATATTGACATTGTTCGTAGTGTAATGAATTCACATTTTATTTATTAACTAATATTGCTCATCACAAAACAAATCAAGAGGGAGATATGATTGGCATAGTCGGATACGGCTCCTACCTTCCACGCTATCGAATAAAAGCAGATGATATAGCCAAGCAGTGGGGAATGGACCCAGAAGCTATTAAACGAGGTCTCATGCTTTATGAGAAAACTGTTCCTGGGCAGGACGAAGATACAATTACAATTTCGGTTGAAGCAACAAAAAACGCATTGAGGCGAGCACGAATTAATCCGCAAGATATCGGTGCAGTTTACATTGGTTCCGAATCGCATCCTTATGCGGTAAAACCAAGTGGAACGATTTTAATAGATGCAGTTGGAATTGGTCCGGATGTTCACGTAGCAAGTTTTGAGTTTGCCTGCAAAGCTGGTTCCGAAGCGATGTATCTTGCATATTCGCTAATCAAAGCTGGCGAGATGAAGTATGCTTTAGGAATCGGTGCAGATACATCGCAAGGTGCACCAGGTGATGCATTGGAATATTCCGCTTCTGCAGGTGGTGCAGCGTTCATCATGGGTGGTGAAAATGTAATTGCTGAAATTCTTTTCACTCATTCTTACACTTCTGATACTCCGGATTTTTGGAGACGTGAGCATGAATACTATCCGCGTCATGCTGGAAGATTCACAGGCGATCCTGCATATTTCAGACACATATATAACTCAGCAAAAAGACTGCTTGAGAAATCTAAGATGACTCCGAAGGATTTTAAGTATGCAGTATTTCATATGCCGAATGGAAAATTCCCTCAGGAGGTTGCCAAACGCCTTGGCTTTACCAAAGAACAAATGGAAGTCGGTTGGATTGTCCCCTGGATGGGGAATACTTATTCAGGTTCTTCACCAACTGGTTTAGCTGCCATACTCGATGTCGCACAAGCTGGTGATAAAATATTTATGGTATCATTCGGTTCGGGTGCGGGGAGTGATGGATTCATATTCCAGGTAACAAAAGAAATTGATAATGTTAGAGATTTAGCACCAAAGCTAAATTATTATCTGCATGAAAATAAGATTTACCTCGATTATGGCCAGTATGCAAAATTCAGACACAAAATTATTCTTAACGAATAGGAGGTAATATGAGAGATGTAGCAGTAATCGGAATCGGGATGACAAAGTTCGGAGAACTCTGGACGATGTCAATCCGAGATATTTTTGTTCAAGCCGCACTGGATGCAATTCAAGATGCAAAAGTTGATCATATTGATTCAATGTATGTTGGAACAATGTCGAGCGGATTATTTGTCGGACAGGAACATATCGGAGCCGTGATGGCTGATTATCTTGGAATGACTCCAATACCAACCTCAAGAGTTGAATCTGCGTGTGCATCAGGCGGCGTTGCTTTTCGGCAAGCTTATCTTGAAGTTGCCTCCGGTCATAGCGATTTTGTTCTCGCCGGCGGAGTAGAAAAAATGACTGACGGTGCGGATGTTACCGAGTCGCTTGCAACCGCAGCAGATCAAGAGTATGAAGTCTATCAAGGTGTGACATTTCCGGGACTATATGCAATGATTGCAAATGCTCACATGCATGAATATGGTACAACCGGTGAGCAGCTTGCACATGTTTCTGTGAAAAATCATAAGAATGGATCGAAGAATCCTAATGCTCAATTTCGTTCTCAAGTGACGCTTGAACAAGTGATGAAATCTACTTTGGTTGCCGATCCGCTGAGATTATTAGATTGCTCGCCTGTAAGCGATGGAGCTGCATGTGTAATCTTGTGTCCATTAGAGATGGCAAAGAAAGTTACAAATAAGCCTGTTAAAGTAATTGCATCGGCGCAAGCTTCAGATACAATAGCTTTACATAGCAGAGACAGTTTCACAACACTTAATTCAGTAAAACATGCAGCAGCTAAAGCTTACAAGCAATCGAGTCTTACACCTGAAAAAATTCAATTTGCTGAAGTTCATGATTGTTTTTCAATCGCTGAGATTGTCGTCACGGAAGATTTAGGTTTCTTTGAGAAAGGTAAAGGCGGCGCTGCTGCGGAAACGGGATTAACTTCGTTCGAAGGAAAAATTCCGATCAACACAAGCGGCGGTTTGAAATCGAAAGGTCACCCAGTTGGTGCAACAGGAATTGCACAGATCATTGAAGTTTATGAACAATTGACAAACCAAGCTGGTGAACGGCAAATTAAAAATGCAAAGATCGGAATGGCTCAAAATATGGGAGGTTCCGGTGCAAGCTGTTTAATTCATATATTGGAGGCAGTATGATAAGTCCAAGATATTTCCGTGAGATACCTCAGCGTTATCGACTTGAAGCAGGAAAATGTAAAAAGTGTGGAGCTTTGTTCTTTCCTCCGCGCATAGTTTGTAGTAAATGCAAATCGAAAGAATTTGAGACTGTCAAGCTGCAAGATGAAGGAAAAATTCTAACTTACACTATTATTAGAGTAGGACCCGATAAGTTTTCAAAAGAAACTCCCTATGCAGTTGGAATCGTTCAACTGGTAGATGGTGTAAAATTAACTACTCAAATAGTTGACACAGATTTAGAAAAAATAAAAATCGGCAGTAAAGTAAAACTCGTTTTCCGGAAAATTCAAGATGAAGGGAAATGGGGACTTCATTGCTATGGATATAAGGCTGTGTTAATTTAAATTTGAATCCGTTCATCGATCAATTTGATAAAGAAAAATTGAGATTTGAGAATGACTTGAAGTTAAGTTATGGTTCGAGTAAAGGATTATTTTACAAATCATTCTAGAGGTGAAATTATGAAACTTCGATATTTAGGTTACTTGGGATTTCTTGGAATTTTAGGAATATTAGGTGCAATATTAGACACTCCTGCACTATACGGACTGTATGGTCTTTTTGGATTTTACGGTTTCTTTGGGATATCCGAAAAATAAAATTCTAATAGTGTCAGTTCATGGATTTTGGGGAGGTTTATAGCTGAGGAAGGAATAAACAAAATTTTGTTTTATTTCCACAATGCATCAAATTTGCTGCATAATAGAAATAAAACTATTCACGTTCTGTAATTCATTTAGTGTTGTGTAACTCACTTTCTCATTACATCATTTCTTAATAAATTGTACCATAAATTCAAATTAACATTTGATCTACGTTTAGTTTAATACGGAGTTTTAGTGAAAGATAAAATCAGAATTGCATCTGGACAAGGATTTTGGGGCGATCTTATTGATGCACCAATCCAACAAGTCACGAAAGGTGAGATTGATTACCTTGTAATGGATTATCTCGCAGAAGTGACTATGTCAATTCTTCAAAAACAATTCAACCGCAATCCGAAGCTTGGTTATGCCCGTGATTTACCTGAATTGATGAAAAAGATTCTTCCAATCTGCAAGGAGAAAGGGATTAAAATCATTACGAACGGCGGTGGAGTTAATCCTGTTTGCTGTGCCGATGCAATTATTGAAATCGCGGTTGAGCAGGGAATAAAAAATTTGGATGTCGCTATAGTACTTGGTGATAATATAAAAAATCATATAGAAGATATTATTAAATCAGGATGCGAACTCAATAATTTGGAGTCAGGTGAATCTATCCGCAATTACAAAGAAAGGTTATTAAGTGCCAATGTTTACTTTGGTGCAGCACCGATTGTTGAAGCTCTTCATAAAGGAGCGGATATTGTAATCACGGGCAGAACTACTGATACTGGACTAACTCTTGCTCCTATGGTATTTGAATTCGGATGGGATTTTGAAAATTATGATTTAATGGCAACCGGTACAATAGCCGGACATATTTTAGAATGCGGTGGACAAGCTTCCGGCGGAAATTTTTTGGGCAGTTGGCAATCAGTTCAAAATTTGGCTGAGATTGGATTCCCTATCGCTGAAGCTTTTCCAAACGGCGATATTATTATTACAAAACATGAAGGAACCGGGGGAAAAGTTTCATTCGATACAATAGCCGAGCAGCTTCTGTATGAAATAGGAGATCCGGCTGAGTATATCACACCAGATTGTGTAGCTGATTTTACTTCAGTCCAACTTGAAGATCTTGGAAACGATCGAGTGCGAGTTTTTGGAATTAAAGGAAAACCTGCTACTGAATTCTACAAGGTTTCTGCCTCATACTCAAGTGGATATTCGGCAGTTGGTTCGTTGACTTATTCTTGGCCTCAAGCATTAACAAAGGCAAAAGCAGCTTCAGAGATTTTGAGAAAAAGATTAGAAAATCTGAAACTCGATTTTGATGAAATCAAAGCCGAATACGTCGGCTATAATTCGTGCCATGGTCCACTCTCAAATAAATTAGATGAAGAACAATTGAACGAAGTAACGCTTAGGTTTGCTGTAAGAACTAGTGATTATTCTGCAGTCGAGAGATTTGGAAAAGAAATAGCTCCGTTGATTTTAACAGGCCCGCCAAGTGTAACCGGTTTTGCTGGCGGTCGTCCACGACCGAGTGAAGTCATTGCATTTTGGCCTGCTTTAATTCCGAAATCATATGTTAAACCTGAAGTCAGAATATTGGAGTTGAAATAATGAAAGTTAGATTGTTAGACATAGCACATGGAAGAAGCGGTGATAAGGGAGATGCTGCCAACATAGGAATTATTGCATATGATGAAAACGGTTATCAGATAATAAAAAAATATTTAACAGCTGAAAAAGTGAAAAATCATTTCGAAGGAATTTGTTTCGGTAAGGTTGAAAGATTTGAGCTGCCAAATATACGAGCTTTGAATTTCCTATTGCACAATACGCTCGGCGGCGGCGGAACGGTTTCTTTAAAATTAGATGCTCAAGGCAAAACTCTCGCTGCTGCGCTACTTCGCTTAGAATTTGAAATCGAATCTTGATTGTCGGGTAATTTTATCCTACTTTTGCAGGTGTAAAAATAATAAGATTCAGTATGGCTACAATAAAACTATCAATAACTTTGCCTAAAAAAGTTGCTGAAAAAGTTGCTATTTATTCGGCAAAAAATAAAGAATCAACGAGTAAATTCATTACCAAAATCCTCGAAGAAAATCTTCAAAAAATTCAAAGAGAAAATTTGATTAAACAAATTAATGAGGTTTTCAGTGATGAAGATATTTCTAAAGAACAGAAAATTTTTGCAACTCATGCGGTTAACCAATTACCAAAAAAAGGATTTGCATGGTAATTAAGCAAGGAGATATTTATTGGGTAAATTTCGGTAAAAGAAACGGATCTAAACCTCTTGGTTTGAGACCGGCAGTTGTTATTCAATCAAACATTTTCAATGAGAGTGCAATCAACACTGTAATTGTGGCGGCAGTTACTTCACAGCTAAAATACGAAAATCTTCCAGGAAATATTAGACTGATGAAGGGAGAAGCAAAAATTCCAAAAGCGAGTGTAATAAATGTTTCAAGCATTACAATAATTAATAAAGATCAATTAGTTGAAAAGATAGGCCAATTATCAGCGACAAAGATCCAAGATCTTAAAAAGGGTATAAAGTTAATCTTTGATTTAGAATAAAGGATATTGAGCTATGTACGAAGAACATAGAAAACAGATATTTGAATTAGGACAACGAGTAAATGCATTACGAGGTTTTCTTTGACATCGATTCAAAACAAAAAATTGTCGAAGAATTAGAGAATAAAACTCACGCAGAGGGTTTCTGGAATGATAATACTTCTGCACAAAAAATTCTCCAGGAAATTAAGCTGAAAAAAGATTGGATAGACAAGTGGGCGCTGTTATCCAAAGCTTCAAGTGATTTAAGAGACCTAATAGACCTCGCAGAACTTGAACAAGACGAAAGTTTCATCAGCGATATTGATGCTGAATTATATTCCCTCGATAAAAAAATCGCAGACCTCGAATTTCAAAATATGCTCAGTGGAAAAGATGATCGCAACAATGCAATTCTATCTATTCACTCGGGTGCCGGTGGAACTGAGGCACAGGATTGGGCTGATATGTTGCTGAGAATGTATCTGAGATGGTGCGAAGATAATGAATTCAAAGCGACAATAATGGATATGCTCGATGGTGATGGTGCAGGAATAAAAAGTGCAACAGTTGAAGTAGCTGGCGATTTTGCTTTCGGTTACTTGAAAGCTGAGATCGGAGTTCATCGATTGGTTAGAATTTCTCCTTTTGATGCCAATAAGAGACGGCATACTTCATTTGCATCAGTATTTGTGATGCCGGAAGTTGATGACACAATCGAAATCGAAATTAATCCGAGTGACTTGCAGATTGATACTTATCGTTCGGGTGGAAAGGGGGGACAAAATGTGAATAAAGTTGAAACCGCAGTTCGGATAACACATGTTCCGACCGGGACAGTTGCAGCATGTCAGAGCGAACGCTCTCAAATGCAGAACAAAAACAACGCCCTAAAATTATTGAAATCGAAATTGTATCAGCTCGAACTTGAAAAATTAAATGCCGAGCTTGATGAAATTGAAAAAAGTAAAATGAAAATCGAGTGGGGAAGTCAGATCAGATCTTATGTCTTTCATCCATATAATATGGTGAAAGATCATCGTACTGATCACGAAACTTCAGATGTACATAAAGTAATGGATGGTGATTTGACTGAATTCATGAAAGCATATTTAATGAAATTTTCACAGAAGTGAATTTAATATGAAAACGCATACACATTATCTATGGTTTAATACTAAAAAAAGAAGAGAGTATTTAAACATCACATCTGAGGTTGAAGATGTCGTTCAGCAGAGTGGAGTTAAAGAAGGAATGGTTCTCGTTTCTGCAATGCACATAACCGCCGGTGTTTATGTAAATGATGCTGAGACAGGATTAATTCAAGATATTGATGAGTGGCTTGAGAACCTTGCTCCGTTCAATCCGAATTATCGTCATCACAGAACTGGAGAAGATAACGGTGACGCTCATCTAAAAAGTCTCATAGTTCACCACGAAGTAATAGTTCCGATAACAAACGGAAAACTTGATTTCGGACCGTGGCAGCAAATTTATTATGCTGAATTTGATGGACAAAGGCGAAAACGAGTGATTGTGAAAGTGATGGGAGAATAATATCAATTGGCAGTTGAGAATTGAAAATGGAGAATTGATAATTGATGATTGATGATTGAGATTTGATCAGATTTAGTATTGGTCAAGAGTAAGTGAAATCTTCTCACCGGAAATGTATAAAGACTGAAAAATCTTTTTTTGATAAAGTATATTTTGTCACTTCGAAAATTCCTTACGGTAAAGTTACAACGTACGGACATATCGCAGAATTTTGTGGAATAAAATCTGCAGCACGTACAGTCGGCTGGGCTTTGAATGATGCGAAAGACACTGGTTTGCCTTGTCATCGAGTTGTGAATCGATATGGAGCCTTAACTGGCAAGTTGCATTTCGGTGATCCAAACTTAATGGAAGAAATGCTTCGAGCAGAAGGAGTTGAATTCGATGAAAATAATTGTGTCGTTCTCGATAAACATCTTTGGATACCGATGCTGCGAAGAAAAAATAAAAAAACAAAAAAGAAAAAAAATCAGCGAGTAAAAACTTTATTAAAGAATTCGAAGTGATGCAACACCGATTTGCTCCAGTAATCGTACGAGTGAGCCCCCTCAGACTCTTTATAAATTAGATTAACTCCATTTTCCACAGCTCGTTTGTAAAATTCTCGATTCGCTTCTATTGCAAAGTCATCAGCTCCGCAATCGACTAGTATCTGATTTTCTTTTCCAAGTAATTTGATAATCAAATTTTTACATGAGTTTTCTTCCCATTGATCTGGGAATTCATCATAATCGCCTAAATGCTTTTTTAATCCCCACCTGTCTGTAAACATTGTAATATCAAGAATTCCGCTTGTGCTCGCTGCAGCAATAAATTTATCCGGATAGTTACAAATAAACTTAATTGCTCCATGTCCTCCCATGCTTAATCCAGTTATCCCTCTTCGAGTCGTATCAATTCTAAATTGTGATTCGACTCTTCTCATAAAATCATTTATAAAATAATCTTCATATTGCATTGATGGAATTGTTTTACTGTTCAAATACCAAGTGTCATGAAATCCTTCCGGGGTTACGATAATAAATTGGTTGTCATCCGCAGTTTGTTTTAGATCTGCAATTGAGTACCATTGCATATAATCACCTCCATGTCCGTGAAGCATATAAAGAACCGGATAAAGTGAATTGCTATTATCGTAGCCACTAGGAAGAAAAATCATGTATCGTTCATTTTCAGCAAAGTTGAATTCAGTTTGATTTTCTTTTTTACAGCCAATTATTAGAAGGCAAAGTGATATTATTGCAATGAAAAACTTTTTACACATTTTTAATTTAGCTTAATTACTTGGTAAGTGTTGGGTGCCTTAGGATCAGTTTTGCCTCCACCGAGCCACTCAGAAGCAGTTTCATTAACTGAACGAAACTCACCTATACCAGCGCCGCCATGGTCATCTTGCGCACCAATTAAAATTGTAAGTTTTGAATTTGAGTTTACATCTCCGATTAAGTCTTTCGGAATTGAAAATGTTATCTCATTGCTATTAACATTTCCGAGCGGATTTTTTACATCAGATTCATTAGGAAAATATGCGGCAATAAATCTTCCTCCATCGTTTTTGATTTCAAGTCCACCGCCGACAACGATAAGTTTATTAAAATATCTTTCCTTTGGCAATTGGTGATTTGAATTCAATCCGATGTTCACAGAACCTGTTCTAAAGTTTTCAGTTTGTATCGCGATTGCAGCAAAAGTCAGTTGAAATCCATATTCTGGATGCCAGCCAGGATCATGCAGATTTTCAAATTTCAACTTGAAATAATAATTATCCGCATCTCGTCGAAGTTCAAATTGCTGACAATTTAAAATGCCTGGCTTGAAATTAGAATTCAATGGATATGTGTAACCGAAATTAATGGTCGTTTTCTTAGAAGATGTGAGTACTAACTCAGAGTCGCTGTTGAACTGTTTGATTTCTTTATTTGTAAGAATTCGATAATTAATTTTCTTTATAGACGTCCATTCAGTATTGAATCTTGGTTGTGCGAATTTTACACTTTTATATAAATCTAAGTTTCTGGAAGGATCTTTATACACTTCTGTATTAACTTTCTTCGGTTGTCCATTTACTGAGAGCGAGAATCCCGAATTATGATCTGAGAAATGGTTAATTATAATTTTTGCAGTTTCATTTCTATTAAGCGAAAACTTTGCAAAAAAGTTCGTATTTATTCGATTCAATACACTGATACCAATATCGATTGAATCAATGACCTCTGCAGCATCAACATCAATCGTAAAGTTCTGTTTGTCATTTAAGTATCTAATATTGACAAAGCTGTTTCCAATTCTTGTTCTGAAATTTACATCGCTTAATTTCTCCGGTAATGATGGAAGCAAATAAAGTGAATTGGTCAATGCATCTCTTTCCACTCCAAGATAATCTTCATAAAAATTTCTGATGAATTCTGCCATTGACCATGCCTGCGCGAAAGTCCCGGATAATTGAGGGCGTTCCTCGTTTTCACGGGGGAATGCATCAGTCAGTTCGGATAGTGCTCCGATGCATCCTTCATTGAGAGTTTGTCTGACTAATTCTTCAGTAAGGGTGAATGCCAAATCTGAAAAGTGAAAACTTTGCAGCGCACTTATCACTGGACCAAAATTCCAAAGCCAGATTAATCCATTGTGGTAAGCAGCATCTTGAACATAATATGGTTTATAATGATGGTATGGGTGAAAATCACTATCCTCTTGTGAAAGTGATAGTACTCCATATGGATAAACTAACTTAGACACTGCTGAAGAAAGTAGCTGTAACCTTGTTTCATATGAATCGAAAAAATCCGATTCATTTAGCAGAAAAAACTGATTTGGCCTGATTTGAAAATCAACGGAGTTGTCTTCATTTAGATGATCATAAATAATTGAATTTGCAGTATCTATAAAATATTTTTTTATGTTGAACTTTAATTTCTCTGCGACAGCTGACCACTTTTGAATATTATTTCCATCATTCAGAAGTTTTGCAAGTTCGATTCCAAGCTTCAGTTGCTGATACCAAAGCAATTGAATGTCGTTTGCTCTATTTCCGCGGGGCGACCAAGGTCCATTAGGTCCGACTGCATCCATCCAAGTTTCGGCTTCGTCATGAATAAGAAAATAATTTTCATCAACAGAATTTTTAATCGCAGAATTCATCGCTGTGACAATGTTTGGATAAACAATTTCTAAAAATTCTAAGTCTCCGCTTGCTTTAATGTATTTATATGCTTGGATGATAAACCAAGGCGTTCCATCGGCTGTATTGTAAATTTTTTCTTTGAGTGTAATTCTGTTCGGAATTCTTCCGAAAAACTTGCTCGATGGAATTCCATCTTGTTCGTTTGCAAATGCTAATAAAATTTCTCTTGCATCTTTCAAGTTGCCTTGAGTCAATGTTGCACCAGGCAGTGAAATAAAAGTATCTCTTCCCCAATAATTATTGAACCAAGGCAAGCCTGCATAAATTCCTTTCATTCCTTGATGCATAATGAGAGCATCAAGCGTAATTTTATTCCAAGCGAGTGCTTTGCCAAATTCATCGTCATTAGTTTTAACAAATGAATCAGCCAGCAGATTCTCGAGTCTTTTTCTTTTTTTATCGATATGTCTGCTAAAAAGTTCAGCGGTCGGTGTAATAGCCGAATCCAACGATAAAGAAATTAAAATCTCATCTTTTGATTGAAAGACAATTGAACAATCTGATTCACGTTGTACGATATTTATAATTTTGGAATTAAATTGCACGTATAAAGTGAAGTTATCTGTCTTTAATTTCGCTGTATTGCTTTTTGTTGCATAATCAATTAGTGAAGAAAACTTATGCAGATTAAATGTAATCTCATCGCTATCGATATTTGAGAGCTTAATAAGGATTAAGTCCAATGAATCAGCAAGGAAAAATGTTTCCATCGCTTCATTAGGATAATCTCTAGTTAACTTGTAAGGAAATACTTGTGTAACAGCAGATGGACGATCTAACTTTGCAGTATCAAGAAAAATCGAATAATCGTTGAAAACCCTCTTCGCGTTTACTGTCCAGCCCTGCCAGCCGTTCTTTGCTTGAGAGTTTGTCTCACCGTAATAGAATCCGGCAATCTTGTTCGTAAAAAAGAATTCTCTCGAAAAATCCTTAACTTCGATTGCTAATTCATTAATCGAGGATTTTTCTGCAGCGTTTCGATAATTGCATGATGAAATAATACATGATAAAAGCAATGCGTAAAAGATGAACGAAATTCGAAAAATTAGGGGAGAGGTGATAAGTAAAAAAATAATTCTCATCTATCGATTTAAAGTTTGTATGAGGTAGTGGGCGCTGAGGGGTTCGAACCTTCGACCTTCCCGTCTCTTACTCTTAATAATATTAACATAAAGAGACGGGACGCTCTAGACCAGCTGAACTAATTAATTTCTCAATAAATCGTTTACTTTTTCTGGATTTTATTTCAAACTCTCGTTTCATTGCTTCACTACGATTTGAAAACTGTTCAGTATACTTCAGCGACCATGGTTTTCCTAGTTTAGTGAAATTTGATTTACCAGAATTGTGCTCATCCATTCGTCGTAAGATGTTGTCTGTATGTCCTACATAGTATTTGTTTAACTTCTCACTGAAGATAATATAAGTATAAAACATAATGTGATTCGAGTTGATAAGTGGGCGCTGAGGGGTTCGAACCTTCGACCTTCCCGTCTCTTACTCTTAATAATATTAACATAAAGAGACGGGACGCTCTAGACCAGCTGAACTAATTAATTTCTCAATAAATCGTTTACTTTTTCTGGATTTTATTTCAAACTCTCGTTTCATTGCTTCACTACGATTTGAAAACTGTTCAGTATACTTCAGCGACCATGGTTTTCCTAGTTTAGTGAAATTTGATTTACCAGAATTGTGCTCATCCATTCGTCGTAAGATGTTGTCTGTATGTCCTACATAGTATTTGTTTAACTTCTCACTGAAGATAATATAAGTATAAAACATAATGTGATTCGAGTTGATAAGTGGGCGCTGAGGGGTTCGAACCTTCGACCTCCGCCTTGTAAGGGCGGCGCTCTAGACCAGCTGAGCTAAGCGCCCATGCTCATTGAAGCAGTGCAAAGTTAAAAAAATTCAATCCGTTTTCAAAGACAGAAAGGATAATTTAATTTTCATATAATTCATATCTGATGTAACTTTGCACCAATAATTTAGAGGAATATATGAATTCAAATGTACAAGCTACAAAAAGATTAATCTCTCTCGACGTATTCCGCGGTATAACAATAGTCGGTATGATTTTAGTCAACAATCCTGGAACATGGAGCGATGTTTATCCAGCTCTTCGGCATGCAGCTTGGCATGGTTGGACTCCAACTGACTTCATCTTTCCATTTTTCTTATTCATCGTTGGAGTCTCGATGACGCTTTCATTCCAGAAAAGAATGGGGAAGGGAGATGATCGTAAAAAATTATTCATGCACGCATTTCAAAGGTCTTATATAATTTTTGGGCTCGGATTATTTCTTCATCTATTTCCATATTTCAATTTTACGACTGTTAGACTCCCCGGAGTCCTTCAGCGGATTGCGGTTGTATATTTACTCGCTTCCTTTATCTATCTATACTCGGATTTCAAATGGCAGGTCTATATTTCTTTGGCACTTTTACTTTTATATTGGGCAGCTATGGCTTTAATTCCTGTCCCGGGATATGGAATGAATAATCTTTCTACAGAAGGAAATCTTGCGGCATATATTGATAATACTTTATTACATGGTCATACTTGGAAAGCCACATGGGATCCCGAAGGAATATTGAGCACTTTTCCGGCAGTAGTAACAACCATGATAGGCATTTTCACCGGAAGATGGATCCAGAAAGAAAAATCGCATTTTGAAACTGTCTCAGGAATGTTTGTTGCAGGAAGTTTCCTATTAGTGGTTGGTGTAATATGGGATATGTGGTTCCCGATTAATAAATATATTTGGACAAGTTCCTATGTAATCTTTATGGGGGGAATGGCTTTACTGTTTCTTGGAGTTTGTTTCTATCTAATCGAGATTAAAAACATTAAGTGGTGGACGCAGCCATTCTTAGTTTATGGAATGAATGCAATTGCATCGTTCTTCCTTTCAAGTTTAGTCGCAAAGTTGATGGGCATAATAAAATTTACTGGAGCTGATGGAAACGAAATCTCACTGAAAGGTTATATTTTTGCAAATATTTTTTCAGGAATATCTACGCCTATTAATTCATCCTTATTTTTTGCATTATCATATATTCTTCTTTGGTATCTTTTGATGCTTATTCTTTACAAGAAAAAAATATTTATTAAAGTGTAATTAATTATTTAAACAAAAAAGGGCTGCCAAATGGCAGCCCTTTTTACAATGATGTTCACGAATCTTATTTAAGCAGCATTGCTTTAATAGTCTTCGTAAATTTCGGGGTTTCTAATCTCACAAAGTAAATTCCACTTGCAAGATCAGCACCGTTCAATTCAACAGCATAATATCCAGGTTCTTGTTCGTTTTGTACAAGAACTTTCACTCTTTCGCCAACAGCATTATAAACCACCAGCTTAACTTCAACTTG
>Ga0194111_10005310_pt1 | contig 14831 bp, 7 predicted proteins | sample TA2KigC300mmetaG_FD_146194 | JGI IMG/M metagenome (GOLD analysis project Ga0194111, IMG submission 146194) | Freshwater microbial communities from Lake Tanganyika, Tanzania - TA2015033 Kigoma Deep Cast 300m | ecosystem: Environmental > Aquatic > Freshwater > Lake | place: Tanzania: Lake... | reverse complement strand
AGTAGTAGCGCATCGTGAAGCTGTTCGACGGTGCGGGCGAGTGGGCCAGGAAGGGCGGCCGGTTGGTGAAGATGACAACGGTTTGCGTGTACGGGTTGATGCTCGGGAGGGCCAGGCCGGCTTGGGTTTGGGCAGTGCCGCTGGCGAGCACCTCGAGGGCAAGGGTGGTGGTGCGGCGGGTGTGGTCGTAGAGATCCTCGACCACCAATTCCAGCTCGTGGGAGGCGACATCGCTGCTAGCGGGCGTGCCATCGAGGGCTAGGCCGTCGATCCTCAGCCAGGGCGGCAGGTTCGGGCTAGTGAGCGAGAGATACTCGTCCTGTCTCGAGACGTGCAGCGTGTAGCGGAACGGCTCACCCACCACGGCCCTCGCCGGGGGCAACGCGACGAACGCAGCCTCCTCCGGGTCGTACCGGCCCACCTCGAGCGCCGGCAGGCCGGCGTGCAGGCCGCGGTAGACCCAGAAATCGTGGTGCCGGTCGCGCCAGGTGAAGCTCTGGTAGTGATCGTAGATCCAACGCACGTTGAACGAAACGTCATCCCAGCTCCCTGGCAGATCGCCCCCCGAGTGGCTGGGCTCGGTGTTGTAGTTCTTCGCTAAGTCACCGCTGCCTTCGATCGGTTTGGCCAACAACGGCAGTGGCATGGGCGGCTGCAGCATCTGACCGGCCGGAGTGATGTAGTCAAAGACATACCCAGCCTCGGGTTTTTCGCGCAAGACCCGGAAGGCGCTCATGGCGGGGCGCCCGTCGGCGGCGGTGTAACTGAGGAGCACGAACGGGTGGGAAGAGTAATTCGGCCCGGCGGTGAGGTTGAGGTCATCGCGGGTGGCGAAGGCCGTGCCGCCGGACATGATGGCGTGCTCCTCGTTGGGGTTGTAGCCGGGTTGGTGGGGATCGTTCTGGTGATAGATCGTGCCCAAGGCTTCCAACGGGTCCAGCGTGCCGCTGCCCAACTTGCTGGCTAAGACGATCTCCCGTCCTAGCGCCGGCCACTCGAGAGTGTAATGGCCGATGACCGAAGGCCATAGGGCCGTCTGGAAGCCCTTGGCGGCGTTGCCCGCATTCAGGCCGGACAGGCTCGAGTTGGCCCGGAACCACCAAACCTCGAGGACGTTGTCGCCCGGGATGGCATTGACCGGGATGATGGCGCCGGTGTTGGCCAAGGCAAAACCCGACGCCAACGGATCGTGGTACGCCCCGGGATGGAAGGACCGCCCGGAGCTTTGGTGGATGTAGCCGGCCACGTACGGGCCGGTGGCCCCCAGTTCGCCGGCGGGCGCGCCGATGCGCCGGCCAACCTCCGCCGTGGCGCGCACGACCCGGGGCCGAATCGTCTCGTCGGGCCAAAGGAAGGTGGTGTTGCCCACCCACGATTTGAGGCGCGCGGCCACGCTGTCAGCCAGGGTTGGTTGGCCGGCGGTCTCGTTGCGATTGAGCACCACGGTTAGGTCATCGATCCAATGGGTGGTGTACGAGCCACCGGTGCGGGCGCCCAGGGCGAATTGGCCGGTCCGAGGCGTGTAACCGGTGGGGACGTCGGCCAGGACCTTCACGTTCTTGTAGAAGACATCCATCTGGCCGTCGCTGCGCAGATCGATCTGGACCGGAACGAACCGCTCGCCGGTGGACAAGGTCATCGGCTGACTGGTGGCGGGATCGGTCGGGGTGGGCTTGACGTACGCGGGCTCGGGATTGGGATTGCGCCCCGCCATGGAGACGGCGGCGACGATGCTTCCGTTGAACTTGATGGCGATGGTGGGCGCCACGTCGTCGGCGCTGTTGTCATAAGAATCGAAGCACACCGAGAGGCCGTTGCCGATGCCGTCTTCGCGCGGGCCGGGATTGGGGATGGAGCCAAAATTGAAGCTGAAACCGTCCGCGGCGTAGGTCGTGCCTCCCCGCAGGCTGACGTTGAACACCGCCCGGAAGTTGCTGACCGGTTGGCCGCCGTTGAAGTCATCGATGACGAAATCGCCCGACTGCTCGCGGACGGCTTCGGTTAGCCGAAGGAACCCGCCCTGGACGGTCGCATGGCCGCGGAGGGTGGCGCCGGAGGGGGCGGTGGCGAAGTCGGTGCTGAAGGCGGTCAGCGTCAGGTTGGCATGCTGCAGGCTCTGGTCGAGCCAGGAGAAGACCCGTTCGAACGCCAAGTCCGACCCGGAAACGAACCGCAGCAGGGTCCGGTGCGCTGGATGGTTCGCATCGAGCCAGGTGTAGAACTGATACGTCTCGGTCAGGCGGGCGCGGGGTCGGTCCAGGGGATCTTGGTATTCGATGGTGGGGACGTTGGCAATGGCGAGGGTGACGGCGGTCTGACGGGCCTCGGCGTCGGTGGCGGCGGCGGGTCGGAGGTAGTGGCTGTACTTGGCCACGTCGTCCGGCCAGACCAAGCGGTAGCGCCCCAGCAGGGCGGGCCATTTGAGTCCCTGGACGCCTTCCTCCAACCAGTGCACCAGGTAGTCGTTGAGATTGACCGTCTCGCGCGTGGCGTAGTACTCGGGCCGAGGACTGCCTTCGATCCGGTGTTGATAGGCGAAGGAAGCTCCGCCTTGATCGATCGGCTCGGGATCGAGGGCGATCAGGTCTCCCGGAGGAGGCGGCGTGAGCCGTTCGCCCAGCTCGATCGTTACGTCGGTCGGCGTGGGTTGCTTGAACACATCCACAATCTCGAAGCCCAGATGGGGTGAGGTTTCGCTGCTACCCTGGGGGTTGCCGAGCAACTCGATGAAGACTCGACCTTCCTGATTGTAAGCCAGGACCTGCTTTTGCGACTTGTCGTACCACAGGGTGCGTCTCTCTTCCAGCGGTTGCTGGCCAGTCCCCTCGCCGGGACGGCTGTCGCTCGGGTCGGAATACTCCTTCGAGACGTTGCGCGGAAAACTGCGGTTATACACAATGTTGATGTCCGCAACCCGAGCGGACGGCACGGCCACCGGCTTGCCGAGCGTCTGGAAACCGCGCTGGGTCCAGTAGATCTTGCGGGGCGACTGGACGGCGCCCCCGGACACCACGTAGCGCATGGTGTAGAGCAGGTAGACGGTGCCGACGTTGGTCTCGAAGTTCGGCGGTCCGCCGGGGTTCTCGTAGGTGCTTGGCTTGGTGCCTTCGGTGTAGGTCTGCGCCTTGCGCCAGGTGACGAACACCGGGCCGGCTTGGACGGCGAAGACGCGGCCGGCGTGGGGGCTCCAATAGTAACCCGTATCGGTGTGTTGGTTCGTCGAGTACGGCTCGGGCAACCAGTAGGTCTCCTTGACAATGTTGGTTAAGAGGCGGCCGTACTCGTCGGTGTTCGGGACCCCGACCAGCGCGCCGAAGGCGAACGAGACTTGCCGGCTCAGATAAGGGGTCCCGATCTGCGCGCGCCGAACGACCAGCGCGACCGCCCCGTTCGAGCGGCCGATCGGCAACCGCATCTGCTCAGCTACGACGCCGTCGAACGGTGTGACGCCCGCCCGGAGCGCCGGCGAGTTGCTCACGGCCAGCCAGTCGGCCTTCACTAAGCCCGGGATCCCGCCGAAGGAAATCAACCCCTGAAACTGATTCGGCGTCGGCAGATTGTAGCTGCCGGACTCGTTGATCCCGGTCGGCACCCGACCGTCCGAGCCCCGCGGCGTGCCCACCGTGCTGGAGATCGGCACGCCGCGCTGGGACTGGAGATTGTAGGTGACCTTTTCCTGGCGGAATTCCAGGGGCACTTGGATGGCGGCGAGCGCGGTGCCAACACCTACCAGCAACCCGCCCCACAATCGGGGGATGTTCCAGGGGATTCGCATAAGCCGGTATTCGGGAAAGGGACGTTGGCTGGGTTGGGCCATCGCGGCGCCTCATTTGACCCGCATGATGAAGGCCAGGGCGTAGTAAGGCGGGCGGTTCTCGTGCGCCTGGCCGTCCCCAGTCGGGTTGGTGTTGTTGTCGACATAGAAAAGCCATTCATTGTCCGAGTCGGTGTTTCCGCTGCCCACCTTGGTGCCGCTCCACTCCGTGGCGTACCAGGCCAGTTTGGAGGTCTCAGCGAAGTAATAGTCCCTGAAACTGTGGCTGTGGCTGGGCAGTTGACTCGAGGTCAGGGTCACCTCCTTGGCGCCACCCGTGTTGCCGACCGCGTACTCCGTCCCTGAGCCGGCAATGCCCGCGCCGACAATGAACCGGTTCCGCAGGTCAGGTGTGGTGCGGCCGCTGTCGGTGCGGCCATCGCACAACGCCCAGCCGCTTGGGACCGCTGAGGCGGATCCCGACCACATGATGATGCCGCCCAGGGGTACGGTTCCGAACCCTGAAATGGTGCCCGGGGAAGGCACGCTCACCCCAGCTTCGTCGATCGTCATTTTCCAGGATGAGCCGATGTAAAAGGTCCACCGGTTCGCGCTGCGGTTATACGCCAACCAGTCGCCGCCATCGAAGTTGATGGCCGGGTTAGGGCCGCTGCCAATGTCCTTCACCACGAAGTAGGCTTGTGGGTCCACCAGCACATTGGCCGCCTGCACGGTTCCGCTCGCGAGGACATTGCCGTTGACCTCGAGCGCTTCGGTTGGATTGCCCTTGTTGATGCCGACACTGGTGCCGGTGATGCTGACGACCTGGCTGTTGTCTTGGTTGACCAGTCGCCCGGCATTGACGGCATGTTTGGCCAACAACGCATAGGGCGAACTGAGCAGCCGAATGCGGGGCAGGATGGTCGAATCGGCGCCACCCGCCCCGATGCCTTTGACGGTCGTCTCGACGAAGCGGTCCGAGGCCGTGTTCCCTGTGAAAAGACTCGAAAGCTGCGGGCGCGGTTCCGTGCCCACGTCGGTGCCCTCGCCGAGCAGGACGCTGAAGTAGCCTTTGTCGACCGTCAGGGTCTGTTGCTCGGCCCAGAGCAGGCTGCCGGCGCCTTGGTCGTTGTAGATGCGGAACACGACGTCAAAGTTCTTCGGCGCAGTGTCGCCCAAGGCCACACCGTTGGCGTCGGTCAGGTAACCCTGGAAGCTCATCCGCTCGGGCGGGTCCGAGCTCGCCGCGTGCGACGCGGACAGACCCGCGGCGAGCGTGTACAGGCACAGAAGGGCAGCCCGCAGGGCGGCCATCGGTAAGGATTGGGAGGTGGTCTTCATAAATCATGTTTACGGGTGGTGAGGTAGCTCCGGCAGTAAATGGAATGGATCAGGGCACTCGAGTGAGGGTCGGCAGGGCCGTGATGCGGCGCAGGGCGAACCCGCCCCGCACCTCGAAGGTGCGGGTGTCGTAGGTGCCGCCGGCGCGGGCTAGGCCCAGCACACGGACGCTCTCCGCATACGCGCCGGTGAGGGTCTGCCCCGCGGCGGTGCGGTTGGCGAAGTCGTCGGCCGGCGGCCACACGGTGAGGGTGATGTGGCGCTCGACGGTGTAGGATTCTGACCCTTGTGCCAGGGCGTTTTTGAAGCGGGCGTCCAGATTGTCGTGATCGGGGTGATACGTATGCAGGAACGGGTTCGAGGAGTGGTCGTCGAAGTTCAGCGTCACGATGGTGGCCAGGTTTTGGCCCGATCCCAACCGGGCGTCGAAGGCCCACCCGAGGTTGCCGGCGGTCCAGGGCAGGTGCGGGGTGCTGATGCGTCGGGCTTGGCTGAGCAAGGCTGGGTTTAGCGCCGACTGCCGATTGGCGACGATCGGATCGGCTGCGGCATTCGCGCCCACGTAAACGCGCTGGAGCAGCAGGGCGTTGCCTTGGCCGACCTCCGGGTTATGCACGATCAGGCGCAGCGAATAAGGGTAGGGGACCGCACCGAACTCGGTGTTCACCCCGGTCACCACGTACTTGCCGTCCTCGTCCAGCGTCAAGTTGCCGGCGCCGTCGCGCTCGTACGCCTTAAGGTAGTGTCCCACCTGGTTCACGACGGCATTGCCCACCCAGAGCCCAGCCCTCGAGCCCACCGTGGCCGACACCCCGAGGTCCACCTGGGCGAACCCGAGGGAGTCTGTAAACCGCAAGACCCCCGCCAACTGGTCGCCGACGCTCTGGGTCATTGCCGCACGGTCGAGCCCGAGAACCACCTCCGCCTCGGAACCGTTCTGGCCAGCGGGGGCCAGTGTCCAAGTGGAAGACCCACCGGCGGGCAGACTGGCATAACCGTGGGTGAGGGTGGTCAGGTTCAACGCGCCGCGGACCAGCAATGGGGGTGAATCGACGATGGCCGGCTGCCCCGCCGGGGGCGGTTCGGAGGCCAGCAACTGCAGCGTCACGGTCAGGCTGGCGGCCGTCAGGTTGCGCAAGCGCAGGCTAGCGGTGCTCAGTTCGGCGCCGAACTGCACGCCGTCCGGGCCGGGGCCGGTCAACTCGAAGGGTGCGAAGTAGCGGTTGTAGACATCGCCAGCGCGAATCCAGTAGGCCTGGCCGCGATTGACCGGGGTGGTGCGCAAGGCATAGACGCGTTGTGGGTTGGCCGAACCGAGTTCGCCGCCCACGTACTGGTACAGCTCGACGTTCTGATGCAACGCCGGCGCTGGGGCCAGGAACGCGTCAAAGTTGGGCGGCGCGGTGGGCACGGTCGGGAAGCCCAGGAAGTTCAGACCGGTGGTGGTCCAATCGTAGGTTGGGGTCAGGGGCCGGCCTTCGAGGCGCCAGGTGTAGGGAGAAGGGTTCTCCGCCACGCGCACGAGGTAGGTTGCATTCCCCACCAGGCGCTCGAGCGCTTGGGGATCGGTCGAGTTGCGCACCCAACTGCGCCACTGGCTGCCCTGATCGACCGGCTGTTGCGGCGACTGCACAAACTGCATCGTCGTCGGCGCCGGCGTCCACGCCCACACCTCCAAGATCGGGTTGCTCGAGTCTGCCCCCACCAAGTTCTCGAGCGTGTCATGGGACGCGTCCACGTGCAGGTACACCGCGTTCCATCCCGCCTTGAGGTCGAGCGACTGGGTGAGCCATTGCGCCTGGCCTGACACGCCCCCGAGCAGGACCGCGACGGCCAGGAATTGGGCGACGCCTCGCGCCGGTAAAGGCCGTGCCGCGAGCGGCGGCCGGCGTTCGGCACGAGCAACAGCTAGGTGAGATAGGCGGGCGAAGAGACTGGACGTGTTCATAGCTTGCGATAGAAGTGCCAGACCGGTTGCGGAACGAGCCGTTGCAGCGCACCCACTCGCTGGCCCGCGGACATTCCCCCAAAGACCATTACTTCGGAGCCCGTCCACACCGCAGCGGGTTGCCGTCGCGCGAGCGGATTCCCGGCGCGGCTTAGGGAACGCCATTGTCCCGAGGCGGGATCGTAGGCGGCGCCAGCGGCGAAATCGCCCCCGGCATCGGCGCCGGCCACGATGAGGAGCTCGAGACCCGTCCAGACCCCGACATGGCCGGAGCGCGCCGCGGGTGCCGAGCCAGGCGCGATGCTGGTCCACGCGTTGGCCTGGGGATCGAACCCAGCCCCGTCGCCCAACATCGTCTCGCCCCGTTGACCGCCCCAGACGAGCATTCGATCTCCAGTCCAAACCGCCGCGTGACCGCGGCGGGCCGAGGGTGTGCCCGTCAGGGAGGTCGCTTGCCAGAGCGTGGGTTGGCCGCTCGAGAAGAGGAGTTGTCCCCCACTGTTCAGTTCGCCAGCGCTGCCGGTGCCACCCCACACGATGAAGCGGTCACCCGCCCAGACGGCCGTGGCCTCGGTCCGCGCCTCGGGTGGATTGGCCACCGCGAGAGTTGTCCATTGGTTCGCGACGGGGTCATAGAAGGCGCCGTCAGCGCACAGGCCCGAGGAGTTTAGGCCGCCCCACACCAGCATGCGGTCGCCCGTCCAGACGGCTTGGTGGCCCTTGCGCGCCGCGGGCGCGCCGCTGGTGGCCAGCGGCGTCCAGGTCTGAGTGCTCGGCCGGAACTTCCCGCCCGTCTGGAGGTCGCCGTCGCTGCCTACGCCGCCCCAGACGATCATTTCGCTGCCGGTCCACACTGCCGTGTGCCCACTGCGCGGGCTGGGGGCGTCGATGGTGGAAAGGGCCGTCCAGGTGTCCGTGTCCGGGCGGTACGTGCCACCGGAATTCAGATACACCGTCGTGGCGGCGCTGCCGCCCCAGATCAACATCGACGCCCCATCCCAGAGGGCGGAATGGCCCGCGCGCGCCGAAGGGGCGTCGAGGGTCGAGCCGTCGATCCAAGGCGGGGCCGGCACCGTCATCATCGCGCGGTAGCCTTGGCTCAGCAACTGGGGATCTTCGGCTTGCGCCGAGACCAAGATGGCCCCGCTCGGCAGTTGGCCCCCGCCCGGGTCCAAAGGCAGATTGGTGAGGCCCGAGCCGTCCCCGACGAACTTTCCAGAAATGGTGCCGACGGCAACGTCGCCGCTGGCGTCGCGTTTGACGATGGCGCCCGGCAGGTTCGCCGCAGTCGCCGAGTTGGCGGCGGTTGCGCCGCTTGCCACCTGGGCCGCGCTCACTCCACCCACGGAGTTCACGACCGTCGCCGTCTGAGTGCCGGTGACGTCGCCTGCGAGCTCGCCGCTGAAACTCACCGCGGTGGCCGCCGGACCCAGGGCGCTGCCGGCCACCAAGGCGTAGCCGGCCGCCGTGATGCGGCGGTCGGGTGTCAAGCGCAAGAACCCGTTCACACCGTCGTCCACCCAAACGCGCAGCCAAACCGACTCATGCTGGAAGACGCTCGCGGGAATGGGCTGGCTCATGTGAGCCACGGTGGTATCGCCGAGGTTGACTGAGAACACGCCCCGGTTGACCGGCAAAGCAATGGGCTGACCGTTCGGTTCGCTGCCGCCGCTGCTGGTGCCGTCATGGCTCCACCACGTCAGATCCCCCGCTTCGCTCACCAAGGCGAACTTGAAGTGGGCTATGCCTGTGAAACTGAGCCCGTCAACCGTCAGTCTGCCCTGATGGCTGAGGATGCCGGGGACTTGGCCAGCCTCGATTCCGCCCGCCAGGACGAGGACCAGGACCAGGCGCTGCATGCAAGCGATGTTCATAGGAACTCCGGGTGTACGGGCGAGGTTCTGGCTTCGATGAGTTCGCGAACTTCGAGGACGTCTTGCTTGCGGACATAGGCGCAAGCGCCCGCCTCGCGCGCGGCCTGGCGCAGGTCGCTGCCGTCGTATTGGGTGACGATGATGACGCGGGCGTGGGGATCGCCGGAGGTGATCTGGCGCGTTGCCACCAGGCCATCCACCTTCGGTAGACCGATGTCCATCAACACCCAGTCCGGCCGTTGCGCCGCGTAGCACGCCACCGCTTCGCCGCCGTCCGCGCACTCCAGGAACTCGGTGGCGATGTGCTGCAACGCGACCTTCAGCATCTGCCGCGCCGGTTCGTAGTCGTCCACGAGCATGACTTTCATGGGCCCAGGTACCCACCTCGACCGCCAGCAACGCGCGGTTTGGGTTGATACGCGCCTAGCATGGGCGCGCGGCGACGCGGTGGGAATAGAGGCGCTCACCCGAAGGCGATAAGTAGATTCACCTAGTTTCGTGGAGCGATCTGCTTAGAGGTGCTTACTCATGGACCGCGTTGCCGGTAGGGCGCGCACTCCGTCGCGCGCCGAGCTTGGTCGTTCCCTCGTTTCGCCTGATGAAGGCGGCGGCTGGCCCGGCGGTCCAGCCCTACCGTTCCCTCTTGTGGTAGATGGCTCCCGCCAAGCCGCTCCCATCGCGCAGGGCGCGCACTCCGCTGCGCGCCGCCAACCGCGGTGGACTGAGGTGGCCGCAGGGCAGCGGGCGAGACGCCCGCTCTCCGTCGCAGACCCGAATGCCGGTAGGGCACGCACTCCGCTGTGCGCCGAGCTTGGTCGTTCCCTCGTTTCGCCTGATGAAGGCGGCGGCTGGCCCGGCGGTCCAGCCCTACCGTTCCCTCTTGTGGTAGATGGCTCCCGCCAAGCCGTTCCCATCGCGCAGGGCGCGCACTCCGCTGCGCGCCGCCAACCGCGGTGGACTGAGGTGGCCGCAGGGCAGCGGGCGAGACGCCCGCTCTCCGTCGCAGACCCGAGTGCCGGTAGGGCGCGCACTCCGCTGTGCGCCGAGCTTGGTCGTTCCCTCGTTTCGCCTGATGAAGGCGGCGGCTGGCCCGGCGGTCCAGCCCTACCGTTCCCTCTTGTGGTAGATGGCTCCCGCCAAGCCGCTCCCATCGCGCAGGGCGCGCACTCCGCTGCGCGCCGCCAACCGCGGTGGACTGAGGTGGCCGCAGGGCAGCGGGCGAGACGCCCGCTCTCCGTCGCAGACCCGAATGCCGGCAGGGCGCGCACTCCGTTGCGCGCCGAGCTTGGTCGTTCCCTCGTTTCGCCTGATGAAGGCGGCGGCTGGCCCGGTGGTCCAGCCCTACCGTTCCCTCTTGTGGTAGATGGCTCCCGCCAAGCCGTTCCCATCGCGGTAGGGCGCGCACTCCGCTGCGCACCGCAAGCCGCTGTGGACCTGTCAAGCCGCGGCACCCGGAGGATTGCGCGCCCTGCCGGCACAGGGCTGTCGTTCGCGCGGTCTCAGCGGCAGAGGCTGGACTTGTGCTCGAAGGCGAACTTGACGAGGCTGTGAGCGCCGTGCAAACCCAGCTTGGTCGAGATATTGGTGCGATGGTTCTCGACCGTGCGCGGGCTCAAGCCGAGGGCATCGGCGATCTCCTTGCTGGTGCGGTCTTCGGCGATGAGCCGCAGGATGCGGCGTTCGGCGGGGGTGAGCCGTTCGAGAGCGGGGTGGCGCCGGAGCAGCGACCGGGCGCGCTCGCTGCGCGTCAGGAGATACTCGGACAACGTCGGGCTGATGTAATGCCGGTCCGCCGCCACCGTGCGCAAGCAGTGGAGCAAATCGCTCACGGCCGAGTCCTTGAGAATGTAGCCCTTCGCCCCGAGGTCCATGGCCTCGTTGAACATGTCCTCTTCTTGATACATGGTCAGAAAGACCACCGTGATCGGCCGGCGCTGCGCGCGCAACTCGCGTGCGACGGCGAATCCGTCCAGGCCAGGCATGTCGATGTCCAAGAGGACCACGTCGGGTTCCAAGTCCCGCGCCAATCGGAGTGCGGCGGCCCCGTCGCCCGCTTCGGCGACGACCTGAAACTCGGGTAGGCCGCGGAGCACCTGCTGGAGCCCTTCGCGAAACACCGGATGATCATCCACAATGAGAATCTTCATGACTTGGCCCATTCACCCGCGGCGGAATGGGGACCGTGAGGCCCAGGCGCGTGCCTTGGCCCGGGGCGGATTCGTAGCGTAGCGTCCCGCCGAGCATCTGCACGCGCTCCGCCATCGTGCTCATCCCCATCCCGCGACTTGCCCCTCCCGCGGCATCAACGGCGGCGAGGTCGAAACCCTGCCCGTTGTCGGTCACCTCGATGCGCACGCTCTGCGCCCCACGCGCCACTCTCACCTCGGCTCGCGTCGCCCTCGAGTGCTTGACCACGTTGTTCACCGCCTCTTGGAGAATCCGAAACAGGTTAATCTCCGCCACCGGCGCAAACAAGCCGTTCACGTCGTCGATCGCCACCTCGAACTGGATCGGACACGAGGGTGTCACCCGCCGGACCACCGCCTCGAGCGCACGGGTCAAGCCCAGCCGATCCAGTTGGTAAGGGCGCAAATCGTAGGCAATCTCCCGGATCTCCTCGATCGCGCGCCCCGCCAACCGCGAGATGGCGTCCAGTTGTTCGGTTGTCCCGGCCAGGTTTGCCGCTCCCTCTAAACCCAGGGCCGCCCGGTTCTTGATCAGGAGCACGCTCTGCCCGAGGCTGTCGTGCAGCCCCGCCGCGATGCGCGCCCGCTCCTGCTCCTGCGACTCGAGCAGCCGCCGCGAAAAGGTCTCCTGCAACACCCGGGCACGGCGGCTGTGGTGGAGCCGGCGCTCATACCACCCCAACACCAACCCACCCACCCCGAGCACGACCAGCGCCCGAAACCACCAGGTCTGATAATAGGCGGGCAGCACCACCACGCCGAGCGCCGCGCCGGTCTGGTTCCACACCCCGGAGCTGTTGCAGGCCGTGACGCGAAAGCGGTACTCCCCAGGCGGCAGGCGGGTGTAGTGCGCGCTCCGGCTAGCTCCGCCGTCCACCCAATGGTCGTCGAGACCCTCCATCAGGTACCGAAAGCGCACCTTCTCCGCCGCCGTGAATTCCAGGCCGGAGAAACGAACCTCGAGCCGATGTTGCCTGGGGCGGAGGGTGAGGCGGGACGGGCACCGAGGGAGGAGTGGCGAGGCGGCCTCGGCTGCCCCGCTCGGCTGGCCACCCGCCACGTTCGGCGCCCCGACCACGACATCGTCGACCAACACCTCTTCGATGACCACCGGTGGAGGGACCAGGTCGACTCGGAGCTGCCGCGGATCCACGAAGGCGGCGCCTTTACTCGTCCCAAACCACAACGTGCCGGCACGGGTTTTGAGGGCGCCTGGCTGGATACTGCTGCACTCGGTCGTGGCCAAGCCGTCACGGCCATTGAAGGTGACGTAATTGACCGGCCGGCGTCCGTCCCGGGCAAAGGCCTCGAGGTCGTGCCCACTCACCCGCAGGATTCCCAAGTCCGATCCCAGCCAGAACCACCCAGCATCATCCTCGAGGATGGGACCGATGCGGCTCGCCGACACCCCGCCCTTCACCGCGTAGTTGACGAAGCGGCCCTCGCGGAACCGGCTCAGACCGCCCCGGCGCGTTCCAATCCAGAGGGTATCCTGCGCGTCCACGTACAACGCCCGAACGTAATCGTCTGGCAGACCATCCCGCCGCGTGTAGCGAGTGAACTTCCCCTCTCGCAACACGTACAGCCCGCCACCACTGGTCCCCACATAAAGGGTACCGGCCGAATCCTCGGCTAACGCCCAAACTCGTTGGCCAGAAAACCCATCGGCCTGGCTGTAGTCCGTCACTCGCCCGTCTCGGATTCGGCAAAGGCCAGCGAAGCCGCCCACCCAAATCCCCCCTTGCCGATCCTCGATCATTGCCCGCACCGGACCGGCGAGCATCCCTTCCTCAGCGGCGAACCGGGCCAATCGACCCTCCTGGTAGCGAAAGACGGCTTGGCCGTAGGTCCCGATCCACATCGCACCGTCCCGAGCCGCCAGCACGGCAAACACGCCCTTGAGAGGGTCCGACACGGGCGACTCGATCGCCACCGAAACCTTGCCCTGGTCCAGCCAGTACGGCTTGGTCGTGCCACCCCCGAACCATACGCGTCCGTCCGGATCTTCGCAGACCGAATGGACGGCACTGATGCCTAAGCCCTGGCGCCGCGTGATCATCCCCCACCCCCGCCGTTTCACTCGGAGCAACCCGCCGCCGTCAGTCCCAACCCAGACGTTCCCCTCGCGGTCAACGAACAGGCTGCGAATCGAGTCGGTCGTCAGGCCCGACGCGGTGGTGAAATGTTGCCAGCGCGTGGGGCGTCGTAGGCGATGCAGGCCCTCGCCGTAGGTGGCCAACCAGAGGTCGCCGGTTGGGTCTTCCAGCGCGCCGGTGATGTGAGTCGCAAAGGCCGGGCAGGGGTAAGGCTCGCCGACCCACTGGCCTTTGCGGTACTGGCGCACCCCATCGCTTGTCACGACCCACAGGCCACCCTCGCGGCTGGGCCAAACGTACTTGACCACCGCCTCTGCCTCTCCTCGAGGTCCCTCGAGCACCCGCAGTTCACCGCCCTCGAACCGGGCCAACCGATCTCCTTGTCGCACCCAGAACTGGCCTTCGCGATCGTCGATCATCGTCGATACGGTGCCCTGGCCGAGGCCCGGTGGCTTGACCACCGGCACAAATTGGCCTGTCTCCATGCGGTACAACCCTCCGGCCTGATCCGCGATCCACAACCGGTTCGCCGCGTCTTCCGCCACCCGTCCCACGCCGTCTGACGGCACGTTCTCTGGCGCGCCGAACACTTGGCAACGCCCTTCAGCCAAGCGCACCAGATGATGGAATTCGGTGGTCAGCCACAACGCGCCTTGCCAGTCCACAAAGAGACTGAGCAAGCGGTTGCTCGGCAACCCCGGCAGATTGCTCGCGTCCACCACCGTGAAACGAGCGCCGTCGAACCGCGCGAGCCCGTCGAACGTAGCCAACCACAGGTAGCCATCGGGTGTTTGGGCGATCGAGACGACCGAGCTTTGCGGCAGACCTTCCTCGGTCTCCCAGGCGTCGATCGTGTATTCCTGGTCTGCCGCATTGGCCCAGCCCAGCCCTGCGCCGCCTGCGAGCGTCCAGGTTGCAGCCAACCCCGCCAGGCACCAGGTCCGCACCCACCGCGGCGCCAGCAACGGCCGATGGCCCCCGCGCGCCACGTTCACCTCGGCTTGCGTCGCCCTTACTGATGAGTCACTGAGATGGACGACAACTCGGCGGTAGGGCGCGCAGTCCTCTGCGCGCCGCGGGTCCCTGTGGCCACAGTGGTTTACAGCGCGCAGAGGACTGCGCGCCCTGCCTGCAATCTGTCGTCTATCCCGACCTCTCATCAGTAAGTGCTTCATCCTCACGCCTGTCCAGCCTAGGGCAACCGGGCCGCACCCAACAATCAGAAAGCCGGCCGACCCTCACGGCCCGAATCCTTAGCGAGTAAAACGTGTCAACGCCCGGCCTCCCTCCCCAGCAGTTTGGTCCCCGACAACCTTCCCTCGGGCACCTTGCTGGACAACTCGGCCAACTGGTTCAACAGCTTCCGCTGGGACCAGAAACAGAGTGCGACCGTTCCGACCGACCTCACCCAGATGACCACCAACCATTTTGCCAAGGCGCGCACGCGCCATTGGCTCGCTCACCACGCGGGCACGCCCGACTTCGCCGTCTCCCTCGAGGTCGCCCCGAGCCCAGACACCGCAGGCACGATTCTCGGCCAGATCACCTGGTTCGATTACGCCGGCAAGAGCCAGCAAGATCCTTGTTCCCGCGGGACACAGATTCTCCCTTCGCTGGTGGCCCGCCGGCTGC
>Ga0194111_10005293_pt1 | contig 14860 bp, 9 predicted proteins | sample TA2KigC300mmetaG_FD_146194 | JGI IMG/M metagenome (GOLD analysis project Ga0194111, IMG submission 146194) | Freshwater microbial communities from Lake Tanganyika, Tanzania - TA2015033 Kigoma Deep Cast 300m | ecosystem: Environmental > Aquatic > Freshwater > Lake | place: Tanzania: Lake... | reverse complement strand
ATCGAAGAACCGTTTGAGGTTTTATCCATCCTCACCCGTTGCCGGAAAGCAATGAACGGGCTATAAAAATCGCCCTTTTAGAAAGGATAATTAGTTCTCATCCGGAAACTCAACTTTTCTCCTCCCCTTCGACGGGGGAGGGGAGGGTGGGGGTGATAAGGGGTTAAAATTTCTATGACTTCCATTTTAATACCCCTCACCCCAACCCTCTCCCGCAAGGGGAGAGGAGGTTTCCGGATGAGAATTAATTAATCGTCTACAACCCTAAAAATACCCCAAAAAAACCCTTGCCATTATTTTCCTTTTTTGGTATCCTTTCTATCTAAAAAAATATCCACGATTCTCACCATTAAAGGAGGAACCCAAACTATGAAAAGATTTAAAATTATTTACTTATGTCTTGCCGGAACCTTTCTCCTGTTAAGCTCAGTAGCTTTTGCCCAGAAGATTGACTTGAAGATGATGACCGGGCCCATGGGGGGATCGTGGTATCCCTTAGGGGGAGCGATTGCTGATTCCGTCCAGAGAGATATCCCCGGCGTTACTCTGGCAGTTGCTCCCGGCGGAGGCGTTGCCAACGTGGAAGCCATAGAACTTGGAAAATGCGAAATCGGCTTTTCCAACTCCAGTTCGGGCGTGGATGGGTTTTATGGGCGGCCGCCTTTCAAGGAAAAGATGACCAACATGAGGCAACTGGCCAACCTTTATCCCCAGTATTTCCAGATTGTGGTTCTGGAAGGATCGGGAATCAAATCCGTGGCCGATCTCAAAGGAAAAGTGATCTCCCCCGGCCCCAAAGGCCACACCGGAGAGTTTGCCGCCCGCCAGGTTCTGGAAATTTACGGGTTGTCCTATAAAGATATGGCCAAAGTCCAACATGTAGGCTATACCGATACAGTCGCTTTGATGAAAGATGGCCATTGTGATGGCTGGTTATTTACGACGACGATTCCGGGAGCGTCGGTCATGGACCTGGCTTCAGCCCGGAAAATTCGCCTGATCAGTCTGCCAGACGATAAGATCAAGGAAATGCAAAAGCTTAATGCTGGATACATCCGGCGCCTGATTCCCAAAGGAACTTACCATGGTGTGGATTATGATGTTCATGGGTTCGGATTCTTCACCCATCTAATCATCAGCGCTAAACTTCCCGATGACCTGGTTTACAAAATCACCAAAACAATCGTAAAAGATCTGCCCCGTCTCGGGGATATAGTGAAAGACATGAAGGGCGTAACAGCCAAAGACCTGGCTATGGACATCGGCATCCCCTTCCATCCCGGGGCGCTAAAATATTATAAAGAAGTCGGGGCGCTTTAACAGCGCTTCCCTCAATTCTCCCCTTGATCAAGGGCAGGGTTTTCTAAATCCTGCCCTTGATTATTAATATCCCGCAATCTTATTTAATGCGGAAACCCCCTTGACGGGAGAGGGTTGGGGTGAGGGGGGGTAAAGATAGAAGGTCTTGAAATTCCGAGTCATAATCACCCCCACCTTTATCCTCCCCCATCGAAGGGGAGGAGAAAAATGGTGTTTCCGGATGAAAACTAATTAATGATCTGTAATAAGCTTTCAAAGGGATCAACATCATGACCGAAAAAATTTCTGGAATCATTGCCAGAACCGCTGCGGTCATTGCCGTGGTCATGTCCCTCTATCATGTTCATTCCGGTATTTTCGGCGCTCCGGAAGCCCTGCTGCATAGATCCATACATCTTTTATTTACTCTGACGCTTGCCTTTTTACTTTATCCTTTTTCCAAAACCCGGCCGCGTCGCTGGCTTGATTTCATAATGCTCGGGCTCTCCCTGGCCAGCATAATTTATTTATTCGCTAAATACGATTACTTTGTCACCCGCTATCCCTATGTCCACCCCCTCAGCATGGCCGATCTAATCCTGGGCATTACCTTAATTGTGATTCTCCTGGAGGCCGCCCGCAGAACCATCGGCCTGGCCATGCCCATAACAGCTATCTGCTTTATTATCTACGCCTATGTTGGTCCTTACCTTCCTGGTCTTTTGCGCCATGCCGGCGTGCCTACCGAAACCATTGTCGATCAACTTTACATGACCACTGAAGGAATTTTCGGAATTCCCCTGGGGGTTTCCGCCACATACGTTATTCTCTTCGTCATATTTGGGGCCTTCCTGGAAAAATCGGGCACGGGCCAGTTTTTTATGGATCTGGCGGCAGCCACCACTGGCAAGTCAAAGGGAGGGCCGGGAAAGATTGCCGTCGTCTCCAGCAGCCTCTTCGGCACCATCTCCGGAAGCGCCGTGGCCAATGTAATGGTTACCGGGCAATTTACTATCCCCATGATGAAGCGGACAGGTTTCCAACCACACTTCGCCGCGGCCGTAGAGGCTACAGCTTCCACCGGTGGGCAGATCATGCCTCCGGTGATGGGGGCGGCGGCCTTTGTCATGGCCGAATTCACCGGCCTCCCCTATATTACGGTCTGTAAGCACGCCCTGATACCTGCCGTCCTATATTACCTTTCCGTCTTCATGGCCATTCATTTCGAGGCCATCCGCACCAACCTGAAAGGCATGATTGAAGACGTTCCCCGCATGGGTTTGGTTTTTTTAAGCAAAGGCCATCTCCTTGTGCCGGTGGCCGTCATCCTCTTTATGATGTTTAAGGGATACACGCCGATGTATGCCAGCCTTTTTGCCATCGGCTCGGTAATCCTTATAGCCAGTTTCAAACGGGATACACGAATGGGCCTTGCCAAAATCATCAAAGCCCTGGAAGAAGGCGCCAAAGGATCCGTCAGTGTGGCCGCAGCCTGTGCCTGTGCCGGCATGATTATCGGAGTGATTAACTTGACAGGCCTTGGTTTAAAGTTCACCAGTTTTGTTTTATTTCTGGCCGGCGATTCCCTCGCCCCCGCCCTGATCTTTACCATGCTCGCAGGCATTATCTTAGGAATGGGGCTTCCGACAACCGCCGCTTACATTGTCATGGCTGCCCTGCTCGTTCCGGCCTTGGTCAAGCTGGGCATTCCCTCTATTGCCGCCCATATGTTTGCTTTTTACTATGCCATCATATCCGCGATCACTCCGCCTGTTGCCCTGGCCGTATATGCCGGAGCCGGCCTGGCCGGCTCGGACATCTGGAAAACAGGTCTGGCGGCAGTGCGTCTGGGAGCTCCCGGTTTCATTATTCCTTTTATGTTCGCCTACGAGCCTTCCCTTCTCTTCATCGGATCTCCCTGGATGATTCTTCATTCAGTGATTACCGCCAGCATAGGAGTAGTCTTGCTGGCCTCATCTATGATGGGATGGCTCTTGCGCGAAACAAATTTACTGGAGCGGCTCATGCTTTTTTCCGCGGCCATTTTTCTTATCAAACCAGGTTTTTACACCGATACGGCCGGCCTTTTGTTATTGGCCGCTGTCATCGTATCCCAGAAAATTCGTAAAAAATAAAGAAATGTTTCTGGCTCCAAATGAGCTTATAAGCGCCTATGCTTTTTCCGCGACCTTGCGCGGAAAAAGTGGCCCGCCTCAGGCGGGCAGCGAAAAGTCCATAAATCCGCCCTAAACCCCCTTTGGCAAAGGGGGGATGGGGGGGGATTTCCTGGCGCCAAGGAATTTGCTTCTTACCAACATCTTGGTGTTAATACGAGCGTAATAAATATCTTTACAAGTCATTGCGAGCCCAAGGGGCGCGGCAATCTCATTCTTCATGGGATTGCTTCGTCGTTCCACTCCTCGCAATGACAGGTTATTGAATGCGTCGGTATTAGTTGCGCAGTAAGCGCTTTATAAGTTCTTAGAGGAAAGGATTTGGCAATGGAAAAGAGAAGTAATCTGGTCATTCAGGGAGACGCCCGGGCAGCCAACCGCGCCCTGCTTCGTTCCCTCGGCCTCACCGACCAGGATTTCGAGAAACCTTTCATCGGGGTCATCAACACCTGGAGCGAGATCAACCCCGGCCATGTCCATCTTAGAGGACTGGCCGAAGCAGCCAAAGTAGGCATTCGGACGGGAGGGGGAGTTCCTTTTGAGGTGAATACCATCGCCCTATGCGACGGCATCGCCCAGGGTCATCTGGGAATGAGGCGCATCCTCCCCAGCCGCAACCTCATCGCCGACTCCATTGAGCTGGCCGTGGATGCCAACCGCTTCGATGCCATTGTGGTGCTGGCTTCCTGCGATAAAATTGTCCCGGCAAGCTGGCTGGCCATCGCTCGCCTGGACATTCCGGCCATCATGATTACCGGCGGGCCCATGATGCCCGGCCGTTTCCGGGGAGAGCAACTTGTCCTACCCGCTGCCCGGGAGGCGCACGGAAGAATGCTCCGGGGAGAGATCACCAGGGAAGATTTCCAGGAAATTGAGCTTAACCTCTGTCCGGGACCAGGGTCTTGTTCCATGATGGGAACGGCAAACTCCACAAGCTGCCTGACCGAGGTCATGGGCCTTTCCCTCCCCGGATGCGGAACGGCTCACGCCATAGAAGCCAAAAAGCTGCGGATTGCCCGGGAAAGCGGGGAACAAATCATCCGCCTCTGGGAAAAGGATCTGAAGCCTTCCAGGATACTCGGGATATCGGCTTTGAAGAATGCCATCACTGCCAGCATGGCCTTTGGCGGGTCCACCAACACCGTCCTCCATCTCCTGGCTCTGGCTAATGAATTGGATATCCCCCTTTCATTGGAAACTTTTGACGAAATCAGCCGGCGCACCCCTTTTATTTGCAATGTTAAGCCGAGCGGCAAATTCCCCCTGCTGGGCCTGGAAGATGCCGGAGGAGTGCCTGCCGTGCTGAACGAACTCCTTCCCCTTCTGGACCTGGACGTTCTCACCGTCACCGGCAATACCTTGCGGGAAAATCTTGCCGGGGTAAAAAACCAAAATCCGCAGGTGATCCTTTCCAGGCAAAAACCCCTTCGCCCTGAAGGAGGGATCGCTATTTTGCGCGGCTCCCTCGCTCCTGGCGGGGCTGTGGTGAAACAATCCGCAGTCTCGGAAAAGATCATGGTTCATACCGGCCCGGCCCGGGTTTTTGATACTGAGGATTCAGCGCGGGAAGCAGTTTTCGCCAATGAAATCAAACCTGGAGAGATTATCGTCATCCGCTACGAAGGTCCCAAAGGCGGACCGGGCATGCCGGAGATGCTCAGCGTGACTGCCGCCCTGGTGGGCATGGGATTGGCGGAGTCGGTCTCTTTGGTGACCGATGGGCGCTTCTCCGGCTCCACCCGGGGCCCCTGCATCGGCCATATCGTCCCGGAAGCCCAGGATGGGGGACCGATTGCTCTGGTTAAAAATGGGGACTTGATTCAAATCGACATCCCCCAGCGCCGCCTGGATTTGTTAGTTGCCTTAGAAGAGCTGGAAAGACGGAGAAAAACCTGGTCTCCTCCACCCCTGAAAGTAAGCCGGGGATACCTGAAAACCTACGCCGAACAGGTGAGCAGCGCGGATAAAGGATGCATTTGACCGTAACCGGCCCCTTTCTCCTTCAGGAAAGCCCCGCTTTTTTAGCCGGCAGATATACTCCCGAGAAAATCACTGAGGGTCAGTTCATTTCCTGGGCTGGCCCTAAAATGATTTTTATCATTTCGCCTGAAGAAAATCTGAGGTAAAAAAATATATGCTCGATAAAGCCGCCATCAAGAACATCCAGAAGATCGTGGGAGAGGAAAACGTCGCAGAGGACAAGGAAACCAGGATCTGCTATTCCTACGACGCCACGAATATAAAATACCTTCCCGACCTGATCGCCTATCCCCGCACTCCTGAACAAATCTCTGCAATTCTTAAGCTGGCTAACGAAGCCGGATTTCCGGTCATCCCCCGCGGCGCAGGCACGGGATTTACCGGGGGGACTTTGCCGGTGGAAGGCGGGGTCGTCCTGGTTCTGACCAAGATGAATCGCATCCTGGAAATTGATGCCGATAACCTTTTGGCCGTAGTTGAGCCAGGGGTTATTACTGTTGACCTGCAGAGGGAAGTGGAAAAGGTCGGTCTTTTTTATCCGCCGGACCCGGCCAGCCTGAAAACCTCCACCCTCGGCGGAAACGTGGCGGAATGCGCTGGAGGCCCCCGGGCCGTGAAATATGGAGTCACCAAAGATTACGTTACCGGGCTGGAAGTAGTCTTGCCCACGGGCGAAATCATCTCCACGGGTGTCCGGACGGTCAAAAGCGTTGTCGGTTATGACTTGACCAAATTATTAGTTGGCTCAGAGGGAACCCTCGGGATCATTACCAAGATCATCCTCCGCCTGCTTCCTTTGCCCAAAGCCAAACGCACCATGCTGGCCATTTTCCCGACTATCGAAGCGGCAGCCACTACCGTCTCTAAGATTATCAGCTCCCGCATTATCCCCACTACTTTAGAATTTATGGACAACGCCACCATTCGCTGCGTGGAGGATTATTTACATATCGGCCTGCCCGTTAATGCCGGGGCTCTCCTGATCATCGAAGTGGATGGCCATCCGGAAGCCGTTGCCCAGGATATTCAGGAAATCCAGAATATCTGTTCGGCTAACCAGGCCATCGAGGCCAAGGTAGCCAAAGATGATAAAGAAGCAGAGGAGATCTGGAAAGCAAGGCGGTCGGTTTCCCCGGCGGTGGTAAAACTTAACCCCACAAAAATCAACGAAGACATCACCGTTCCCCGTTCGAAAGTGGCCGAGATCCTTAGGCGAATGGAAGCCATTTCCAAGAAATATAATCTGATCATCGTAAATTTTGGCCATGCCGGCGATGGAAATATTCACGTGAATGTGATGATCGATAAACGCCGGCCGGAGGAAGTGGAACGGGCTCACTCCGCCGTCCGCGAGATCTTTGCAGCCGCCCTGGAATTGGGCGGAACCCTTTCCGGTGAACACGGCATCGGCATCACCAAAGCGCCCTATCTTTCCATGGAGTTAGGGGACTTGGGTGTGCAAGTGATGAAGCGCATTAAGAAAGCTTTCGATCCGAACAATATTTTAAACCCCGGGAAGATCTTTCCCAAATAGGTAATGGGCGATAGGCTCTATGTTAGGGGTTAGGGGTAAAAAACAACAAGCAATGTATCAGTTTAGCGGTTTGAAAAAACGGGTGACCGCCTTGGTTGAGGCCCGGGGGCCTGGGCGGAACGCGCCGGAAGCATCGGTTGGGCTAACGCTTGGCCATGAGAATCACAGCGTGTTTCCGCCGAAGGAGGCGGGGGGCGCTTTTCCCGCCCCATCCACGGAGAAATCAGCGCCTTATGATTCCAAGCGGGCCGCCCAGGCCTCCGGGCCCTGGAATCCCTTGGCCCTGATGACACTCTTTTTTTCAAAGAGTTAAAGTGTTACGCAATACATTTTACTTTTTATTTTTCCCTTATCACGTTTTGGTCATTTTGGAATAATCTCATGAAATCTTTACCTGAAGTATTGGATGAAGCCAGGAAATGTGTGAAGTGCGGCAACTGCATGGCCCAGTGCCCGGTCTACGTTGAAACCCTGGAAGAACCACTCGTGGCCCGGGGGAAGTTGGGTTTGATTGAGGCCGTAGGAGAAGGAGAGAGCGAGTTTAACAAGCGTTTGGGCAAAATCCTTTCGCAGTGCTTACTCTGCGGAACCTGCGCTGAAAATTGCCCGAACAGCATACCCGCCGATGATATCATCCGCGAGGCCCGCTTCCTCCTTGTGAAGGAGAAGGGTCTCTCCCTCCCCAAAAAGGCCATCTTTAAATACCTATTGGACAGCAACTATCTCATGCCCCTGCTCCTTAAAGGAGGGGCATCCCTTCAGAACCTTTTCCTGAAAAAGACACCGGAAGAAAGCGGCCTGCGTCTGCGTTTTCCCATGCCTGTGCTGGATCAGCGCCGGCTCATACCCCCGCTGGCTCCTGATTCTTTCCTGGATATACACGCCGGCTGGGTGCGCGCGGAAAAAGAAACAAGGCGTGTAGGCCTTTTTGTCGGTTGTGTAAGCAATTATCTTTTCCCCCGCATCGGCCGGTCGGCCTTAGACCTTTTCCTCCGTAATGGAGTATCGGTCTTTATTCCCAAAAGCCAGCGCTGCTGCGGCCTTCCGGCATTCGGATCCGGGGATGAAGAAACTCCCCGCTCTCTGGCCAGGAAGAATATCGAAGCATTTGAGGAAGAAGGCCTTAAGGAGATCGTCGCCCCCTGCGCCTCCTGCGCATCCATGCTCAAGCTGGATTATCCTTTGCTTTTCGACGAATCCGACCCTTTCCGGGCGCAAACTTTATCTTTCTCCTCAAAGGTCAAAGATGCTTCCCAATTTTTAGGAGAGTTGTTACCCCAAAAAACAGGGGGGAATGAATTTACTGGAAAATCTTTGCGGGTTACTTACCATGATCCCTGCCATCTTCGCCGCAAACTGGGGATTTTTAAAGAACCCCGCAATCTTTTGAGAGCCTTACCCGGCCTGGAATACGTTGAGATGGCCGAGGCCAACCGCTGCTGCGGACAAGGGGGCAGCTTTAACCTGGCCAACTATGACCTTTCCCTTAAAATCCTGGGGAAGAAAGCTCAAGCCATTGATGAAAGCGGAGCGGATATCGTTACCACGGCCTGCAGCGGATGTCTGCTCCAGCTCATGGATGGTCTGCACCAACAAGGCTTGAAGAAAGAAGTTCGCCACCTGGTGGAGATGATCGACCAGGCTACCCTTTTTTAAAGACAGGGTGTAGGTATAGTATAAAATAAGTAGGTCTTTTAACCTTTATGGAATGAAGAACACACCCCGCATATTCCCACATTCATTGACAAATGAAGATGTGCCCCCATATACCACAGAGGAAAATCTCTCCTGCTTAATGACTACACCCTTTAATGAACCCTTGCCACCCCCCAGTTTATTCGCCCCTATTTTACCGTGGCTCTGGCCCGGGGGCGCTGAGAGAAGGAAGAATCGGCCGGGATTAGTCTTTCTCAAGATTCCCTTCTGGCCATCCGCAAAAGAAGGCGGCCAGGAGATCGGCAAGGTGAGTTGATTGATAAGCCTATCTAAAAAGCCACTTAAATCACACCCGGCCGCCCCTCCTATGGAAGGACTACCGCCTATTATTCCGAGCGAAGCGCCCCCGGGCCAGAGCCTGGGCCCTAAATAAAAACTGGGGGAGCAAGTAATCTTCAATTCAGACATAAGGAATGAACCTCAGGAAAGGCAGAAAGGAAGGGGTAAACGAGGAGTGGGAATAGACAAAATGGTAAAAAATTAGTACGATAGGGGCTCTCAGGGCGAAATCTTGTTTCCAGGTAGGCATGGGGTCTGCCCCCCTGTTATGTCTGATTTGATCCGCAACCACCACTTGCCCACCTTCACTTTTTGTGGTCAAGAATGATTTGTTATTGGATGATCCTTCCCAGGCGCGGGGTTCGGGGCGCTTCGCTTGGCAGCATGAGGCGCTGGTTGTTTCATTGACGGGGCGGGAAAAGGCGCCCCGCCTCATTTTGCGGAGAAGCGGCTTTAAACTTTTAGAAGGGTTTTTCCCGGCCGATGCTGCCCGCGCTCATCGCCCCGAACCCCGCGCCACGAATAGGGATTCTGTAAAAGTGAAGGTGGGCAAGGCAACCACCAGACTTGACTGGATAGAGCGTTTTCCATATAATGCCTTTCACCAGAGACGAATTTAATGGGCCTTCTTTTGTAATTCGTATCTCAAAGGGATTTCAGAAGAAGAATTTCAGGAAACAAGGAGGATGGAATTCATGCCGGAAGCTGTCATTGTGGAAGCGGTGCGCACCCCCATTGGACGCCACGGAGGGGTTTTGAAATTGGTTCGACCTGACGACCTGGCCGCTCTGGTGCTTTCTGAAGTTGTCAAGCGCGCGAAAGTGGATCCGGCGCTGGTCGAGGAAGTCTACTTAGGCTGCGCCAACCAGGCCGGGGAAGACAACCGGGACGTCGCCCGCATGGCCCTGCTGCTCGCGGGCTACCCCATTGCGGTCGGAGGAGTAACCTTCAACCGCTTGTGCGCCTCCGGGCTTACCGCCCTTAATGCCGCCGCCCGGGCCATTAAGGTCGGAGAGGGGGAGGTGTACGTCGCTGGAGGCGTCGAATGCATGACCCGCGCCCCCTACGTCATGGCCAAAACTTACCCGGAATGGGCTTTCGGCAACGTGACCATGTATGACACCACCATCGGCTGGCGATTTCCCAACCCCAGGATGAAAGAGAAGTACGGCGTCGATTCCATGGGAGAAACGGCGGAGAACGTCTATGAACTCACCCGCGCCATCTCGCGGGAAGAGCAGGACCGTTTCTCGCTGGAGAGCCACCAGCGGGCGGTAGCAGCCATCGACTCCGGAAAATTCGCCGGGGAGATCGTTCCCGTGCCTGTCCCTCAGCGGGGGAAAGATTCGATCTTGGTCAGCCGGGACGAACACCCGCGGGGGGACACATCGATGGAAGCCCTCGCCAAACTCCGCCCGGCCTTCCGCGCAGGAGGAACGGTCACTGCCGGAAACTCTTCGGGCATCAACGATGGGGCGGCGGCGGTTCTCCTGATGAGCGACAAGAAAGCCCGCGAATTGGGCCTAAATCCGCTGGCCCGGGTGGTCTGCTCTGCCGCCGCCGGAGTGGAGCCGCGGATCATGGGCTTAGGGCCAATCTTCGCCGTGCGCAAGGCGCTCGCCCGGGCCGGGTTGACCCTCGAACAGATCGGCCTCATCGAGCTAAATGAGGCCTTCGCCGTCCAGGCGCTCGCCGTGATGAAGGAGCTGGGCCTGCGCCATGAGATCACCAACGTCAACGGTGGAGCCGTTGCCCTGGGACATCCGCTGGGATGCAGCGGAGCGCGCCTGGCAACCACCCTAATTCACGAAATGCGCCGCCGCGCCCCCAAGGAGAAAAAGCCTTACTACGGACTGGCAACGCTTTGCGTGGGCGTAGGGCAAGGCGAAGCCACTATTTTCGAGTGGATTGCCGGCTAAGAGGGGAAACGGAAAAATAACCCAGCAGGGGAAGGCCCTAAGAGGAAGCCATCCACGCTGCTTCTTTAAAACCTCTACAGAGATCGTTCAGGATATAAACTGAGCTGCTTTGATAAACTCATGACCTCTCGTAACGGCCACACGGTTATTTTTTTATCTGCGGGATACCTGTCCTTCCCAGGGTAAACGACCCAGAGATGATCCAGGGTTAGATCTTCCAAAGCAATCCACATTGAGCGGGTAACCTGCGGCGCTTCATTAAATATAAATTCCAACCCATAACGACGCCCTCGATGCAAGAAGAATAGATCAATTTCTGCTCCATTATGTAGAGGAAAAATGTAGGAAAGAAGCAATTTCCATGCGGGAATTGCAGAGGGGGAGTCGTCGTGGGGTGATTCCGGGGATTCGATCGGATTTAGCCTGGAAACTGGCCCGGGATTGGGGGATTCCCCTGGCGGAAATTGCGCGCCAACTGGGCGTTTCAACCTCTGCCATCTCCCAAATCTTGCTCAGAAGATCAGAAGCTTAATTAAGATAGTAACCAACGTCCCCATGAACGCTATAAAATTGAGGAAGGGAAGCCAAGTTATTCTTTTTATAAGAAATTCCAAAGCATATAAAAATAAAAAGGGAGAGAAGGCACTGAGCTTGATATTTTTTCCCGGCGGTGTAGAATGATCAACAGAATTGGCTTGATTGCAGCCTCAGTAAACAGGATGAAACTCCGATGACCAGTCTCAAGAACGAATTCTCCTGGTCCAAAAGCAGGGATGAAATTTTCAAAACCTGCCCCAGACAATACTGGTTTGCCTATTATGGTTTCTGGAATGGCTGGCTCAAGGATGCCTCTGAAAGATCTCGGCAGATTTATGTCCTGAAGAACCTTAGGAATCGTCAAACCTGGGCTGGAGAAAAGATCCATAATTGCATTCATAGAAGCATCAGCAATATTCGAAGGGGGATCAAAGTCCTTCCTGTGGAAGAGATAATCTCAATCACCCTCAACCAGATGAGGAATGAGTTTCGGTCTTCAAGATCGAAAAATTATTGGAAAAAACCAAAGACCTGCGCCCTCTTTGAGCATGAATATGGAGTAGAAGTTACCGGTCAGCAATGGAAAGAAATGGCCCAGAATGTCGAAACCTGTCTTAAAAACTTCTATGCTTCAGACATTTATGGCAGCTTGAAATCCCACGGCAAAGAAGGATGGCTCGAAGTGGAAGAATTCTCTTCTTTTCACCTGGATAAAATTAAGATCAATTTAGTAATTGACTGCGCTATAAAGGAAGGAAATTCCACTATCATCTACGACTGGAAAACAGGGAAAAGCCTCTCAGAAGATCTATCCATCCAGCTTGCTGGTTACGCCTTCTATGCGTTGGAAAAATGGAATCTCCCTCCAGATTCTCTAAAGGTCGTTGAGTTTAACCTCTTTTCCAATACAGCCAACTCGTTTTCGGTGACCAGTGGGGAAGTTGAAGGAATAAAGGGATACATTAAGGGAAGCGTTAAGGATATGCAGTCCCTTTTAAAAGACCCCGAGAACAATATTCCGTTGCCCGAGGACGAATTCAGCAAAGTGGAGAACGAGCAGGTAAGTCTCAGATGTAATTTTAGGAAAGTGTGCAGAATTTAGAGCGGAGAATCCCATGACAAATCAAGTAATAATCTGTCCGTATTGCCATAAAGAGATTCCATTAAGCGAAGCGCTTTCTCACCAAATCAAAGAGGAATTGCGGAAGGAGTTTGACACTGAGGTTAAGAAGAAGGAGCAGGATCTAGCCCAAAAAGAGCAGGGCCTAATCAAGAAGGAAAGGTCGCTTGAAGAAGAATATGGCCGGAAACTGAAACTTGAAAAAGCCAGATTAGAAGAAGAATCAAAGCAAAAAGCCAAAGAGTCTGTTGCCATTGAATTGGAGGATTTGCATGAGCAGTTAAAAGAAAAAGAACAAAAACTGCAGGAATCACAAAAGGCGGAGCTCGAGTTTAGGAAACAAAGGCGTGAGCTTGAGGAAAAGCAAAAATCCATCGAATTGGAAATGGCTCGAAAGCTCGACGAGGAAAGGGAGAAGATCAGGGAAGAAGCCGTGAAAAGCGTTTCGGAGCAACAGCGGCTTAAAGATTTGGAAAAGGACAAAAAGATTAGCGATATGCTAAGGCAGATTGAGGATTTGAAAAGAAAAGCGGAACAAGGTTCGCAGCAAACGCAAGGGGAAGTTTTGGAACTGGAGATAGAAGAAATCCTGACAAACAATTTTCCTTTCGATCAAATTGAACCGGTTGCCAAAGGGAAAAGAGGCGCCGATATCTTACAAAGGGTTTATAATCAATACGGCCAGTGTTGCGGAACCATTATCTGGGAGTCAAAACGCACTAAGTTATGGAATGATATTTGGATTGAAAAATTGAAGGATGACCAGAGGGAAGCAAAAGCAGAAATTGCCGTACTGGTGACAACCGCACTCCCAAAAGAGGTAAATAATTTTGCATATATTAACGGAGTCTGGGTTACCAGCTATACTTTAGCCATTTGTCTTGCTGTCTCCTTAAGGATGAACCTGATACAAATTGCCAGTGCGAAAATGTCTGCGGTAGGAGTAGGAAAATATGAAAAGATGGAAGTTTTATATGGCTATTTATCCGGTCCTGAATTTGGTCAAAGAGTCGAGGCCATTGCGAGCGCCTTCGGCTCCATGAAGAATGATTTAGACCAGGAGAAAAGGGCCATGACTAAAATATGGGCCAAGAGAGAGAAACAAATTGAGCGGGTAATCAATAATATTTCGGGAATGTACGGGGATATGCAGGGGATCATCGGGGCTTCCTTACCGCAGATAAAAAGTTTGGAACTGACGGCATTAATTACTGAAGGAGAGTCTTAGTCGAATGAGGATAAGGAGGATATCCCCTCCTAACTTGATTGCATAGGAATTTCCTTTTTGGGCACGGATGTACACAGATTATCAGAATAAACTAAAAAGAAAATAATTATCTGCGGTTATCTGCGTAAATCTGCATCCTATTAAATTTTGAAAAACGTAGAAATGTCTCTTGAAGGGAACATCCTTACAATTAAGATCGATCTATCCAAGGAATTTGGTCCATCTGCTTCTGGTAAGACAATCATTATTGCCTCAACTGAGGGTAATGTGACCATTCCGGGGCATGAGGAGGCTAAGGTCGGGTTGAACGTTTATCGTAAGAAGTGAATTTGGCTTTTAAATGAGGTCGAAGCACGAACAACCGAGCCTAAGGGGAGTTGGGGGCAAGAGAATTTTGATCTCTGCCGGGGAGATTCAGAAATTAGGGGAAAAGACGCAAGATTCGATGAGCTGGATAGGCAAGCAAAAGCCAAAAATGAAACCATCCGGGGCATGACAAGAAAACGCCAGCTATTGATCTCCGAAATCACTATAAAGGGAAGCTCCGAACCACCCTGGTCCTGAAACTCTTCCTAAAGCTCCTTGGGCTCCTGAAAGGAATCCGAGTTTCCCCACAAGACGGCATCAAAGGTTCTTGCTACACCGAAGCTACTGCCCACCCCCAAAAACAAGAATCCCCCCCTTTTTATTGCTTTTACCCGAAAACTCATCCCATCCAAACCCAATTGCATCTCGAATGCAATTCCGGCGCCCGGGGCGATGATCAAGACACCGGCTAAGAGGATGGGCGAGATGTGGGAGTGAAAGCGGCTGGAGAAGAGGGGAAAGGTGGGAAGGAAGTGGAGCAGGGCGGTTGTTTTTTATCAGCCTTCTGGCCTATGAATCGGGGGTTAAGAATTTGCTGTGGATGGAGCCCTCGATTACCCCCATTTACTCTGAATTACCACAAAGTGTGGAGCTATTGTGGGGCTGCATGGATGAAAAGAAAAAGGGGTTATGGATGTTTATCCCATAACCCCTTTTTAATTTTGGTAGGCGGTAATGGATTTGAACCATCGACCTCCGGTATGTGAG
>Ga0194111_10005285_pt1 | contig 14868 bp, 11 predicted proteins | sample TA2KigC300mmetaG_FD_146194 | JGI IMG/M metagenome (GOLD analysis project Ga0194111, IMG submission 146194) | Freshwater microbial communities from Lake Tanganyika, Tanzania - TA2015033 Kigoma Deep Cast 300m | ecosystem: Environmental > Aquatic > Freshwater > Lake | place: Tanzania: Lake... | reverse complement strand
GTCCGGGATGAAGCTTTGATCATAGTAGCCACAATAGCTTTTGGCAAGGGGATCAATAAATCCAATATCCGCTATGTGGTGCACTACGCCCTGCCCAAAAACCTGGAGACCTACTATCAGGAGATCGGAAGGAGCGGCAGAGACGGCTTACCGCCGGTCTGCATGCTCTTCTATGGCTATTCCGATCTGATCAGTTTACAACGCATCATCGAGGAAAATGAGGATCCGGAGCAAATTCAGGTTGCCAGGATGCAACTCGATGGACTGATGCGGTTTATCCATACCAATCAGTGTCGCCGGATCCCGCTACTATCCTGGTTTGGAGAAAAGTATCAGGCACGGCTTTGTGGTATGTGCGACAATTGCATCAACTTTGATCTGGAAACCGAGGACGTGAGCATCCAAGCCCAGCAATTCCTCTCGGCTGTCTTCCGCAGTGGAGAATGCTTCGGAGTAGAACACCTCATCCATATCCTGAGGGGCTCTAAAAACAAGAAAATCCTGCACCACCATCATGATCAACTTAGCACCTACGGCATCGGCAAGGATTGGAGTATGGAGCAGTGGTACAGCCTGTATCATCATCTGAACAAGTGAAATTACGTGGACAAATTCATGCCCGGACATGTGATCAAACTCAATCAATCCAGTTGGCAGATTCTCCGCGGCGAACTGATAGTCAAGATGCCCCGCTCCGCTGCTGTTTCCTTACTGGCAAAATCCTCTGTAGAATGTGATCTGACCCTCTTTCAAGAGCTCAAAGACAAACGCAGTAAACTGGCACGAGAGCGCAAAATCCCTGCTTACATCATTTTCTCCGATCGCACACTCCGTGACATGGCAAGATATTATCCCCAAAGCTCAGAAATGATGATCCGGATCAGTGTCGTCGGCGAACATAAACTCAAGGAATATGGCACTGAATTTCTCGATCTGCTCAAAGGATATTGCCAGCAACATCAACTGAAAGAACGAGATCCGGTGACTTCGGTTGCCCCGGAACCTAGGAATTCCCGTAGTACTGAGATTTGTCTGACCATCATTGCTGAAGGATCTTTCCAGGCAGCAATGGTCAGATGTGATCTCAAACTGGAAACCATGCTCAAACATGTGCAGACCTCTCTGGAAAGTGGAGACCAGATCCCTCCGGACTTGATTCTCGCCCAATCCAGCTTGTCTGAAACCGAACAGAACCTTATCATCAGAAGCTTTGAAGAGCTCGGTCTTGATCGCCTCGCTCCGGTCTATCAAGCCCATAACGAGGATATCTCCTATCTGGAATTACGGATTATCCAGACCTATCTCACCGGTCTGAAAAATAGATTTACAGAATACCGCCTCCTGAGAGAATGGCACAAAGGACAAATTACGAGGTGATTTAGTGAATAAGATCATGTTGATACTCTTAGCTATGCTCGTGGCCGCGCTCTGGGCGCAGGGTCCGATCAATCAGCCCCGGGTCTATGTCCAGAGGCTGATACTGGATGACGGGACGACCCCTCAGGTCACGTGGATTGACCAGGTTTCTGCTCCGGAATACCGTTTGACCGCTTATATCAAGGACGTCGGGCTCGATACCTTGAGCACGAATGTTCAGCCACATTATACGATCGGCGTCAAAAGAGTGGGTGATGGCGTAATCCCTGAGCCAATGGTCATTGCTTATCTTCAGTTAGGTAATTTTAAAACCGTCTGGAAACCCGGACAGACGATCTGCTTTGAACTGACCTATCTGGCAAATGGGGAAAAGCTGAACTGGGAACTGCTGATCCCAGAAGGATCAAACCTGCTGCGTTATTTAGATGAAGCCCTGATAATACCGCCCTATAGCAAGAAAAGCGAATAAGATGCTGGAACGGATCAATAATCCCGTCATCCTGGAAGGCGAAGGTGATTATGACCGTGCCCTGAGACCCAGGCAGTTATCTGAATTTATCGGACAGGACACACTCAAGCAACAACTCGAGATCGCCATAGCCGCAGCCCGGAAGCGGAGCGAGGCACTGGATCATGTCCTCTTTTACGGACCGCCCGGACTGGGTAAAACCACTCTTGCCAATATCATCGCCCGTGAGATGGGAGTTCAGATCACCGTCAGTTCCGGTCCCGTGATGGAAAAGCCCTCCGACCTTGCCGGCATCCTGACCAATTTGCAAAGGCATGAGGTTCTCTTTATCGATGAGATCCACCGCCTGAGCCATGTGATCGAGGAATATATCTATCCGGCGATCGAGGACTTTCGCATGGAGATCATCCTGGACAGCGGACCCAGCGCCCGGACGCTCAAGATCGACCTGGAACCCTTCACTTTGATCGGCGCCACGACCCGGGCTGGACTGCTCACCGCTCCCTTGCGAGACCGCTTCGGCATCGTCCTCCGCCTGGATTATTATGACTTTAGCTCGATACTAAAGATCATCAAACGCAGTGCCAAGCTCTTGGAGATACCGCTGGATGAGGAAGGCGCAGCCGAGATCGCACGTCGCAGCCGGGGCACTCCACGCATTGCCAACCGCCTGCTGAGAAGAGTCAGGGATTATGCTCAGATCAAGGGTGATGGCATTATCACGCTGGAAATAGCCACCCAGGCACTGGCACTCCTGCAAGTGGATGAACAGGGTCTGGACGAGATGGACAAACGCATTCTGACCACTATCATCGGTAATCACCGGGGTGGTCCGGTCGGCTTGAAAACCATCGCCGCGGCCATTGGCGAAGATGCCGGGACGATCGAAGAGATCTTCGAGCCATATTTGGTTCAGCAGGGCTTTCTGGAACGCACCATGCAGGGCAGAAAGGCGACACACAAGGCTTACCGTCATCTGGGGATCGACCCCCTTTCCGACCAGACAGAACTGTTTTAACACTATTATATCACAATAGGTTATGGGATACAAGAGTAATATCCTGAGCAACCTGTTCAACCAAGGTATCAAGCTCATCTTAGGCGCATTCATCAGTATCGTGGTAGCTCGCACTCTCGGTCCCGCCAATCAGGGCTATATCGCTTATCTGATTCTGATCTTCACGCTGATCGGTTCTTACGGTCACCTGGGGATCACCAATGCCACTATCTATTTCCAGAAGCGTTCACAGCACCGGGAAAGCCATCTCCTGAACGTAAATGCCAGTGCCCTGCTGTTCATGTTCATCCTGATCACGGTGGCTGTGGGTGTTTTAAGAATAACCGGTATCGCCTTCAAACAGTATGGGTTGTATCTGATGATCGCCGGACTGGTATTGGCTTTCTCTCATCTCTGGGCTGCCCTGTTTATTTCCTTCTATACCGGGAACGAACGCATTATTGAATCAAACCGCATTGACCGCCATATCTTTATCGCCAAAGCCATCCTGATCACTGTCCTGTGGCAGGCGGGATATCTGGACCGCAATAGTCTCTTTGCCCTTACCGTACTGGGAATGCTGATCTTGACGCTCCTGCTTTACCGGCGGTTGGGTCTCAGGTGGTCACCGGCTTGGGATGGTGGCTTGCTGAAGCAGGAACTGGCTTATGGATCAGTGGTTTACCTCTCCGGTATATTACTCTTCCTGCACTACCGGATCGACCAGTTTGTGATCAAAATGATGCTGGGCAACAGCGAACTGGGGATCTATTCCATAGCCGTGACCCTAGCAGAATTGATGTTTCTGGTGCCGACCAGCATTATCACCGCTCTTACCGGCAAACTCTATAATACCTATGATGACAGGCAGAATCAAACGGTAACGGCACAGACGGTCAAATACACTCTCTATCTCTGCTCTGCATTGTGTTTGATCGGAGTACTTGCCTCCCGACTGATACCGCTGGTGTATGGACCTGAGTTTGCCGGAGCAGCCGTACCCACGATGATCCTGCTGGCAGGCGTGGTGTTTGCCTCGGTTGCCAAGGTCTCCTTCATGTATTATCTGGTCAAAGGAAATCCATATTACCACCTCATCATCGCTTTTATCACCTTTGCTCTGAATCTGTTGCTCAATCTGCTTCTCATTCCCCGTTTTGGGATCACCGGCGCAGCGCTTGCTTCCAGCATTTCCTATTTTATCTATGGCTGCTATTATCTGATCCTCTTCGTGTGCCGGGAGAAGTTTGGCTGGCGCAGTGTCCTGATCTTCGGCAGGGCTGATATCCGCTTCCTCAAAACCGCTCTGAAACCGGAAAACCTTTAAAGATAAAGGACTTGCGCTTATGCTCATCCTGCCTAAAGACAACGGCTATCAGTGGCACCGGCTGGATCGGACCGCTGTCAAAGGACATTTGACCACCCCGGAGGGACGACTCTATCAGGATGATTCACTTGCCGTATTTTTCCGGGATTGTCACAGCGTTGCCACATATCGCCGGCAAACGGAATCTGCCACCGGTAACTGGTGTGTGGTAACGGAAAGTAATGCGTCGATCCTGGCTGCAGTGGACACGGTAAGGAGTTTTCCGCTCTTTTACACCCTCGATACCCAGGGGGATTTGATCTTGTCTGATGATGTCTATGCACTTTTACCGCACTGTCCTACCCGTGAGATCGATGACCTGGCGGCAGCGGAGATGCTGCTTTCGGCTTATGTTTTTGGTGAGAATACCCTGATCAAGGGGATCAAGCAACTGCTCCCGGGCACCATCCTCAGCTATGATAAACAAAGCAAAGCGATCAAGATCGAATCCTATTACCGGTACCGTTCTCCAGAACAGCAAGTCACCGCTCCGGCTGGATTGATTGATGAACTTGATGCCATCTTGCTTCGTTCCATCCGGCGTACCTGCAACAGCATCGGGGACAGGCCAGTTATCCTTGCCCTCAGCGGCGGTTACGACTCGCGACTGGTTTTGTCTTTGCTCAAGAGGGCGGAAGTCAAGAATATCATCTGCTACAGCTATGGGATGAAAGGCAATCCGGATTCCCAAATATCCCGTCAAATAGCCCGTTATTACGGATATCCATGGCACTATGCCGAGCATGACCGAAGGTCTCATTATGAGGCATTCAACAGCGACCTGCGCCGGGATTTCTACCGCTATGCCAATCATCTGTCCGTCATGGCACATATCCAGGACTGGCTGGCGGTCAAAGAACTGAAAGAACGTGGTGTTCTACCTGAGGATGGCGTTTTCATGGCGGGTCACTCGGGTGACTTCCTGGTCGGCAGTTATATTCCTTCAATCTGGAAAACAAAACCAGTCATCAAGCGCAACGATCTGGTTGATGAGCTCTGGCGTCAGCATTACACTCTGTGGGATCTGCCCACAGGTTCATGGGAAATGGGAGAACTGATCGACCTCCTGATCCATACGGCGCATAATTTTGTCCACTGCCTGAAGATCCCGGATGAAATGGACGTTTTTACCGCCGCCGCAATCGAAGAGGAGTTTGACTGGCAGGAACGTCAGGCGAAGTTTATCATCAATGCCACCCGCGTCTATGAGTTCTTTGGACATCAATGGCGTATCCCACTCTGGGATGAGGAACTAACCGGTTTCTGGCGGGGACTGCCGGTTAAATACAGAATCGACCGTGTCCTTTATGAGAACTACTCCCGAAAGCACCTACCTTTCCCCCGCCTGACCATTCGTGGCTCGCTTGCCACCCGGGCATTCAGAAAACTACGGTTCAAGCTAAATGGCTATTATCACGATGCCCGCTGGGCAAGATTTACCGACCCCTCCGACCTCACTGCTTACCGCCATGCCCCCATTGCTTCTGTCTGTGATCCGGTTTACCGGTATCCGGCGTTCATAGCCAAAGATAAACGCCTGGTGGACACACCGATCAATGCCATTCAGACGCTGGTCAATCTCAAGGAGATCCTGCCGATTATTCAAGTGTAGCGACCAAGTCCCGAAACCGGTCGAGCTCAGTTTTGAGGTGGACTATCCCTTCCGCCATAGCATATACATCATTGTCTTTGGCTGCGCTATTCAGACGCGTCACTGCTACCTGGATCGCTTTCAATGAAAGGTTTGCAGCCACTCCCATCAGAGTATGCGACAAAGCCGCCAATTCCTGGAAATCCTGTTTGAACAAGGCATCCTTGTAAAACCAGATCTTAAACTCACGCGCCTCAACCGCTGCCTGGAGCATGGACAGGATAAACTCCCAATCAGGTATCCGGTTCAAGGCATCGTCCCGGTCAAAGACCGGCAGGTCACTGTCAATTGGGCTCAATAATCCTCCAGATGAGTAAACTCCGGACTTTCCACCCAGAGTTCCGGACGCATCAGTAACTCGATGATATTGTCCAGCAGGATGATCTGTTTCTGCTTCAGGTCGATCACTTCCTGCCAGTGGTTCAATGTAATTGCATCAGCGATCTCCTGCGCAGCGTTCTGGTATCCACCCAAAGCCTTTTGATGAATATCACGGGCATGACGGTAGAGATTGAGGTGGTCGATCTCACAGGAAAATTCATTGATCTTTGCCTTCAATTCATAAAAGACGTCCTTGGCATTGGCAAAGAAATCAGCCGTGGAGGGATTGACCACGGCACCCTGATCCCAGTCACGCAGGTGATTGACCAGCTTGTCCTGTTCATAAGCCAGCATTTCCAGGATGTAGCGGACACCCTGATTGAAGTGGCACTTATCAGCCAGTGACCGGAAGTAGTCATATCCGGTCTGTTCGATCTGCAATACATTTTCTATGTAGGTCTTCAATTCATCCTCTTTGTTTAAGTTATTCTGCAGAGATTATAAGCAACTGGCAGACATTGGCAAGTAAGAGATGAATAATCCGGCAAAACAGGAAACATCCATGGTGGGTAATAAAAACTGCGAGATTTAGATTGACAAAACGGTTACATCAGATTAGCGTACGCACTGAAGTAACAATTGAGGTTCTCGACATGATCAAGAGAATTGTGATCCTATTCGTATGCATCTTTGCCTGGGCGCTTTATGCTCAGACGGGATTGTTTGATCTGACCTATGGCGAAGCGCTTTCTACTGCCAAAGGCAAACTATCCTCAGCCGGATTTGTGCTCGTCGATCAGAGTTCTTCCGTGGTGGAATATACTCCTTCTGAGCAAAGCAAGTCCTATAATATCGTCGATGGCATCATCCTGATTGTAAATCCCGGCAGTGATAAGACGGTTGGCTGGTTCATCAAATACAATGGCGAAAATACCACCGAACTGGATTCAATCGTATTGGATGCTTTATTGGAGATGCATGGCGAGAACAACGAATATGACGAATCGACCGATCAGTTGTTGTGGAATCTGGGAGGCACCCGCAGTTTGCACGTGATGTACACCATGGAAAACTGCCTATCCATTCTGTATTTCGATTCAGCTTATGAAGAACTTTTCAGCATGGATTAATAGCCGTCTCATGACGGACAGCCGAAGCTGAAGTGAATTTAAACCCCTCTATTAGTAAGGGCATTTCCCTTATCTCTTGTTCTGTTAAGCCACTTTTTACCCACCTTGCTCCCGAGATCGCTTCGAGTACTCGAGGCGATCTCGAGGCGATCTCGAGGCGAAGGCGAAGCTAAACCAGAGCCATTGATCCAGGGTCCGGATACTTCAGGAGCTTCTTCCACTTGACACCACAATGCAAACATCAGTAGTGCTGAAACGGACTGGCTTCTATTGGATCTAACTAATCAAATCTCAACACGATGAACTGGGGGGTTTTATTTTTATCCTGTACGTAGAGGCGCATGGTCTTGCGCTTTTCTTTTTCCAACCGTTCCTGCGCACTTTGCAGGACGGACATGTACTCAGCCGGTGAACTCACCGCAATGTCTTCGATCTTCTGGATCACAAATCCGGCTTCGATCCCTGCTCTGGCTGCCGGTGAATTGGGCTCGACCCGGCTGACAAACACGCCATCGGTCTCGGTAATTCCTTGCCGTTTGGCAAGTTGACTATCGATTGCCTCGACGCTAATACCGGTGGCATAGGAGCTCCTGGTAGTGCGATCATTACTCTGGGCAACAGCATCATCCGGAAAAGCATCAAGCTTAATATGCAGTTTCTTTTCCACATTGTCGCGGATGATCTTGACGGGGACTTCGACCCCTACTCGGGATGTGGCAACGGCAATCCGGAACTTGGGCACATTGGGGACTTTCTCCCCGTTAAAATCGATAATGACGTCACCAACCATCAGCCCCGCCCGTTCTGCCGGTGAGTCCTTTTCCACCTTAGCCACCAGGACGCCGGCGATCTCTTTGAGGTCAAATGACTCCATGAGGTCGGAGGTGATCTCCTGGGGCAGGATGCCGATGTAGGCGCGGGTCACCTTACCTTCCGCCACCAGATCATCTACCACCCGCTTGGCAAGGTTGATCGGAATAGCAAAGCCAATCCCGATATTACCGCCGCTGGTGCTGGTGATGGCAGAGTTTATCCCGATCACCTCACCTTTGATATTGAGCAGCGGACCGCCGGAATTGCCGGGATTGATGGCGGCATCGGTCTGGATGTAATCTTGGTAAATCGGTGAATTGGTACCAAAGTCAAGATTGGCTCTGCCAATAGCGGAAATAACTCCGACTGTGACCGTCCGGTCTAACCCGATATTGCCAAAGGGATTACCGATGGCGATCGCCCATTCCCCGATCTCCAGATTGGCGGAATCGCCCAAAGGCGCGATGGTGATCTTCTCCTGTTCGCTCAGCGTGATCTTGATGACGGCTACATCGGTCTGGGGATCAAACCCGACAATCGTGGCAGTGTAAGACACTTTGTCCGCCAGAGTGACGGTGATCGTTCCATCCTTGCCCTTATCCACGACATGGCTGTTGGTCATGATGAAGGCTTCCCGCGTAGTGGGATTGAATTCATAGATAAAACCGCTTCCCATAGAGGTTACCGGACGCTGCTGCTGACGTGGTGTCTCCGGAAAGAAATAGCGGAAGAACGGATCGTCAAAAAAGGGATTGCGAAAGTTTTGTACTACCACTTGGGCTTCCACCCGGATCTGCACCACGGATTCGCGGACATCACGCACTACTTTGACAAAGGGGCTGGTGCCATCGGCGTCAACGACAGGAATTCGGGCAAAAGCACAGGCAGCAACGCTCAGGGCTATTGCCAGAATAAATACTATCCTGATCATTTTCATTGAATTCTCCTCTTATTCTGCTTGGTTTGTTTTTCATTTCGTAAATTCAAAAAATACAATCAGTTCGCTTCAATAGCTACTCTCTGGGGGCAATGTAACCGGCATTAGCTCTATGGTCAAGAAAAAATTGCTTGCCTCACCTCCGACACTCTGAGAGTTTGTCCCTCTATGAATGATGATTACGTCGCACCGGAAAACAAGATCAAAGCCAGACCGGAAAAAGACCTGCAGATGCCGGTCAAATACCTCAAGGGCGTGGGTGAAGTACGATCAAGATGGATGGCAAATCTCGGCATTGTCAGTGTCTGGGATCTGATGCGGTTCTTTCCCTGCCAGTATATCCGCCGTGACGTCAATCCCGCTATTTATGAGCTCGAACCGGGGATGAAAGTGGCTTTGGCGGTGATGATCAGCTGGATCGACATACGCCTTACCTCGCGTAACCAGAAGCAACTCAACCTCGGCGTTAGCGATGGAAAGTCCTGCATCACCTGCACCTGGTTCAATTATCCTCTGATCTATGAGAAAAGCTTCCACCAAGGGATGACGGTATGGATCAATGGAACCGTCAGCGAGTATAATGGTCAATTGCAAATCGTTCATCCGGAGATCGAGATCATATCCGATACGCAAATGGAAGACGACTTCTGGAAGACCCGCCCCGTCCTGCCGGTCTATCATCTGAGCGGTAACCTAACGCAGAGCTTCTTCCGGCATCTGATCCATCAGGTGTTTGAGCAATATGCCGGCTTGATTGTGGAATCAATACCCCCGTTCCTGAGCGCTAAGTATCGCTTTCCGGACATGCACAAAGCATTGCAAATGATGCATTTCACCTCCCATCCCGAGCAGGTGGAGCAGGTCCGGATGCGCTTCGTCTATGAGGAATTCCTCTTTCTTCAATTGCTGTGGGCAAGGCATAAGCATTTTCATCTGTCAGAATCACTGGGTATTGCCATGATAAACAAACGGGAACTGACCCGTAAACTTTATGAACAGCTACCATTTACCTTGACCGCTGCCCAGAAACGGGTCCTGCGTGAGATCTTTGACGATATGACCACGCCGGTTCAGATGTCGCGGTTGCTGCAAGGAGACGTGGGATCAGGCAAGACGGTGGTCACCCTCATCGCCATGCTCCTGGCAGTGGAAAATGGATATCAGGCGGCGTTGATGACTCCCACTGAGATTCTGGCGGAACAGCACCACCGCAACATCACTGCTCTGTTACAGAATCTGCCGGTCACCGTGTGCCTGCTCAAAGGTGGCAGCTACAAAGGTAAATCGCAGACCATATCCATGATCAATAGTGGGGAAGCACAGGTCATAATCGGCACTCATGCCCTGATCCAGGATGATGTGAACTACAATGATCTCGGATTCGTGGCTGTGGATGAACAACATCGCTTTGGGGTGGAACAACGCGCCTTGCTCTCGAGAAAGGGGAAACATCCCGATCTGCTCTATCTTTCCGCCACACCTATCCCCCGTTCGCTGTCCATGACGGTATATGGCGACCTGGAAGTGAGCACCATCGATGAACTGCCTCCCAACCGCAAGCCGGTCAATACCTTTATCCGTTCTTCCGCCAAGATCGACCTGGTCTATGCGCAAGTGCGAAAAGAACTTGCAGCCGGAAGACAAGTGTATATCGTCTGTCCCCTGATCGAGGAATCCGAAAAGGTGGATCTGATCGATGCCCAACGCCTCTTTGAACACGTCTCCAGCAAGGTCTTTCCGGAGTATCGGACAGCACTGTTGCATGGCAGAATGAAGAACCGCGACAAAGATGCCATTATGCAGGACTTCAAGGAGAACCGGATCAATATCCTGGTTTCCACCACGGTCATCGAAGTAGGGGTGGACGTCCCCAATGCCACCGTGATGATCGTGGAACATGCCGAGCGCTTTGGTCTGGCTCAGTTGCATCAGTTACGCGGTCGGGTGGGACGCGGAGCCGCTCAATCCTGGTGCTATCTGATAGAGCATTACCCGATCAGTGCGATCGGCAGAGAACGCTTGACCACGATATCCGGCACCAATGACGGATTTGCCATCGCCGAGAAAGACCTCGAATTACGTGGTCCCGGCGAATACTTCGGCACCGATCAATCGGGTCTCCCCCGCTTTCGCTTTGCCAATCTTGCCCGGGATAGCGAGATCCTGAAGTATGCCCGCATCGATGCCTTTGAGATCATCCGCCACGATCCCGATCTTGGAGATGAAAAGCATGCCCTGCTCCGAAGTGCATTTGTGAGACAATTTGCCCAAAAAGAGGAACTTATCCGCTACTGAGCCGATAATCAGGATAAAAATGATTGACTAAATCGCACTGCCTGAAAACATGTAAAAAAACCTTTATGAGGTACTAATGAAACGACTAAGCACATTTATCGGCCTGTTGCTGCTGACCGGCGTCTGTCTTCTGCCGGCACTCAGGTTTGACCCTTATTACTTTGAATCCAGAACGATCATCGCCTGTTTTACCTTGGATGCTGTGGGCAATCCGGAGGGTAAGATCGATTTTTCCATCAATGACGGAACTGTAAGAACCGGGCTTGCTTCATTTGACCTGTTGGCAGAGCGGTTCCGGATCGTGGACATGGTGCAGGCGCATCCTTACGTTAAAGTCCCCACCTGGAATGACAATGGCAGGTATCTGCAGAATGTATATCGTATCTATCTGGAATCAGATGATCTTATGGACGAAGCAGTGGCTGCCCTGAGTAAAGAGCAGAACCTGCATTATGCGGAGTTTGAGACGATCAACCGCACCCGGTTCACTCCCAATGATCCTATGATCACACAACAATATGCCCTCAACCGGATGCGCCTGTTTGAAGCATGGGACTGGACTCTGGGCTCTCGTAACGTTCTCGTGGCGATCACTGATTCCGGTGTCAAATGGAATCATCCTGACCTTCGGGCAAATATCTGGATCAATCCCGCTGAATCACCCGGTATGACCATCAATTGGGACGCAGGTACAATCAGTGGAGGCAACGGAGTCGATGCCGGTGAAGGCGGTAACAAGATTGACGACCTGGTTGGCTGGGATTTCTACAATTCCGACAACAATCCAATGCAGAATTATACTCTCAACGATCATGGCACCCACGTTGCCGGATGTGCCGCCGCAGTCGGCAATAACGGCATTGGTGTCACTGGTTCTGCTCCCAATGTCTCGATCCTGTCCTGCAAAGGCTCATCCAATACATCTCCCTCGACCGGTATTTCCTTTGGTTATGATCAGATCAAGTATGCTGCGGAGATCGGCGCTGACGTCATCAATGCCAGTTGGGGCGGTCCAGGTGGCGGTGCTTATGCAAATCAGATCGTTACTTACGCCTATAACCTGGGCGCTCTGGTCGTAACCGCAGCAGGTAACAACAATACTGAGCACACTGCCAGTTATCAGGATTATCCCGCTGACTGCACCAATGCTCTCTCTGTGGCTGCCACCGACCAAAACGATATCAAGACCTATTTCTCGGATTATGGGGTCAACATTGGCGTTTCCGCTCCCGGGATCGCAATCCTATCCACAATAATCGCCAGCAATGGCTATGACTCCTATCAGGGAACGTCGATGTCTTCACCTCTGGTCGCCGGCGTAGCTGCTCTGATCAAGTCCATGCATCCTACAATGACACCCGCCCAATTGAAACAACGCATAATCGAAACAGCCGACTACATCGACCATCTCAATCCCACCTATGCCGGAAAGCTGGGTGGAAGAGTAAATGCCTACGCCGCATTGATGTACGACAATATTCCCTATCTTGAACTGGAGGATCTTAGCCTTGAAGAGTTAACCGGTGACGGAGATGGCGTGCCCAATCCGGGCGAAACGATCCGTCTGAAAGCAATGCTCTACAATGTAATCGACGAATTCACCGGTCTCGGATGGCAACCATCGATGAACACGATAGTGACCTTGCGTTGCAGTTATCCCGGTGTCGTAATCATCGATTCTCTTGCCAACTTCGGTAACCTGTGGTCAGGATCGTCGTTGTGGAACCATTCAACCCCGTTCAAATTCCAGACCGTTTCCACTCTTCCTTCCGAGTCCATACCATTTGAGCTGTTCATCAGTTCAAACCAGACCGGAGCATATCCCTACACCAAGACCATTCCCTTCAGTGTAAATCTATCCTTGATTCAACAGGGCTGGCCCAAAGTCCTGGGTGGAGCCGCACAGACCTCTCCCATCATCTGGGATCTTGATGTTGACGGACAAAAGGAGATCATTTTTGGCGATCACACCGGACGCATCCACGCCCTCAAAGCCAACGGAACCACCTACCTACCAGGATTTCCCTACGAATCCGGTTCTGCCATAATCGGCTCCCTTGCGATCGGAAAACTCAGCGCCAACAGTGACAAGTATATCGTGGCAAACCTTCAGAATGGCAACATTATCTGCCTCAATCGACAAGGTCAATTACAATGGACTGCCTCCGGATATGGTACCCTGCGTTCAACTCCGGTTATCGCTGACCTCAATGGCGACGGTATTTCCGAAGTGATCATTGTTACCCAAACGAGAAGGGTCGTTGTTCTTACCGCCACCGGAGGTGATTATCCCAATTTTCCCATCACGCTTGATAATGCTTTTCTGAACTCGCCGGCTATTGCCGACCTCAATGGCGATGGCATCCTTGACATCATCTGTGGCAATATCACGGGCTCACTGCATGCGATCAATCCTCTGACCGCCGCCAATCTCCCTGGGTTTCCGGTCACCATGAGCAGTGGCACCCAAAACCCGATCACCATCGCTAATATCGACGGCGATCCGCAACCCGAGATCCTCGTAGCCACAAGCGCATCCGCCGGACAACTCCTGGCTTACAATCATGATGGCTCTTTATTCTACTCGAAAAATATCGGCAGCCAGATCAAAAGTGGAACCGTTCTGGCTGATATGAACAACGACGGCACCAAAGAGATCATCCTCGTATCCGGAAGCGGTACCATTTATGTCTTGAATCCTAATGGCACTGATCTTCCCGGTTTCCCGATGAACATAGGCAACAATACTGAATGTACCCCCGTCGTAGCCGCTTTTGACGGCAATTACCAGCCCTCGATCATCTTTGGCGATTCCAATGGCTATGTCCATTCCGTTCGGGTGAATGGCACTCAGTCGCCAAACTTCCCCATCCGTATCCATGGAAACGTGAAAATCTCTGCCGCGGTTGGAGACGTTGACGGTGACCAGGATCTCGATATAGTGATCCCCAATGACAGCGGCATGTATGTAATCGATATCAAGCGCCCGGCTCTTACCTACAACTGGTATTGCTTCCTCAATACCTATAACCGAGCCGGAAACACATTCCAAACCACACCGGTCAATGATGAAACCACGCCGGTGGTGCTGACGGAACTGGCCGGAAACTATCCCAATCCCTTCAATCCGGAAACCACGATCGCCTTCTCCCTGGCAGATACTGAGATCGTCACCATCGATATCTACAACATGAAAGGACAAAAGGTCAGAACCCTCGTCAATGACCGCTTTGATTCCGGCAGACACTCCATCGTCTGGAACGGCACCGATGACAATGGCCGATACGTTGCCAGCGGCATCTATTTCTATCGCATGAAGAGCGGTCAATACACCTCATCTAAAAAAATGATCCTGATGAAATAGATCAACCCGGCGGAAGCCTGATCCCTCGGGCTTCCCTGCACCACAATACCGCAACGCCGCTTGTGAACAGGCGGCGTTGTTCTTATGGTTGGATCAAGAAGCAATCTGTCACTCACAGCCGATCCGCTGACCTCTGCTGCTCCAGGAG
>Ga0194111_10005278_pt1 | contig 14892 bp, 19 predicted proteins | sample TA2KigC300mmetaG_FD_146194 | JGI IMG/M metagenome (GOLD analysis project Ga0194111, IMG submission 146194) | Freshwater microbial communities from Lake Tanganyika, Tanzania - TA2015033 Kigoma Deep Cast 300m | ecosystem: Environmental > Aquatic > Freshwater > Lake | place: Tanzania: Lake... | reverse complement strand
TCAAATACTCCATCAAAAAAGCCAAATGTTGGAGTAGGAACGGTGGGAGTAGGAACGGTGGGAGTAGGAACAACACCAGTTTCTGAATCAAAATCATCAACAAAGCCAAATGTTGGAGTAGGAACTTCCAAGCCAAATGTTGGAGTAGGAACGGTGGGAGTAGGAACAACACCAGTTTCTGAATCAAAATCATCAACAAAGCCAAATGTTGGAGTAGGTTCTAGTCCAACAACTCAATCAAATAATAGTCAGTCTAAAAATTAATAATAAATTACAAATTTTAAAAACCTGTCATTCAAAAGATGACAGGTTTTTGATTTATTAAAAAGAAAATATGAGCAATCCAGAATTATACGGCGCAAAACCAAACGATCCGAATATAAACTCAGCCTATGCTATAAATAAATGTATTACTGATAATGGTAGGTGTGAATTTGATGAAGGCATATATTACATAGGCGGTGAAGGTATTGATATTAATGACAACGAAAAAGTTTTAAAAAGTGGAATATTATGGGGATGGGTAAATAAACATAATATTAACGGAGTTAAATTGATTGGAAAAGGTAAAGGTAAAACGATTTTAAAACTATCAAAACATTTATCTGGAAGAAAAGATTTAGCAGTAAATGGTAATCAGTTAATTATGGTTCAAGCAGTTGGACCAGGCGGTGATGGTAGTGTTGACTGTAAGAATATTGTAATAAAAGGAATAACATTTGATGGCAATTATGATGAAATAAATGATACAAAAGGTAATGAATTAACGATTGCTGGTTGCACTACATTTGGAACAAATACATTATTTGAGGATTGTGAATTTAAAGGATTTAATGTGGGTAAAGATAATGCAACATCATTTGTTATTATATCTTTATTATCTAAGAATTCAAAAGATGGTGCAAAAGGAACTACTGTAAGAAGATGTGACTTTCATTCACCCGGCAGAAATAATAGATATCCAGAACATGATACAGAACAAATTGTGCATGTCCAAGTTGGTGGAAATTTAGCTAATAAAATATTAGCTAATGGATGTTTAGTTGAGGATTGCACATTTAGAGGTGATGCTGGTAAAACTCAATTTTCACCTTTAGCGGGTGTGAGTATATCTAATACTAAGGGTGCAATAATAAGAAATAATAACTTTGATAGATTTGAAGGAATGTGTTACTATGCAGATACAGGAACTAATATTGATACTATAGTTGAACAAAATAGTGCAATAAAAGTTCCTTGTTTTATTAGATTAACTGCACAAAATTATGTTAGACAATATGGGGATAAATGGTGGGAAGTAAATTATGCTTATCATCATAATTTAGTAGTAAGATTAAATAATGTAGTGACAACTGGTAAAAGCACTTGGAATTGGAAACCCGGCAAATATGCACCTTGGGATGGTATATTTTTAGGATACAGTATGGATAGAGATTTACCTAACATGTCATCTGTATTTAAAAATATAGTTATAGAATCAAATAATATAAATGTAGCGCCGGAAAATATGTTGAAAAATCTAGGGGGATGGTGGCCAGCAATAAATAATTATACAAATGGAAAACCATTCGGACCAGTGCCTAATGAACCTATATTAGGTGAAATAAAATTGATTAACAATATCAATAAATATGTTTCTGATCTCGAGAAAAAATTGACGATTCAAGAAAGAATTAAAAAAATATTTAAATGTAAATAATTTTATTGATTTTTTGTTTTAATTAATATATATAATGTATAATATGAACGTCGAAAAAACATATAAACTTGAAATTCAAGGTAGATTCTTCACTTTTACAGAAGAACAAGCCAAAGAATTGTTCGCTGCTTTGAAAAATGCTTTCAAAGAAGTTGACACAATATCGTTACAACCTAGTCAATCAAGTGAAGCCGGACTTTCATCAGAAGATTCGTGACGACCAGATGCTATAAAAAATATCCAACCCGTCACTTCCTAAAAAGAATGACGGGTTTTTAATTTTAATAGTTGACAGTTTGAGAAGATGTGGTAAATTTGAAATATAACGAACGGGCTTGAAACTCTATCTGGTGTGCCCTTAAACACTTGATCGGTCACTGGGTGTTATGCTCTAATACAGAACCCAACTGGCGATAATTGGATTAAAGGTAATAAAGATTTTTAATGGGCGGTTAGCTCAGTGGAAGAGCAGGACCTTTACACGGTCAAGGTCAGAGGTTCAAATCCTTTACCGCCTACCATTTTTCCGGTGTATAGCACAGCTTGGCTAGTGCGTCTGCTTTGGGAGCAGAAGGTCGCAGGTTCAAATCCTGCTACACCGAGAGCACATAAATATCATAACCTCCACGTTGGTTGTGCTTGGGTAATGCTAATAATGATATAGTTAAAAAAAATTTCGGGCATATGGTGGAATGGCAGACACGCGAGTCTTAGAAGCTCGTGGAGCAATCCATGGGGGTTCAAGTCCCTCTATGCCCACCATATATAAAAGGTGAGGTGGCAGAGTGGCTTAATGCAGCGGTCTTGAAAACCGCAGTGGGTAAAACCACCGGGGGTTCAAATCCCTCCTTCACCGCCAAAGATTTAAGGTTGGGTGGCAGAGTGGTCTAATGCAGAGCTTTGCTAAAGCTCCGAGGTTAAAAAAGCCTCCGAAGGTTCAAATCCTTCTCCAACCGCCATTGCGGGTATAGCTCAATGGTAGAGTGTCAGTCTTCCAAACTGATTATGTGAGTTCGATTCTCACTACCCGCTCCATTTAACTGGGGATTTGCATAATGGTAGTGCAGGAGACTTTGGATCTCTTAGTGAAGGTTCGATTCCTTCATCCCCTGCCAATTTATTCGGAGTGACACTTTGATCATTTTAATAAACGTGTGTGTTGGGGGGTGACCCCAACAACGTGAGGGATGACGATACACCCCTGTAGTCTGACCCGGACGAATCTGATCCAGATAGGATAGGGTTGATTTTAATGGGCTGTTAGTGATAGTGGTAGCACGGGAGCTTTGCAAGCTTTAGGGAAGAGTTCGATTCTCTTACGGTCCACCATTTGAAATTAATGTTTGTTGTTAATCAACTATTTATTAATGTTCAAAGAGAGCGCGGGTATGATGTAGTGGTAGCCTGCAACCTTGCCAAGGTCGATGTGCCGGTTCAATTCCGGCTACCCGCTCCAAAATTTTATGGGCGTATACTGGTTTCGATTTAGTAGTACACCTATGTTAGGCACGTAGAGGATGATAGTTGGCCTCTTTAAAACATCTATTATAACATTAACTGCTGAAGATAATGTAATCAGCTACGACTTCTCTTATGATGATGTTGTAGCAGTTGCGGCTTAAGTTGTCGCACCATCCTTCACATTGAAGTCTGATATTTGTGTTGGGTGTAAATTATTGGACTGGATCAAATGTTTGGTTTGCGCAAATGATTGAGAAAATAGTAAATCTTAAGAGTAATATTTTTAGATATTTTTTATTATTACTTCCTAACAATTTAAAATATATAAACGTGTAGGCTGATATAAGTTATCTATTAAAGACAAGGGTTCAACTCCCTTTACGTCCACCATTTTATTCAGATTCAAAGTCAATGTAGCTATCGATGATTATTACTCCGTTATCATTGATATAACCTTCTTCAATCAAATACTTTGTAATTCGTTCTCTACAACAATCATCTTCATATACATCACATTTTTCTGGATGTCTCAATACTACAAATTTATTTGCCCAGATAGTTATATTATGATTGTTTATATTAACTTCGTGAAAATTAACCTCTTCCATACTAGATAAGTATATTTATACAAAGATGAAAAGATATAGTTTATTATACGAGTCCAGTATATATGACTACTTGGTGTGGGAACCTAAAGGTCAATTAAAATATATTGCGGATAAACTTGATTTGGTACCAGACGATGATGGTGTATTATATAGAGGAATGTCTGAGAAAGAATACAATATACTTAAAAAACAAGGTAAAGTTACTAGTAAAGGTAAAGGTAATACCAGAGACATTGTTGGTAGTTATTTAGCTAGCGATTTTAAATTGGCAGCAAGATTTGCCTTAGTCAATTATAGAGATAAGGGTGAAGGTATAATAGTAGTGATTGACAAAACTAAATTACCTGATTTAAAAAATGTAGATCCAGGCAATTATGTTACTAGTTATATACCAATAGAAGCAGTAAAACAAATTATAGACTTGAAAAAGTTATGAGTAATATTAAACTAACAAAACAACAAGCAGAACAAAAGGTATATGAGTTAACTGAAAAACTTCTTTATGTAAAGAAAGATTTCAAGGATGTAGCTTCTGGATATAAAGAAAAAATGAAAGAAATCGAAAACGAAATTAAGGCAATTGTGGAAGAAGCATCAACTAGTAATCCTTAATTTTTAATACTAATTTTTTTTAATTTAAATTACTTTCAAGAAATGTTTTTTTACTTTTCTTTTATTTTTTTCCTATATAAGTAACTTTAAAGATTAGTATTGACAAACACAGAATATTTTGTATACTATGAATAGTATTTCTCAGGCTGATAATCTGAGATTGTTTAGATCATATCAAATATTAACCACAAAATTATATTATATAATGCAAACCAAAGAAAAGAAAGTAGTAATTGAAAATGCATCGGATAGGTACGTAGTTATGAGAAATGGAGCCAGAGTCTCAGATGAAGAATATGCGAATAAAGACGCAGCTAAGTCTGAGTATGATCACTGGACTCGTATTATTACAAGATGGCCAGATGGAAGTAAGTTGGAGATTGTAAACTTATCAAGGAGAGTAAAGTAATATGGGATTGAGAGAACAAATTAAAACAGCTGCTTCAGAATCGGATGTTACATCATTATTATTAAAGGGTCAAACATTTGATCTAGTTTCAGATAGAACCAAGAGATCGTGGAAGTCTACTGCGAGAGTTAGGTTAACACAATTATTGAACATTGATCCGACACAATCATCAGAGAAATCTGTTGAGAAAAAGAAAAACAAAACTGGTAAAAAGAGTAAGTAAAGTTTAGTATAAATTAGAATTATTTGAAAGCGTCACTGAAAAGTGACGCTTTTATTTTTGTCTAATTGTATTGATTTTTGATATATATAATCAGTTATTATGTCTAAAAAATTTTCCGCGATGATATTACCATGTGAGTATGATGAGATGGAAAAATACATCATTGAAAATAAAACTATATTGACAAAAAAGGTTGTTGATTCAATCGAACACGCACTGAACAACAAACTAACTAATATAGAAGTTTTTAAATTTAAGAATAGTGATTATATCGTTTTACTCAATTCGTTATCATTCAAAGAAAACTTAGAGTTTATTTTTAAATACTACATTGAGACAGAACAATATGAGTATTGTCAATGTGTAAAAAAAGTACAAAAATTATTAGATACCAAAAATGAGCAAAAAAAAAGATACAAGCCCAAAGGTTCACCAAAACACAAAAATTAAAGACTCGATTCAAATAAAAAGTGTAGAGTTAACTGAAAAACAAAAAGAGCTCATAAACATATTAACTAATAAAAACTCAAAACTCGTATTTATATCCGGTCCTGCAGGTACAAGTAAAACGTATACCTCAGTATTATCTGGGTTGAATCTAATTAATGATAAAAGAGTTAGCGAAATTATATATGTTCGCAGCGCTGTAGAAAGTAGTGATAGTAAATTGGGATTTTTACCTGGTGAAATGGATGAAAAAATGAGTCCATACGTACAACCTCTTATTGATAAACTAGAGGAATTACTACCAAGATCAGATATCGAAAAACTTAAAAAGGAAGAACGTATACATGGTTTTCCAGTAAACTTTTTACGTGGTTTGAACTGGAATGCTAAAGTTATAGTAGCTGATGAAGCTCAAAATATGACTAAAAAAGAGCTTGTAACTCTTATAACCCGCGTTGGTGAGTTTAGTAAGTTATATGTTTGTGGTGATCCAGACCAAAGTGATATCAATGGTAAAAGTGGATTTTCTTCTGTTATGAATATATTTGATGATGAAGAAAGTAAAAGCAATGGAATTTATATCTTCAAATTTGCAGAAGAAGACATTGTTCGCAGCGGATTGGTCAAATATATATTAAAAAAACTAAAAAAGTTAAATTAATTAATAATTATATAGTATGGCAGTAGTAATATCAAATAGAGGTAGATTGATATCGGATCTCACTCCAGCAACAACTTTGAGTGGAAATGATCTATTAGTTATTCAATCTTTAAACGCATCAAATAATTTAACAAGAAAAACAACTTTAACAACGTTGTCAGATTTTGTATTATCAACATTTGGCTCATTTCCAGATGCGGTTGATTTTCAAAATGCTGATAATCGTTTTACTGGATCTTTTTTCAATCCAAATGGAAAGACTTCCAACTTACATACAGTTACTATACGTTCAAATTTAACTATGGGTGCTGGTAGTACTGCTACTATTAGTCCAACAAATTTAACATTTATTCCTGCAAATGGTTCATCGTTTCAAACTAAAGTTGTAAATACAATAGGTGGTATAACAGGTAGTGCGAATACAGGTTTCACCGGTAGTTTAAAAGGCAGATTGACTGGCAATGTAACTGGTAATATAATTGGTAACGTAACTGGTAATTTGACGGGTAACGTAACTGGTAATGTAAATGGTAATTTAACAGGCGACGTCACGGGTAATTCAGTTGGTAATTTAACAGGTGATGTTTTAAATGCTAATTCAAATAAAATATTAGAAAATGGAAGTGGAACCGCAACTGCAAATGGCGGATATCCGAACGCATTCTTTTACGGAACATCATCTTACGCTACACAAGCATTAACTGCAGCTTTTGCTTCTTCGGGCACTGGGGCTTTACCTGGTGGTGGTAGTCAATATCAAGTCGTAATAAAGGATGGTAGTGGTGGAGCAACATGGAGTACTCCAATAACAAGAAGTGGTGTACCAACTGCAAATTATGTTTCATATTGGACTGATAGTAAAACATTGGCAGCGTCAAATATGGCGTTTTTTAATGGTATCGATACTTTTCAAGTTACCAATTTTACTGCTACTGGAATAATTACTGCTAATTCTAGTATTACTGGATCTTTATATGGAGCAGTAACATCGCCACCATCAAGTGTAACACTAGCAGCTAGTGCTACCGCTACTATTAATGGCGATTTATATCCATCAAGTAAACTAACTGTAAATGGTACAGGTGGTACTGTCACCATAAATTTAAGAAAGGGTAAAACCTGTACAGTATATGTGCATAATGCAGGTGCTTTCACGTTGACATGGAATGCTAGTATAGATGGTGGATCATCAACCACATCAATATATTGGAAAAATGGAATTGCACCTACATTAACAGCATTTGGAAAGGACGTATTCACATTTGTTAATATAGATGATAATGTATTTGCATCTGCGATACAAAATTTTAGCTGATATGATTCAGAATTTTTCATTTTGGCAACAAGTTGTATCTGGTGGAGGAACCAGCTATAGTTTTAGCAATTATTATAGTAGTTTTTCTGCAGGTAAAACCACGATTAGAAATTTAATATTAGCGCAAAGTTTAAGTAATATTGGTGCTGATACTAGAAAGGTGTTACAATTTGTCGTTAATAGGTTAACAACGGTAACAGATGTTTCTAATACGAATTCATGGGCGCCATACGGTACAACAACAATTAATTATGATTTAACATATCCAACTAAAATTCCTAATCCTGTAGTTCCTACAGGACATAATATTGTAACATTTGAAATCAGAAAAGATTTAGATAATTCTTTAGTTGCCGATGGGGAGCTACAATTTTTAGATAATGATGCATCATTTGAATCTTATATTCAAATAGACTTTATTATATCGCAAGTTATATAATCGAGATTATACTTATAATATATGTCAACACCTTGTAATAGTCTAAATGTTCAACTTATCAAAGTAAGTAAATTAGCTAGCTATAGCGCTTTAAAAGATAGTGATGTAATTCTAACAATAGAAAATACGAGCGGTAATTTATATTCTCGTAAAAGTACTCTCGCAAACCTATTGAATTATGTTGGCAATAATCCAAATGCCAAATTTACGGGATCGTTTTCGGGAAGTTTTAAAGGAAAAGCCAGTGGTAGCTTTAGTGGAAGCTTTTATGGTACATCAACATTTTCTCAAACATCATCATATTTACGTCAAACAAATCAGAACACATCAAAGGGCGTCGGATACTTTGATGGTACGAGATTAACAAGTGCTCCAGGATTAATATTTGAAAATAATTCCGGCGGAGTTAAATCATTAAATATATCATCATCACTTGCATTTAATTATCTAGTTATTGCTAGCAGAGGTAGTTCTGGATTTAATCAAGCGGGTATAGCGTTAGCAAATTATAATAATAGTAAACCATATCCAAATTATTCAGCGTGGACCTTGTTGAGCACTGATAGTGGTAGTTTAGTATTTGTCGCCCCAATTGGATCAAATGCCTTTTCATCATCCGGCATTGTTGCTAAATCTACAACCGGCGAGTGTTATGGTATGGTTCAACGAAGAAATGGATTCTATTTCTGGCCATACATGTCCCTTAATACCCCAAGTAGAGATGGTGCAATCGGTATAGGTGTACAACCTCCAAGCACATCTACTGGTGCATTTAGTGAATATTTAAGAGCTAAGTTACAAATTAATATGTATAGTGGTAGTGGAGAAGGAGCATGGACTCCACAAGCAACTGTAGAACATAGATCCACAGCAATATTGGTTAATTATGGATCATCAAGTGCTGCATTTCCAAATTTAACAAAGACATTTTTTGTTTCTGGTAGTGGTAACACTTATATTCATGGTAAGTTAAATGTAAATGGTGGTATTACAGGGTCATTCTATGGTAAAACACCATTTAAAACACTTAATGGCAAATCTGTTAGTTTCTGGGGTACAGGCAGTCATGCTGTATCTTCTAGTTATGCAAAAACTGCCAGTTATATAGCAGGTGGTAGTGCCGCTGGTTTAATCAAATCCGCCAACTCAGTTCAATCTTCAACTCAAGCTGTCGGGGCCGGCGTAACGTGGACAGACACCGCTTTGGCGATTACTATAACACCAAATTCTTCCACTTCTAAAATTTTGATAAATGCTTCAATTGTGTTGGCAAATGGTAATGCTCCCGGAAATGCTATAGCGGGGTTATGGGTTTTAGAAGGTGGAACATATACGCCATTGATTGAACAATTTACCAGTGTTGATGGAAGTACCTTTGATGCACAACCATCATCTACTACATATTTACATACGGCTGGATCTACAACATCACGTACCTATTTGGTCAGAGTAAAGGGTGATACTGCGAGTTCAGGTTGGTATATAAATAGATCTCATTATTCTATTGCTTCAGGATATTCTGCAACTTCTTCAATGACATTGTTAGAATTTTTATTATAGTTCTTGACATTTTTCGAAAGGTGTGTAATATATATTATCAGATGGTGATATTATAGACACTATCTACTATAGTGCTCGAGTGAGGCTATTAGGTTAATAAGTTCAACTGAATTATTAAAAAAAAGAAAGGTAAATATATGTCAGTAGTAAGATATAATAGTCCGTTTGCATTGCGTCACATTGATCGTGACGAATTTCTAACTCCATTTGACCGCGTATTTGATGAAGTATTTGCGGCTCATTTCCCAGAATTAAATAAAGAATTGGGAGTGGGTTTCTTCGAAAAACAAAGTTATCCCCGTGTAGATGTAGTCGATTACAATGATCGCGTCGAAATTCTAGCAGAAATTCCAGGTCTAAGTAAAGACGAAGTATCGGTTGAAGTACAAGAAAATGTACTTACCATTAGTGGTCAAAAGATCAAAAATGTGGAAGATAAAGAATCTACTGGAAAATATATTCGTAGAGAATTAAAACATAGTAGCTTTAAGAGAAGCTTCACTCTAGGTGATCAAATTAATAAAAATTCTCCTCAGGCTAAATTTGAGAATGGTTTGTTATCCATCACATTATCAAAGGTTAAACCCACCATTCCTGAAACAAAGAAGATAAAGATCAATTAATTTGATTTAGGTTATGTTAACCCCGTTATTAAATTAACGGGGTTTTTTATTTAATTAATATTTATATATATGATACAATTTAAACATCTAATCATATTTACATCACTACTAATAGCTGGGTGTGCTGCATATTTTAGTGTATATGGTATTGGAATGCTATTTTCTGGTGCCACACTAGCGGCTATGATTATGGCATCGGCGTTAGAACTTGGTAAACTTGTTACAACATCTTGGCTCTTTAGATATTGGAAACGTGCTAATATATTGTTGAAGTTGTATATGATTTTTGCAGTATTTGCTTTAATGTTTATTACATCGTTGGGTGTATTTGGATTTTTAACCTCTGCATTTCAAAAGTCTTCATTAGAAACGGAAGTATCAACAGCTAAAATTGCTGCATTTGAATCACAAAAAGTAGAAGAGTTGAAAAAGATTGAATCTACCACGATATCTATAAGTAATTTGTTTAAATTAAGATCTTCTCAAGAGGCAAGATTGTCAGAAACATTAACAAATGTAGTAATTGCAAGAAATCCAATTCAGTTTCAAAATCTTCAAAACCAAATTAACGATCAAATTGAAGGTTTGAATAAACAAATGGAAACTGAAAATGAAAAGCTTAAAATTTCTGGGGATAGGTTATCAAAAATAGATGAAGACGTATTCAAACTTAAAATTGAAAATAGTCAGAAAAAAGATATAACTACATTTAAATTTGTTGCGGATGAATTTAATACAACCATTCAAAAAGTGGCAAAATGGTTTATAATAATATTAATTATTGTATTTGATCCATTAGCAATCGTTTTGCTTTTAGCCTATAATATCATAACAAATAATAACTATGAAAAAGAATCAAAACATTATCAAATATACAAAAAAGAAGATATCAAAGAATCTTCCACAACTGACTCTGTTCAAACTAGTTCAATATCAGATTCAGAACAACCTAACAACGCTAATAACGATGTTAAAATCGTTGAAAAAATTGTGGAAAAACCAGTCGAAGTTGTAAAGATTGTGGAAAAACCAGTCGAAGTTGTAAAGGAAGTGGAAAAAGTAGTAGAAAAAATTGTTAAACAAAAGAATGAAAGTGTTAGAGGTGCGTTTGCTAGTTTTTAAATAAAAAAATTATTTTGAAACATTCGTAATATATATTTTATACTTGAGGTGAAAAATCGAATATATATGAACGAAGAAGAATTGTTAGAATTATATAATCTAATCAAGTATGGATATGAAAATACTGATTGGAATTCTGTAAAAGAATCACTAGACTATATCGCTGAATATATTGAAGTGTCAGATGATATAGTTGAATAAATAAATGTACGTAATTATTATTTTTCTATTAATATCACTAGTAACAAACATATTTTTGTTTGTAGCTTTAAAACGCGCATTTTACACAATTGATATTTTGGAGACTTGGTTAATTGACTTTAAAAAATCAATTAATAATGTATACAAAAAGTTGAAAAGTATTGATGAACGTGGTATCTTTGAAAAAGATGACGATGTTGGTTTTTTATTTAATGACATCGTTAACATAATAAAGATAACTAACCAAAGGATAAATGATGAGTCAGCCACTACAACCGATGTTGATGAAAAAACAAACCAAATCTAAAAAGAAACTTGTTAAGATAGTTAATAAAACAAAGGCATCTAAGGTTTTATTTAAAAATAAAAAGAAACCAAAAATTTCCATTTCTATAATATCAGAGAATGATATTAAAAATAAAAAAACATTGGTAAAAAAAGAAAAGCCTATTAAGAAATCAGAGATTATTGTTCCAAGAACCAATGAACCTATCAAAAAAGATGTGATGATTGAAGAATCAGATGAAGTAACTTTGGTAGATGAAAATGAACCAAAGAAAAGACGTAGAGGTAGAAATAAGAAAGAAAAGATTTATTTTAGTAAGGCTACAGAAGAAGCTATTATAGAATACAACGATGAGAAAGATAATAATATTCGAAACAATATATATGAAACTAAGATTAGATATAGTTTTGAAAAATTAGTAGAAAATATATTCAATACATTTAAGTTTACATATTTTGATAATAGTCCACTAGAAATACAAAAAGAAACTGTTAGTCATTTAGTTTCCAATATACATAAATTTCAAGCCGGTAAAGGTAAAGCATTTAGTTATTTTAGTATAGTAGCAAAGAATTATCTTATATTTCATAATAATTCTAATTATAAAAGATTTAATCAACACGTAGATATTGCAGAAACTCCAAGTGAATCATCAGTCTGTTTACAGACAGAGGATGAACATTACAAGAATGTTCAGACAAAAGAACTTATGCGATTATTAGTAGATTATTGGGAAAAAAATCTTAAAAAAATATTTAGTAAGGAAAAAGATCTAAATATAGCATACGCAGTCATTGAGTTATTTAGAAACTGTGATAGATTAGAAACATTCAATAAAAAAACCTTATATCTCTATATTAGAGAGATTAGCGGATGTAAAACTCAACAGGTTACTAAAGTAATTGATAAGATGAAGAATTATCAAAACACTATAATGCAAAGTTATCTAAACAAAGGCGTTATTTAAAATTAATTAAATTAACCAACCACCTAAGAAATTAGGTGGTTTTTTCTATTTATATGATATGGATCTAAACTTTGAAATATACAAGGGAAAATCTTTTTCGGGTCTTTGCAAAGATATTGTAAAGAATTCCGAAAGTAAAAAGGACCAAATTGATATATTGGTTTCTGAATTGAGAACATTAATTAAGACTGTTAACGATGCTGTTATTATTGTACCTCTTATAAAAGACTATTACGATGTTGGTGTAAAGAATGATGAACAACTAGTTAAATTAGCATCTGTAGTACAAAGATTAGTTGCTAAGACTGAAAATACAGCCGAAGGGTTAAATATGATGATTACAGATGAAGAACGTAAACAATTAATGGATGAAGTCATAAAAATAGGTAAATCATAATATGAGCAGTTCTACAAATATAGTAAGTATTATTAAAAACCAAAGTCAAGCTCCAAAGTCTTTGGATCCAACTAATATCTTATCAGCTAATCCAAACTTGCAAGTTGCGGTGGTGGTAGATATCATATTGGATAAAAATCATCCGTTTCTAGGTAAGAATCAAAACGATCCTAATTCTTATCCAGCACCTACCATCAAGTACCAACAGATACCAGTAAATTATAATACTGGTATACCAAACCCATCAGATACAGATTTTAGCTATATTGGTAGAGCCAAAGTTAGAATTTTAAGTTTGGAAAAACAAACCGCAGTTGAAAAGTTGCCATGGGCTATACCACTTGATACTACGATTACACAATATCCTCTGATTAACGAACAAGTATTGGTGATCAAAATAGGAGATAATTATTTTTACACAAAACCACTAAGTAAGTTTAATTTTGTTGGAACAAATGGTGATTTCGTTACAGAGAAATCAGCAAGCGATACATCAAATAGTGCCATACCATATCGTAAACCTCTGGATCCCAAACAAACTTGGGAAAGTTATATATCACATCCCGCATTTACTAACTTAAACCAAACAGGATTTTTTGGTAACTACTTTGTTATAAATCCATATATTAGATCTGTTAAAAAATATGAAGGTGATACTGCTATTGAAAGTAGATTTGGTCAATCAATTAGATTTAGCGCATACGATGAAAATAGATTAATTGATAAAAATATAAGAGACTCTTCATATATTCTTGATAAAAACTTATTGAAGAGATCAGCCTATGGTGGTTATGGTAATCCAAAAATTACAATTAGAAATAGACAACGAAACATTTCTAAAGATATAGATCAAATTATACATCCAAAATTACCACCCATTCCAAAAATAGATGAACAAGAAAAAAATTATGGCGGTCAGATAGAAGAAGATATAAACCACGATGGTAGTACTATACAAATAACAAGCGGTGCTACACAATCAATGTGGAGAACAACTGTATACAAAAGTATATTTGGTGTGACCGTAGATTCTTTGCCTACCGAAGAACAGGTAAAATATAATACAACCAATTCTACAAAGTTTGTACTACCCACACTTACTGGAGATCAAATAGTCATCAATACAGATCGTTTGGTATTGAGTAGTAGATTCGCAGAAACTTTACATTTTAGTAAAAAGCGTTATGCGGTTGTTACCGATAATGAATATACTGTTGATGCCAATGATCAGATAGTAATGACCACAAATAGATTAGCATGTTTAAATGCTCCTCAAATATTTTTGGGTCAATATGGAGACACTAATGAACCAGCATTATTAGGACAAACCACCGTCGATTGGTTATATGATCTATGTAATTGGCTATTGGACCACGTACATTGGTATCATCACGTACATCCACATCCACATGGTCATGAAGATGCCGGTGCTATAAATCAACAAAATACCAATGACTCAAATCCAGATCAAACGCAAATACCAGTACAACAAATAACTTTAAAATTATTGAGAGATAATCTACACAAGACCATGAGTAGAAGAGTGTTCGTTACTGGAGGTGGTTATGCACCGGGTAGTAATGGTGTAAAACCAACAGGCAGTGCTGGTGAGTGCAAAGATCCCGTTGAAATTAATACTGTTACAGGTGATGGAGTTGTTGGTGATTTCAAAGGTAGAAATCGTCGTGAAGGTCCGGTACAAATAGAATTTGAATTTGAAAATTAATCATCATGAGTGAATATTACATATCATACGAACAGAAGGTGCCTTGGAATGGTAGTGTTTTTAATGCAAATGAATATAGAAAAGCCATTAATGCGTTTTATTCAAAGGTTGATCTTGTAAATCCAAATGTAAAAAC
>Ga0194111_10005269_pt1 | contig 14913 bp, 7 predicted proteins | sample TA2KigC300mmetaG_FD_146194 | JGI IMG/M metagenome (GOLD analysis project Ga0194111, IMG submission 146194) | Freshwater microbial communities from Lake Tanganyika, Tanzania - TA2015033 Kigoma Deep Cast 300m | ecosystem: Environmental > Aquatic > Freshwater > Lake | place: Tanzania: Lake... | reverse complement strand
AGGCTCTAGCTTCGATGGTCTCTCTGAAAAGGCGCTTCTCGGCCAGCTCTGCCGTGGTGACGGGCTGCCACTGTCCATCGCCCCGGCGGTAGCGGACCACGAGGTCGCCGAATCGTCCCCCAGCAAGGATGTAGTCGGTGCCGAAGGCGTCGTTCACGCGGCGCAGGCCCACGATGGCGCCGGCTTCGAGGGCCACGTCGAAGGTGCCGGAGCGTAGTCGGGTCTGTGGGTGGGACGGGTTTGCGGCAGCTTCGGCCATCGGCCTGGCTCCCCGGGGGAGATGGGACTCAGTCGTGGGTCCACGCGGCGACGCGGCGGAGGAGCGCGCGGGCCTCGTCCTCGGTCGCGGCGTAGGTGCTGATGAAGAGGCCCCGCGACGACAGTTCGGCCAGGAGCGTCTCGACCTCGTCCGGCTCGGCGCAGGGCAGGATGAGGCACTTGCCCGCGGCCTGGATGCGTTTGAGGTGCGGCAGCCAGCGTGGGCTCGATGTTCGAGGCTGGCCGGCGCCGGGCGTCCACTGGATGGCTTTCAGCGCCGGCAACTCCAGCAAGGCGTCGAGGTGCTTCACCGCGTCGGGTCCGTCCCAGTGGTAGACGGAGTACTCGTTGACGCTCATGTAGCCTTCAAGCTCCGGGACGATGAACTCGCGGAACATCTCGGGCGACAGGATGGCCGAGAAGTCGCACGCCATCTGGTAGTGCGGGCCGGGCGCCCAGGTCTGCATCCAGGGAATGCAGCAGCCGCCATCGTTGCACGGCCGAGCGATGTGGAACAAGTCCGTGTGAACGCGGCACCAGGTTTGCACGAGGGCGTGGATGCCGCGGTGCACGGCGTCGGGCGCGTCTATCATGTCGTAGAGCAGCTCCTGCATCCCGCGCAGGAGCGACAGGTCATCCGTGGCCGAGCCAATCTCGGGGAGGCCCACCAGGTAGCGTCCGCGGCATTCGCTCGCGTAGTAGCGTGTCGCGTCGAAGGTCTCCCGGCAGAGCGGCGCGGCCTCGATGGGCGTATCCCACCGGCAGCGGCGGATGTCGCGGATGGCGGGGTGGAACCAGACGGTCTCGGGCCGGAACTCGACGCGCGCCCCGTAGAAAGCCGCCATGGCAGACGCCCCGAGGCACATCGTGGTGGCTGGGTATGCCTCGCCCCCATAGAAGGTGCGCTCCATGCCGGCGAGCATCCGCTTGAGGTTGGCTTCGGGGTCCACCCAGGCGCGGACAAGTTCCTCATACGTCGTCGGCGCGGGCACGACGGGGGCCGTGGGCGCGCCCTTCCACCTCGCGCGGACGGCCATGCAACAGCGATCCACGAGTTCCCGCTGCCAGAACGCTCGGAACCGCTCCCGTGATTCGCTCCAGTCGCTTCTGGAATCCGCCGACATCACTCCTGCCTCCTGCACTGGCCATGGGCAGGTGGTGAGCAAGTGGGCAGCTTCATCGGCCGCCCAAGCAGACTACGCTGCCATCCTCGGTGGACAGGTAGAGCCTGCCGCCGGCCGCCGCGAGGCCATCCCAGGCGGGCACGCCGACCTTCATCTCGGCCAGCTTGCTTCCGTCGCTAACCCTATGGACAACGAGAACGCTCTTGGCCGCAACAAACAGATGGTCGCTCGCCACAAGCATCGCGCGGTTCAGCGCATTCCGCCCCTCCTGCGACGGCGCTTCCCACTTCGCACCCATCCGCAGGAGCTTGCTCGTGGAGTAGACGAACCCCGCCTTCGCATCGTCCTCCGAGACCTGGACCCAGTCCGAGTTGAACGCCTTGCCCGCCTCAAAGTCCACGCGGAAGAGCTTGGAGAGGGTCGGGAGCGTTGTGAAGACGGAGGGGCCAAGCGAGGCCGCGGCGGGCGAGGAGTGCCGCAGGTTGCTGTAGCGCCAGGCCGTCCGAGGCATCCAGGCATCGGTGCCCTTCACCTGGTAGAAGCCGCTGGCCTTCCTGAGGTCCCGCTGGCCGGCCTTCAAGTCGAAGCAGCAGCGCGAGATGGCGACGGAATCGCCATCGCGGACCGGTAGGCCGAAGTAGCGGTACTCCATAGGCCGGATGGTGCGCAAGGGATTGCTGTCGGGCCGGGTCTTCCGAGGCTCGTAGGGGTCTGGCCACGGGCTGTTGAAGCCGAGGTCGTCGAACTTGTTCCGCCAGACCACCTCGCCCGTCTCGGGCCGGATGGCGGCCACGCGGATGCCGCCGTCGGCGTTCGGGTGGATGCCGGCGGCGGCGTAGGCCAGCCCGCCGGCCACAAGCACGCTCCCCGGCACGGGCCAGGGCGACTCGACCTGGCCATAGACGCAGATGCGGCGGTCGTTCGGCGCCAGGCGGAGCTTCCAGATGAGCTGGCCGTCGGCGGCGCGCAGGTTGTAGACCCAGCCGTCTCGGCAGCCGAAGAGGCACATTCCCCGGTGGAGGGTGGGTGGACCGTCAATCCGCCCGTTGGCGACGAACTGCCAGCGGGGCGGCCAGTCGCCTCGTCGAGGGCGGCCAGTCTGTGCGTGTCAGTGTGGGCGACGTGGACGAGGCCACCTGCCACGACGGGGGCCGAGATGCGGCCCGCCGCATACGGGCCGCCTGCCCATTCCGCGACAAGCGGGTCGCCCGAATCCGGCCCTTCGATCCGCGCGGTCCACAGCACATCGAGGTGGGCCGGCACAGTTGCTTCGGTGCCGCCCGTGCGGCACTCGTCGTGGCGGAACGTCGGCCAGTCCTTCGATACGTCCACTTCCACCGGGTGGGCGGGCCAGGCGGGGCCGCGCACGAGTTCGCTGGTCTCCTCCGGCCCATCCTTGTAGGGTGGGGCGAGGCACAGGTTGCCCTCGAGCGCGGGGAAGCAGGCGCAGTGGTTGGGAAAGGTGTAGATCATTCCGTTGGCGGGGATGTAGCCTTCGCGGGATGTGTTGCAGGCGCCCCGGGCGATGGGGTTCGACGCCTGCTTGCGGGTCTCGAGGTCGGTGAAATGGAGCTGGCCGTTGATGTAGAAGCGCTCGGTGAGAACAGGCGGATAGCAGTGGCCGAAGCCGCGGTCGCCCGCGTAGTTGGCCCGGAACACGGTGGCAGGTTTCGAGAAGTCGCCAAGTCCGAAGAGCGCCAGGCGTAGGCCCTCGCGGCTCTGGACCTCTGCGAGCAGGTGGTCCTTGTGCCAGAAGCCCCTGCGGAACTCGGCGTGCCGGGCCGAGCTGCCCGTGCCCAAGACTTTCTGAACTTCCTCGCCCGTCTTCGCGGAGATGACGGCGAGGTTGAAGCGGTCCTTCTCCTTCTCGTCCGGGCGCTGCTGATAGAACTCGCGCCAGTTGTGGGGAGCGCGCATTTCGTAGACGATGCGGTCGTAGCCGAAGGCCCCGAGGTCGGTTCGCCTGGCCCAATAGTGGTTCTTCTTCCAGAGGAGCTTGCCGGTGAGGAGGTCGCGGCCCGAGATGTCGCCGCTGGCGGCCCCGCGGCGGTCGTTGCCCTCGATGTAGAAGACGGCGCTCGGAGAGGCGAGGAGGTTGTGGGGGTAGCTCGCGGCCTCCTTCCACAGGAGCCTGCCGCTCTCGGCGTCGAGCGCCCGCACGGAGTCGCGGTCGGCCAGGACCAGCGTGCCCAACCTGGACGCCCCATCGTCCACCAGGAGCGCGACAGAGGGCGCTCCGGCCTCGGCGTAGGCGACGGCTGGCTTGCCCGTGGCGGCGTCGAGCGCCCTGAACTGGCCGTCGTCCGTCAAGGCGTACACACGCTCCCCCTTCGCCACGATGAGGCATGCGACCTTGACCGACCACTCCCAGTCGAAGTCGTTGCCCCTCTGAAGCTTGGCCGTCCAGAGCGGCAGGCCATTGAAGGCATCGCGCGCGTGAAGCACCTCGCGGTCCTGCGCGAACTCCCGCCCGTTCGCATAGACAACGTGCGAGCGCTCCGTGATGATGCTGTTCGTGAAGACCCACTGGATGCGTTCGGGCACGTCCACCAGCTTGTCCCGCGAGACCGCATTGCGGTCCGGCCCGTGGCGCCAGCGGGTCCACTCATCCATCTCCGGGGGCCGGGGCTTGACGGCGCGGCTGAAGCCGTCGCCCTGCCGCGTGATCAGTTCGCCGCCGGGCCGCACGATGCGGAGGCACTCGACTTCAGCGGCCGCCCCCGCGTCGAGCACGAGGAGAAGCGACACCAGGTTGTCGGCATAGGGCAGTGATGCGCCCCGCCAGCACTCGACCGACACCTTGCCATATGCCTGTTTCGCCAGCAGCGTACGCCGGGCGGCCTCGACCTGAGCGGCATCGGGGCACAGCCAGTGCACGAGGAAGGGCTTCCCCGCGGCAATGCCTGCAACTACCTCGGCATCCGCCGCGCCAAGGACGACGCACAGGCCCCCGCCCACGCGGGACAGCCCCAGCGCCTCCCCCGCACTCGCCTGTCCGCCTCTCGCCGGAGCGGCCAGAAGCACAACGGCCGCCGCCGCGATGCCCACGAGCCCGCACTGCTGCCTCATCATCTCTCCTCGGCTGGACGAAGGAGATCCCCCCGCTTCCTCCCCCAAGCCTAACACATCCGGAGCTTGCCACACAAGCCCATCTCCGGCATGAGTATGGACCAGAATCGGAAGGTCCTATGGTCGCAGGACGCGCGTTCTTCTCGCTCGCCGCTGGGCTTCTGAGTGCGCTGGCCGCAGTGCGCGCAGCGGAGCAGTCGCCGCTGCCGCTGTTCCACTACCGGGTTCTGATGAGCTACCCGTTGCCAGCGACACCTACTGGGGCGAGCGTCTGGCCTAGTCGCAGCAGGCCGGCATCGGCTCCCGGAAGGTGGATTGGGGCATCAGCATCCCCGGCAGGCCTCTATGGGAGTTCAGGGTCACCCGGAAGGCGCGCCGATGTCCTCCGCCAGTCGTGGCTTTGTGGAGTACCGGCACTTCCGGTCGAGCACTCCCGGGAAGCCGCGCTGCTGTGAACCGTGACGGAGAATGGCCATGAGCCGCAGTAGCCCAGCATTGGACAGACAGCGCCTGGAGGCGGGGATCCTCAGCCGGGGCCGGGAGCTGTTCCGGCACATTGGCAAGGAAAGCCCCTCGATTTTCAACAAGGCCCACTGGGTCGGCAAGGTGCTGGACTGGTGCATGGGCAACGAGCGGTTCAAGGTGCAGCTCTTCCGCTTCATTGATGTCCTGCCCTACCTCACCACGCGCGACTCTCTGGCTCGCCACCTGGATGAGTACTTCGGGCAGGAAGAGAGCGTTCCCGCGGCGTTTCGATGGGGGTTGAAGGGCGCCGGGCTCATGGGCAAACTCGGCGTAGGAATCGCGGGCGCCGCCGTCCGGAAGAACCTGGAGATGATGGCGCGGGGCTTCATCGTCGGCTCGACGCCGCCCGAGACAGTGAAAAGGCTCGGAGAGCTCCGCAAGCAGGGCTTCGCGTTCACCGTAGATGCTCTCGGCGAAGCCACCATCAGCGAGAAGGAGGCCGAGGAGAACGCCCAGCGTTACCTGGAGCTGCTCTCTGCGCTCGAGGACGCCCAACGGGCATGGCCCGCGCTGGGGCTGCCAAGTGCCTCCCTGGACTGGGGCGACGCCCCGAAGGTGAACATCTCGGTCAAGCCCTCCGCCCTCTACTCGCAGGCCGACCCACTGGACTTCGACGGGTCGGTGGCGGGTATTCTCGACCGGCTCACCCCCATCTGCCGCAAGGTGGCGCGGCTTGGCGGGTTCCTGTGCATTGACATCGAGATGCGGAAGCTGAAGAACATCACCTTCGAGGTCTATCGCCGCCTCCGCAGTGCCCCCGAGTTCAGGGACTACCCGCACCTGGGGCTGGCGGTGCAGACCTACCTGCGTGAAGCCGACGGCGACGTAGACGAACTGCTCGCCTGGGCAACCCGGAGCCGCCTTCCGATCTCCATCCGTCTGGTGAAGGGCGCCTACTGGGACTATGAGACCGTGATCGCGCAGCAGAACGGCTGGCCCATTCCCGTCTACACCCACAAGGCGCAGACCGACGCCGCGTTCGAGCGGAACGCGGAGAAGATCCTCCGTGCCCACGACATCTGCCACCTCGCGTGCGCCTCGCACAACGTCCGCTCGGTCACTGCGGTCATGGAGATGGCGAGCGTTCTCAGAGTTCCCGCCGGGCGATTTGAGTTCCAGGCGCTCTATGGTATGGCAGAGCCCTTCCGCAGGGCACTCCTGAAGATGACCGACCGGGTCCGCCTCTACTGCCCGCACGGGGAGTTGCTCCCCGGGATGGCCTACCTCATCCGCCGGCTGCTCGAGAACACCTCGAACGAGTCGTTCCTCCGACAGGCATTCGTCGAGGAAGTGGAGGTGGACCGCCTCCTGGCTCGCCCCGAGTCGCCGCCCGAAGAGAAGGACGATGGGCGCGCGGCGAGCGAGGAACTGCCGCCCTTCGCCAACGAGCCGGTCCCCGACTGGACCCGCCGCGAGGCGCGGGAGGCCTATGCGAGCGCGCTGGCCGACGCAAGAAAGCAGCTCGGGAAGACGTACCCGCTGTTCATTGACGGTCGGCGGATCATCGAGAAGGCCGGGCGCACCCCGGCCGGCCAGGCCTCCGTGAAGCGGGTGATCGCCGAAATGGGCGGGAAGAACGCCATCATCATAGATGACGATGCCGACCTCGACGAGGCGGTGCCCGCCGTGATCTCCTCTGCTTTCGGATACCAGGGCCAGAAGTGCTCCGCGTGCTCGCGAGCCATCGTCCTCGATGCGGTCTACGACCGCTTCATCGCTCGCCTGGTCGAGGCCGCTCGTTCCTTGAAGATCGGCCCCGCCGAAGACCCCGCGAACCACGTAGGCCCCGTGATTGATGGCGCTGCCCAGAGCAGGATCCTCGAGTACGTCGCCCTCGCCCGGCATGAGGGCAACATCGTCTACTCCAGCGATGCGCCGAGCGGCGGCTTCTATGTGCCCCTGGCCATCGTTACCGGCATCACGCCGGCACACCGCCTGGCGCAAGAGGAGGTCTTCGGCCCCGTGCTCGCCGTGATGCGCGCGAAGGACTTCAGCCAGGCCATCGAGTGGGCGAACAGCACCCGCTTCGCCCTCACCGGCGGAGTGTTCAGCCGCAGCCCGGAGCATCTTGAGCGCTGCCGCAGGGAGTTCCGCGTCGGCAACCTCTACATCAACCGCGGCATCACCGGGGCGATCGTGGGACGCCAGCCCTTCGGCGGCTTCCGAATGTCGGGCGTTGGGTCCAAGGCCGGCGGCCCGGACTACCTGCTCCAGTTCCTCGACCCGCGCGCAGTCACCGAGAACACCATGCGCCGCGGCTTTGTCGCCGACCAGGGAAGCTGAGCGGCTTGCCGCGCGACCGAGGCGCCGCCGCGCGGGCGGAGAGGATCGCCATCCGGAGCGGCCCTCTCATCGTTCGGTCTCCCAGCAAGTTGCCCGCTCCAGGCTGGTTGTCGCGCGAGCCTTACTCCGAGCCGGCCCCATGGCGGTTGTGCTGCCGGGCGAGGTTCTCGCGGCTCCGCGCCTCGATGGCCAGCGACTCCTGCCGCTTCTGCCACCAGACGGCGTACTCGGGGCAAGGGGTTGCGCCCGGCATGTCCTCGCGGGGGGCGCGCCGCAACTCCTCCGCCCAGGAGCGGATGACCGCGAGCGCCGCCTGGTACGCAGGGTCGCGGGCGGACTTGAAGGGCGGTTCGCCGTGAAGGCCAAGTCCGCCGGCCTCCTTCGCCAGCGGGGCGCGCAGCAGGCGGCTCTGCTCGGGATGGGTGAGGTTGATAAGGACGGCGTTGCTGGTGTCGTAGGAGCCGGGGGCGGCCCAGTCGAAGCGCCGCCCCTTGTGCTTGCCGAAGCGCACGAATCCGCCCTCGGGCACGCCCGGCGGGGCCGAGGGCTGGCTGTGGCACCTGAAGCATGTCTCGCCGAGCGCCTGCCACAGCGGCTTCGGACGGGCTGGTTCGCTCTGCGCAGCGGCCGGGCGTAACGCCGGCGGGGCGAGCTTCGACTCATGGCAGCCCACGCACGCCCGCACCTCGCCTGGCTGGGCGGTGGCCCAACTGCGCATCCACTGAAGCGCCCTGCCGTTCGCGTCCAGCGGCTGGAAGTAGACCGCCGTGCCCGCAGGAACCGTGAACGTGGCCGACCCATCGGCGCTGACGGGCACCGTGCCGACCACCCGCTTGGCATCCCAACTGCTGCACAGGCCCATCGGCGGCGTGCCGTCCATCCCCGCCCAGTGCTGGGTGCCCATCGGGCGGTTGATCATCTCGACGATTCGGAGGGCCTTCACCTCGCCCTTCTCGACGCCCCGAAGCCCCGCGCCCTCGTGGACGTTGACCATGTGGACGGTGGCGTCGGCCTGGCGCTAGTCCACCTGCGACGGGATCACGGGGGGCCGCGGCCTCGGCGCCAGCAGCATGGGCGAACTGCACGAGATGCTCGGGTCCTCGTAGGCCAGCGTGCGGTTGCCGAAGGTGTCAATCAGGTAGATGCCGAAGTGCCGCTTGCCCTTCGGCTGGCAGGAGACGAGGAAGAAGTGCTCCGAGAGGGGCCAGGGGTATTGGTATTGGGCGGAGAGGCCGCGCCAGTAGAACTCGTCGCGGATCGGTGGATGACCCAGCGGTCGTTGTACTCCCAGCGGGTGAAGGCCACGCGGCCGTCGTTGAGCACGCTGGGGAAGTTGTCGTGAACGTGGTTCACCGTCACGCGGCGGATGTTGCCTCCGTCGCCGTCCATCACGTAGAGATTCGACACGCGCACGGAGGGCAGCGGCATCCGTCTCCGCCGTCGCCGGCTTCCGCCGGGGGATGGGGCGGTCGGAGAGGAAGAACCCGTCGGTGTTCACGTTGTTGCGGTCGCGGGTCGAGCGGATCTCGAGCGTGTGCGGGCCTCGCTTGGCGGCGGGCAGGACGGCCTCGGCCAGCTCCCACTCGCTCTCCTGGAAGCCCCATCCGCCCGTGGAAGGCAAGCTCAACGCAACGGCACGGGCAGCGTCGCCATCGAGCACGAGGCGCACGACGGCCTCGCCCGCCATCGCGCGGGCATAGCGGAGCGCGAGGTGCAGCCTGGGGATGTCGGCGGGAAGCTCGATGCGGTAGCGCAGGAAGTCGGTCGCCCGGCCGCCCCAATCGTTGTCCACGATGAGACCGCCCGAAGCGCCCTTCATGGCGTACTTCGGCGCCGTGGAGCCGCTCTGCTCCGCGTAGGCTTCTGCCTCGACCCAGAGCTTCACGCCCGCCAATGGCTCCCCCGCCCAGGCCGCTGCACAGAGTCCGAGAGTAAGAACTGTCGATCGCGTGGTCTTCATTGAGGGTGATTATAGCCGCTTGGCATGATCTTTCAACGTGTTCCCCGTGACAGACTCCTTGCCTGCCTGGTTACCGTTGGATCCTGTGCGGGGTCCGGTGGAGCAGTCCAGCGCTGTGGGTGGTGCTCGGGCGCCGGCCGCCATGCTTCGCCTCCACCAGGAGGACGCCCGGGTATACGGCTACGAGTTGCGTCCCACGGGGAATGAGTGAGGCAGTGAGGTCGGAGCCAAGCGGAGGCGGGCAGCAGCTTCAAGCGCCCCCTCGTGGTTGCCAGTCCCCATCGCTGAGCCGTGTCAACCCCACGATACCTGCCTCGGACACGTGTGGCGCGGGTCTATTCGCCTCTGCTATAATCCCGTCCTGTTCTGTCGTGCGATCCTCTGAGTGTTTCGCCCAGGCGCCTCAACGAGAGGACATGGCCCGGTGATGTTACGTCTTGCGCGCGTCTCTCTGGCCGCCACGCTTGTGTTCGCTCTGCGCCCGGTCATGGTCGCCGGCGACGGGGTTCCGCCGCCCTCGCAGCTTCCGGCGCAGGTGGTCGTTTCCGGGAGAACCTCGACCCTCAAGGAGGTGAAAACCGCCTGCGTGGGGGACATGGTGCCGCGAACGTACTCGAGCCCTCGGCTGCGCAATACCCCCGGCTTCTCCTGGTACGTAAGCCAGCACTATGCGCTGAAGACGGACTACAAGCCGGAGACGGCCGAGTTCTACCTGCGGCTCCTGGAGCTGGCCTACCCGCACTACGTGGAGCTCTTCGGGGCCGAGCCGCCGGGCATCCACGACACCCGCATGGCCGTCGTCTACGCCAGCAGCGCGGCGAAGTGGCAGGAGGCCATGAAATCCGACGGCGTGGACTGGCGCGGCGGTGGGGGCGGCGTGACCATCCTGGGCTACAGTTGCGCCTACGTCTACCCCAGCGGCACCCTCGCCTACCACCAGCGCTACATCCTGCTCCACGAGTGCGTCCACCTGTTCCAGATGTGCCTCAAGGGGACCACCTACTCTACGCCTGCGTGGTACTTCGAGGGCATCGCCGATTCCTTCGGCAGCCACGTCTACGACCCGAAGCGGCAGCAGCTCACCGTGAACGTGCTCGACAAGCCGGCGACCGCCGATTTCTTCGACATCGGGCATGCAGCCCTGCGGAAGACGCCGATGACCTTTGGGCAGGTGAATGAGAAGGGCGGGGCGGACCGGGGGGTGAGCTTCCTGATGGTCCACTTCCTCAGCGACGACCCCGGCCGCCTCCAGCGCTTCCGCATCTGGCGCGACGAGATGTTCCGCCTCGCGCCCCAGGGCAAGGCGGTCAACGAAACCTCCAGCCGCCTGCTTCAGGAACTCCTCGGCCCCTGGCGGCAGATCAACGACGACTTCCGCGACTGGCTCCGCGCCCACCCCAACACCTTCCACTACGTGGAATGGGGTTGGGAGCAGGAGGCGGACACGCTCTGGTCCTACGGCTTTGCCGAGGGCGGGCGCCTGTCGCAGACCGACGTCTACCTCGTCCCCAATCAGAAGCCGACGTATGACCCGCTACGCATGGACTACCCTGCCGAGGAAATGTCGCCCCTCGTCGGCCCGGTCGAGCGGGGCGTGGCGGAGCCGGCGGTGGGCGCGCTCATCAGCTTCGCCCGCTGCCCGGGCCGCGGCGTCGCGGGCATTGGCCTCGGCCTGGCGCCCGACGAGAAGAACAAGTGCAACTGCCTCAAGCTCCTCGTCGTCCAGGGCAAGGAGCTGCTCTTCGATGGCGGCGATCTGGGCATCGAGAAGAAGACCGTGGCTTTCCCCGAGGCCTTCCGCGAGGCGGCGAAGGCGGGCGGCCATCGCTTCGGCCTCACAGCGAAGATCGCGAAGGCGGCACTGGAGGTCACGCTTCGCGCCGGCGCCGACCCGAAGAAGCCCTCCGAGTTCGCCGCCACGCTCCCCGTCAATGAGGCGCAGCGGGAGCGGCTGCTCTCGAAGCCCCTCACCATCCTCGCTCGCGACGGCTGGCACGAGGTGACGCCGTTCTTTGACGACCGCCGCCGTCCCGAGCCGGACCTCTCGGTGCCCGCCCCGCCCAACCGCTGGCGGAACCCGGGTGACCACGCCCTCGCCGCGCTCACCAAGGCCGCCTGGCGCCTCGGCGAGCACGCCCCCAGCCCGCTCACGCAACTGCGGGACAAGATGCTCGCCGCCGCCAGCGGAGCCCCCGTGGCCCAGAAGCAGGCCCTGGCCGACTTCGACGGCCAGGCCATCGCCCTCGTCCGCGCGGTCCGCGAGTGCAAGGCGGAGCAGGAGGCCAAGTTCCACGCTCTCGCCGCTTTGCTGGGGGTGTCGTTCAGCCTCGACCTCGCCTCCGACTCTGCGCCCGGCCACGCGCAGATGACGGCCACGCTTCGGGGGCCACTCGCCGGCAGCGCCGAGGGACGCCTTCGCTTGGTCGCCGAGCCACCATCCATCCTCTCGGCTGTCCCCGAGCCGGAGAGCGTTGCCCTCGGCGCCTCGCAGACGTTGGTCTTCAAGCGGGTCTACCGCCTGACCGATCCGGCCGCGCCGTTCCGCATCAGGGCGCAGGCCAATCTCACCTGGCGCGGGGAGGAACTGGTGCTGGGCGCCGAGGCGGCGGGCCGGCCATCAATCCCCGGCTGGTGGGTCATCGGGCCGTTCGACAACCCCGGAGGCGACGCCAAGGACATCGCCAATCCCCCCGAGAAGGAGCCGTTCGACTCGGCGAAGACGTACCCCGGGAAGGGCGGGAAACCCATCGCCTGGCGCAAGGTCGAGCGGGACCCCTCGCTCGATGTGGGCGCGGAGCACCTGGTCAACTTCGTCCAGCTCTACGGCCCGACCGAGAATGCCGCGGCCTACGCCCTCACCTGGCTCAACGCCCCGAAAGAGACGGACGCCGTCATCGCCATCGGCTCAGACGACGGCGTGGTCCTCTGGTTCAATGGCGAGCGCGTCCACACGAACCTGGTTCCCCGGGGCTACAGCCCGAAGGCCGACCGCGTGGCCGTGCGCCTCAAGCAGGGCCGCAACCTGCTTCTCGCCAAGCTCACCCAGGGCATGGGCGACTGGTCCTTTGCCGCCCACGTGGAGGACGCCGCAGGCGAGCCGCTGAAGGGAGTGACCGTGTCGCTTGAGGAAGGCCGGACGAAGTAGCATCGAGCCGGCCTATCGCTGGATCCGGCGCGGGGTCTGGTGGAGCGGCTCGGCGCCGCGGGCGGTGATCCGGTAGCCATCCTCGACCCGCAATCGGGTCGCCTTCCGGGCGCAGGAGGATGCACGCTGGTTCGAAGTGCACGGGGAAGTCCGCCAGCCAGCGGGCGTGCGCGGCGCCATACGTCGCCCGGTCGTCGGCGTAGGCGATCAGCAGGTCCAGGCCCTGCTCCTCCAGCAGTGCCTGCACCGTGCGCCAGCGCTGGGGATACTCCTCGGCAGGAATGCGCGGCAGAGTCGTCGGGTCAAGCATCGGCTGCTCCTTAATCCACCCACCGTCAGCTCATGGCCAGATGGAGCCGAGGAGCCAAACGTCGAGCGCCCTGATGGTGGCGGACCCGCCTTCGGCGAATGCCTCCACGCCGAGGTCGTCTTGGCCGGGGTAGATGACGCGGGTGACGCATTCGCGGCCGCCGTTGATGAATATCTCCATGGCGGACTTGTCGAGGAAGACGTGCAAGGTGAGCGTCCGTTGCTTGTCGTCGAGGGTGAGAGGCACGGGGGTGCCAGCCGCGTCGAGAACGCGACCGTCGTGCCGAAGCACGATCGCCTTCCCGCCATCGTTGGAGCGCCGCAGCTTCAGCCCGGCGGCCTTCGCGGTGCCCGGCTCAAGCTCAGCCAAGACCTCCAATGTGTCGCCCCGTGCACCCTCGATAACGTGTCCGCGGTTGTCGAGCGTGAGGTCCCTGACGCGAGTGTGTCTGCCGCGCAAGGCAGCCAACTCGGGGGCAGGCGTCTGGATGGGGCGCCCATTGCCATCGAGCGTCAGCACGCGCGGCAGCGACATGCAGCCGTTCCAGCCCCGCCCCGCCTCGAAGCCGCTCACCCAGCCGAAGAGGATGCACCTGCCCTTGGCGTCGAAGAGGACGTTGGTGCCGTAGAAGCCGCGCTTCGTGGCGAAGTTCTCAGGGCGTTTCGGGCCGTAGGCGTGGTCGAGTGTGCCAGAGGGGCCGTTCATGTGGAACTTCATCGCGGCAGGGTCGAAGCGCCCGACCTGGTAGCTCGGAGGGTAGGTGGAACGCAGCAGCACCCATCGGCCCTGGAGCGGGAAGAAGTTGGGGCATTCGCCCGACACGCCGTCCAGCTTCCCCGCGAACTTCCATGCGGTCAGGTCGGGGTTGAGGGCCTCGCAGACGGCGCCGCCGCTGGACTTGAAGGTGGCGAAAGTCCGCCCGCCGGCTCGGAAGAGGAACGGGTCGCTCCAGCCGGCGTTCATGTCGGCGGGCACGCCGCCCCTCCCTGCGGCCATCAGCGGGTTCTTGTCGAGCTTCCGCCAGGTGCGCAGCTCATTGTCACAGGCGATTGCGGCCCACTGCTCGCGCTTGCGGCCCTTCGCCTCGGGCACGAAGGTGTAGAAGATCATCGGCGTGCCCTGGCCATTGACGGCTACACAGCCCGAGTTGCAGCGCAACTCGCCGCGGTCCGCTGACGGCACGATGGCGATTGGCAGGTGCTCCCAGCGCACGAGGTCGCGGCTGCGGGCGTGCCCCCAGCTTGAGCCCTTGGCCCCCCAGGTGTCCCCGAAGGGGTTGAGCTGGTAGAAGATATGGTAGTTGCCCTTGTGGTACAGGGCGCCGCAGATGTCATTCATCCACTGTGCCGGCGGGCGAAAATGGTAGACCGGCCGCGTGGGGTCCTTGGCCGCCTTGGGGATGGCGGCCCGCACGGCCTCCATCGCTTGGGCGATGGCAGGGTCCTTGCAGTCCTCGCTCGAAGGCCAGACTGGCGCCTCCTCAGCCAGAGCTGCAACCACACAGAGCAGCGTGACGACGGCGCCCGCGACGGTTGCCCACGAAGTCTCCACAGGCGTCCCTGTCGAGTCAGCTTCCCCAACGAGACTTGGCCGCAGCAGGCAACAGACTACCCGGCATGTGATCGCGGATCAAGCCTCCGTCTGGCTGGGTTGCAGGTTCGGGCCGCACGGTGTATGCTACGGGCCGCCGTAAGTACCCGAAGCGGGGGCCTGGCTATGCGCATCGGGAACCTTTGGTTTGCGGGCGTGGTGATGCTGAGCGCAGCGGCCAGCGCCACCGCGGGTGGCCTGGTCGCCCACTACGACTTCGCCCGCGATGGCTCTGACTCGGCCGGGCAGTTCCACGCCAAGCTCGTCGGCGGCGCGGCCGTGGTGGAGGACCCGGGCGGCAATGGCAAGGGGCCGGGCACGGTTCTGCACATGCCGACCGACGATGCCTGCGCCCACTGCGAGGCGCCGCAGCTCTCGCTCGGGGGCAGCTTCACCATCACCCTCTGGTTGAAGGCCCACCACTGGTGGCGCACGCCGGGGCCGCATGCGCCGAGGCCATCGGACATCGGGGACGACTACGATGGCATCGTGGCCGGCCCGGGCTTCGCGCTGTCGCGGGCCTACGCCGATCTGAGGTTTGAGGTGGGCGGCCTGACAGTTTCTGTCCCTCATCGCAAACTCAGTCGGTGGCACCACATCGCTGCTGTGTACCAGCCACAGCCGCCCGACGCCAAGCGAAAGCCAGAAG
>Ga0194111_10005263_pt1 | contig 14922 bp, 17 predicted proteins | sample TA2KigC300mmetaG_FD_146194 | JGI IMG/M metagenome (GOLD analysis project Ga0194111, IMG submission 146194) | Freshwater microbial communities from Lake Tanganyika, Tanzania - TA2015033 Kigoma Deep Cast 300m | ecosystem: Environmental > Aquatic > Freshwater > Lake | place: Tanzania: Lake... | reverse complement strand
CCCTCCCAATCGTTTTACATCAACCTCGATGTTGTGAGCCGGCAATCCTAATACCTTTGCCGCATGCCTCTGTACTGCAGACGGACCCTGTGTAGCGGAATAAATGCAGAGATTGTTTTCTTCAAGCGGAATTGCACGCGCCCGCTGCGTTTCCAGGTAAACGTGTTCCTGTCCTCCAATATCACAAACACCCTCTAAAACGAGATCGCATTTTTTCCAGGCTGCTTCTACATCGCCGAGAATAAAGGTTCTGGGTGAACCGATGATGTTCCCTTTCGAAAACGCCTCTTTCGGATCGGTAATAGCAGGAAGTTGTTCGATGTCTAGGGTAATCTTTCTGACGCCTTTTCTGGCAATTTCAGGACTCGTTCCTATTACCAATGCCACCGGTTGTCCCACATAACAAACCTCCGCGCTGGCAAGCAGTTCTTCATCCTGAATAATCGGTCCTATTTGATTTTCGCCGGGAATATCCTTTGAAGTCAGTACCGCAACAATTCCATCCATTGAACATGCGTCTTGAACATGGAGCGCCATGATTTTCCCATGCATTACCGGAGAAGAAAATACGGCGGCGAACAACATCTCTGAAGGCTGCGGCATATCGTCCACGTATTGAGATTCACCCCGTGTGTGGGAGACAGCGTCAATATGTTTCATAAAAATCCCTCACCGCTACTCTTTCCGGAAAAAGTTTTGTAAAATGAGCAATGATGAGTTGACGGGCCAAAAGCCTTTTGTAATCCACGCTACCTCTGATATCGCTGATTGGACAAATTTCTTGCTGAATAATGGGAAAAGCGCCTTCAACTACGTCTCGGCAAACTTGTTTACCGGTGAAATAGTGAGAGGTTGCCTTTAAAAACAGGGGGACCGGAGCAACACCCCCCATTGACAGACCAATCTCACGAATGATGCCATCTTCACTGCGAATTTTCATTGCACTGTTAACCGACGCAACATCCAGATATTTCCGTTTGGAAACCTTTTCAAAATTAATTTTCGTATTTGGCGGGGACTCTGGTATTAAAATATCTGTCAAAATTTCTGATGGTATTTTGTCGGGTTGTTTGTATCCCTTGAAAAAGGCTGTAATTGGGACGGTTCGGCTTTGCGCATCATTTTCCAGAACCAATACGGCTTCCAGCGCCAGGAGAAGGATCGTCATATCCCCTATAGGTGAAGCATTGATTATGTTTCCTCCCAGAGTGGCGCGATTACGAATCTGCAGGGAGGCTATGCGGGACATATACGCCTGAATGTCAGGGATCGTATTCGTTATATCAGGATGATTCGCAAATTCCTCAAAAGTTGTCAGCGCCCCGACATGTAGGTATCCGTTCTTTTTTGAGATGGTTTTCATCTCGGGATGTAAATTCAATAGATACACCTTGTATTCTGGCAACAAATCTCCCTTTTGTACGTAGAGATCGGTGCCGCCGGCTATAAAGTAGTCTGTCGGTTTTTCACTTGTTCCAGAGACAGGAGATTGCATCTTGCGGAGACGTTCGGGAATTTTGGAGAAATAATCGGGAATCATTCTGTTTGCCACGAGGGCATCTATTCCCGTACGACCTTCAACGGTACCCTTCAGGAAAAATGCGCTTTGCTTCAGGGAACGATAGCCTGTACAACGGCAGAGATGCCCGCTGAGGGTCTTCTTTACCCCCTCTTCATTTATTATTATTTTATCTTTCATCAAATGGCCTGTCAGGGAAACAACAATGCCCTGTGTACAAAAACCGCATTGAGTGGCTCCCTCATCAACTATTGCCTGTTGCACCGGCGAAAGGTGATCCATGTTCAATCCCTCAATGGTAACCAGGTGTTTTCCGTGGAGATCACCCAAAGGCATCAGGCACGAGGTAACAGGTTTGTAAACGACCGTATCTCCTTCAAACACACCCATCAATACCGTACATGCCCCGCAATCACCTTCTTTGCATCCTTCTTTAGTACCCGTCAGTCTCAGTATTCTCCGAAGATAGTCTAATACGGGCATACCGGGATTCTCTGAAGTGGATATTTCTTTATCATTCAGTATAAAGCGAATTTCCGATGCCATAAAATATGCCTTCACAAAAACTTTTTGTAATTTTATTAATTTGAGCCGTAAGATTTTTTGCGTTATTTATTATGCGTAATTTTCTAAATGCAACCTGTATCGTATATGCGTTATTATATATAGTATAACGTTAAGGTCAAACATTCTATTATGGGGAAGGACCGATGAAAAGTTTTGGAGAGGTGGGCGCCCTTTAGCGTCCGCCATGTTTCCATACGAAGACGGGGATGTGTTACTTTTTGTTCAGCGTAATTTCCAGCGATGAAACGTCCTTTTGCTTCATTTCATAGGATTGTTTGTATGCCTTGTAACCCTTCCTGGCGACCTTCAGGGTATATTCATTCGCCTTTACCTTCTTAAGGGTAAAGGCGCCCGCCGAACCAGTCGTTGTCCTATATTTGATTCTTCCTTTCAGGCTAAGGCTGACCTTTGCACCGGAAATCGGCGTAATGTTGTTAGTCCTTGCATCCGGAGAATTTTCCGCATCGGTACCGGTTACCGTACCTGTCAAATCGATGTCATTTGTGCTGATATGAACCCTTCCCGCTGAACCAACAACATGACAGCCGTCCGCATTACAGCCTCCGATGGAGGCTGTACCCGGCATTTTTACCTTGCGCCCCCGGAACGATACTGATATGGTAAACGGCGCTGTCATACTCTGAGCCGAGAAAAAACTCCCTAATGCATCAGAAGTGAGATTGACTGTGGTACCGTTTGCATCCTCTGCTTTTATTTGAGCGCCAGCCCTTGCCGCAGTGCCTTCAGAATCAGTATAAATCGTTCCCGCCAGATAAAAGCGTTTCCATCCTCCGGAAGCGTGGCATCCGATGGTCAGGCAATCTTTCCCCGCGTTGTGGCTTACCGCATCCTCATCTTTTTCATCGGCAAACGATGCCAATATCCCATGTACCAGAAAGACTGCCGTGCAGAAAAAGCAAACGCCGTATTTCAAGAACCGATGAACCATTAAACTCCTCATCTTAAAACACTTCTATAAAATAATTACCATTTTCCCATAAGGGAAACACAACCGTGGGAGTGTTCCACTATTCCAGAAAGTGGGAACACTCCCACAAAACGCTCCAACCTCTTTACCGGATTAAAATGCCCATGCAACCGACGCCATTGCGCTCCAGTCCGCTACCTGCTGAGTGCCTCTCACGTGCTGGTATATGGGTTTTTGAAATTTCAGGTCAACGCTACCGCCGGTCTTAGGAATTTCCACCCGAAGAGAAGGCGAAACAGAGAGAGACGTAATGCCTGTATTGTCGGGGTTGTCCAAGAGGGATTCTTCCGGTCTGGAGTACCTGCCGTCATGGTCTGTGTCCTGGTCTGAGTAAAACCCATTTAATTCAATGCCGGGACTTACGTAGTTAGCTAACGGATACCTCGCAATAAGGTCCAATGATACTTTATCTCCAAATTCATAGCCCTCATCGCCTTCTGTAGTCATGTGATACAAAAGATTAGCTTGAAAGACCACAGGAGAAAACGTATGCAGGTAATTAACAAGAAACAGGGGGTCCCATGAACCTGTCCCCGGCTGCATCATGGCGTGGACAAGGGAACCAGAAGCCGTCTCTTCGTCATTTTTACCCGTTGGAGGTTTTAGCCCAAGTCCCAGGGTAAGCTTTTTTGTGGGAGAATCAGGATTATCCATATAAAGTTTGTAGAGCCCCATAATGGTCATATCACCAAGCCCTTCCACGGTATCCATCTTCATGTCCATTCTCATATCCATTCCCATAGCACTCCTCATCAAGTGCCTCATGTACATATCATTTATGACGTACGGAACTGTGGCCAGAAATTGAAGTCGCTCCGTGGCTGAGTAGGTGCCTAACACGGTATACTTCTGCATAATCATTCTTGTTGGTATAGCGAAGCTCTTACCCTCCATGGACGTCGTAGGCCATTTTGCCGCTACATTATCCAACACCGTATTATGGCTTATCTTGCTGGTGCCATCCCGTATGGTCTTCATATTGGTGTATTCATACTGAAGAGAGAGTCCAAAGTTTGATGCGGTGGTAATATCAGAGGTCGTTGCCTCAACAAGCGATCTTGAGAGACAGCATTCGCCGTGCGCAAAAGCAACGCTGCTGGTAAAAAGTAAAAACAGAAACGTGGTAACAATAATTCTCATCTCATATATCTCCTTTCAATGTTTGTTTGCCAGCAAAAACGCAGGCAATACCAGATATCATTTTCTTGCCTGTGTAATTAATTAGGCTGGGTTTTAGAAAACAAAAACCAAAGGACTTTTTTATGATTACACACCCCTTAATCCCCTCTTAATAGAGGGGAAACCCAAAACTCCCCTCTAGAAAGAGGGGCATGGGGTGTGTAAAGAAACAGGCAACAACTTTGAAATTCCTGTACATCAAGGTAAGCACGGACAAAGAATCCCTGCTTACAACATACAGGGACAGGATTTGTCCGTGCCACCCGACACCCCCGCTTAAATAAAATGGAAATTTCTATACAATCGAGTTACAAGGGGAACACAAGACTATTACAAATCATTGAGACCGTAGAAATATCGTTAATGTTTATGGTCGCCGTGATCTCCATGATCTCCCCCGTTCCCCTTTTTACCTCCTGCAGGCCAATATCCATCGACAGGCAGATATTCATCAATAGATTCATCGGAGGGGTATACGCTAATCTCGTATCCTTCTCCACAGTCTTCAGGAAGGGGGTTATTTTCCAGGTCTCTTACGACTTTCAGGTATGGCCAATACCCTACAGACACAGCGTCTTCATCATTAAACTTTTCAGTCAGGCGCCCTATCCAGATGTCTGTATCGGATTTTGTGCAGTAGTTGGCAATGGCAATGTATACGGTTATCGCAGTTGCACAGGAATCTGATTTGAACGTAGGAAATGTTGCGCGCCATGGAGTAAGTCCCGTAAAGCCGTCCTTTAACGTGCCGCCTGAATAAACAAAAGCAATGGTATCTTCTGTGACTTCCTCGCCGTGTGAGGTAAACGACGGAACAGTTCCTTTCAGTACCTTAATTTTCCTGAAAAGGCTGTTCACCGCAGGGCTGGCGCCCATTATCGCGTTACCTGTTATATGATCCGAAAGGGTTACGGATTCACCAGTATCCGACCGTTCGGCAGTAGCAGTTGAATCATTCGGGAAAACAACACTCATTGCCTTTACCGGTTTACCGTCACACCCATGAGGAATGCTAAAATGATTGAGGGCGGTTGTCCCTTCAAGCTCGTCGCGGCTGTTGTAATTAGTAGGCGTATTTTTTGATAGTACTGATGGTATGGGCAAATGAGTTTCCTGAAATAACCATTGTCCCTAAAATTGCGGCAATGGTAATGTATATTTTTGGTTTTAACATAAATTCTTTCCTCCAAATTTTTAAAAGTTGAATTTTTTTGTAAAGCATGTCATTCCCGCATGCCTTAAGCGGGAATCCAGTAGTTATGAAGACTATGGATATCCAGTAACCATGTCCTCGCAATACCTGCCCCCGTGAAAACGGGGAACGGGTAGTGGAGAACAGGAATATTCCGGGCATGACAGAGGCAAATTGACACTGTGTTTCACTAAACTCTGTAACTACCGTACCTTTTTCTTAATCGTAGATACTTTCGGCGTTTTATAAAGGCTGAGCAGGCGTTATGCAAAACATCGTGGAGGTTTTTCCGGTGGAAATACCATTGGCTCACTGAGGCGGACTAATGGATTTCCGGTAAGAAAACAGAGAAATGTTATTTTGGGTATGGATAAATTGTCGACAGGAAGATATTTACCTTCTGCATTTAAAACCGTAATCGCATCGCTTCCTGATTTACACTTTATGCTGCTAATAAATGACTGAAGGCTGCTTTTCTCTTTCTGATCGCCGTCTTGAGTCATTAACTGATTCCCATTTGGTGAACAACAGCAATGCGCCTTGCAATCAGCCTCTGATTTGCAACCACATGCATGGTCTTTGCAGGGAAATCCATCGGATTTTCCTGATACATTAAAGGTAATGCCGCTACCACACAATGGGAGGATGAGAAAAATAATGATTTGAATACAGGCAAAAACCTTGTTAACTTTGCTCATGGCTGTTTGTGGTATTCAATGTTACTATCTGTTCAATCTGTTCATGAACAATAGATTTTTTAAAATTTTTAAGAAGTTTCGGGGGTGTTTATCACCCACCTGACTATACATAACAAATCAGATCAAAACCAATCACGCTTGTTCTCAACAACGATCAGGGAAGGGATCGGTGCTACATTATACAATGTAGAGCGAAGGTCTCTTCACTCTACAACCGCAACATTGAATCTCCAATACACCGAGATACTAGCAGATTAAATACGAAAAATCAATCCGAATTTCATTTAACAAGTCATTCATATGCCTGTAATTTTTACGACTATGAGCGAAAATATACAGAAATAAAAGGGCAGCAAATGATTGCTGGATACTACATCAGACCAACGGTGAAAATTTCAGCAATCTTGGGAAAAAACATCACTTGTAAGACTCGCTCTCGAAGCGCTTATTGAGAGGGAAAACACCAGGAGGCTTGCTAAGCTGGGAGTCACTGAAAAGAAGTTAGAAATGATACCACGCAGAATGGCAGCAGGCGCGTAAGATGGTTCTTGTCGATACTTCCATATGGGTAGTACATTTGCGGAGCGGGAATATTGGGCTTGAAACAATGCTCAATGAGGGAAACGTGGTCTGTCATTTCTTCATCGTTGGTGAAACCGCTTGTGGCAATCTCAAAACCAGGGTTAAAATACTTTCTCTTCTCCAAACGCTTCCTATGGCAATCCAGGGAGAACATGACGAAGTAATGAGATTTATAGAAGAACATACGCTTAAGGGAAAAGGGTTAGGGTACCAATCACGATTTTATTAAATATCTATGGATTTGTTACATCGGGTAGGTGGACTAAGCGGAACTGAGATAGGAGCAATGGTGGGGGTAGACTATAATAATGGGATCTTGGGAAGAAAACGATTTTAACAAAAATAGAAAGGCGACCGGTATATTTCTCAATTTTTAAAAGAGTTGAAGCAGGTTTGTAAATAATAAGGATTTTATCGTCTGCCCTCAGTAATTGTTTATTTCCTCATCAATTCTTCCAAAGCGTCCGTCGTTAGTAAAAAGATACGCACTGTGTCGCATTGCTGATGATGCCACCCAGATGTCGTTGGTAGGTATAGGTGTCCCCTTTTCATCAAGTTCCAGAATATTTTATCATTGACAATAAAAATAAGCCTGGTATAGACTAATTTTAAATTGGTAAGTTTAAAAACCCATTCGCCCTCAGGCAGAAAACAGAAGGTGAGATATTTTTCTTATTTTACATAAGGGGATACATTAATGTCGACAACGAAAAAAAGAATCAAACCGAAAAAACATCCTTATATTGAGAAAAGGCAGGGCGTTTGTGGTGGAGAACCTGTAATAGCTGGGACAAGGATTAGTGTCTGTCTCATTGTTGAAATAGAAAAGGCAGGACATTCAGCAGATGAAATGGTTGCCCTGTATCCGCATATTACACACGCACAGATTTATGATGCACTATCATATTATTACGACCACAAGGAAGAAATTGAAAAAATGATAGAGGAAAACAAAGAAGCATACTGGATGGAAAAAACAAAAAGTGAGGATTGGAGAAAATAACACTCTATATTGATGAAGACCTTTCAGATCGTATAGCGGTTGCACTCAGGAGTAAAGGGTTCGATGTAAAAAGCGCCCATGAGGTTAATATGCGGGGTAAGTCAGACAGGGAGCAATTTGAATATTCAATAAAACAAAAACGTGTTATTTTAACAAGGAATGTAAAACACTTTGTTACCTTGCAACGGGAATATTTCCGTAGTGGATTACAGCATAATGGAATATTGGTAACTGATTACCTTCCTTTAAAAGAATTGATCAGAAGGTTAACAAAATTTTTCAGTGAGAGACGAGTGTCAGAGATGATTAATGCATTGGATTGGTTGCAAAATTATAAATAAAGTATGAGTTGATAGTTGAATACGGTGTCCATGCAATTCCTATAAAAATATAAGAGACAGAAGGTCATATAAGTAGTAATTGGAATATGAAGGTTGACCGTATGCCGTGTATAGCGTATGACTAGTCGGTTAAAGTCCGACGGTGGGAAAACGGCAGTTCACCCACGTAGCTAGACCTAAAACAAGCGAGGTTTTGAAAACCTCGCCCGTCACCATAATTTTGATCTATTTCTCGCAATATTTTGAAGCGCCTTTTCTTGTCAAAATGTGTTTTTTGACCTTTCATCTGGAAAAACACTCCACCCCCGACAGATTCATTCGGAGGCGGCGCCTTTTTAGTCGAAATTCACGAAAAATCGCAAACTCAGGACATACTATCCCCCCATCCGCATCCCTTGTGCTTTGTTTTCAGATATATCTGGTCATCGCTTACACATATCCCCGTTTACACGAGGACAAGTTTGAGCCGTCGGATTCGTTCCCATGTCGCAAGGAAATCTCTCAGCCAGTCATTGTATCCAAGCAAACGATACACGATCTTTCTGCCTGTCCTGAGTATCTGATACGGCAATAATATCAAGGTGTTCAGAAACCGTCTGAACTCCATTTTCACTGCCTGTGTTCCCCTTTCTATATTCGGCATCAACAACCCAAACCATGCCTTCAGATTCCACGCCAGCGACGCTATTACCATGTATGCCCAGTTGCTTTCCAAATCCCTTACCGGCATCCTCATCGCATTTACCCCGTTCTTCAATTGCATCCGCCAATCCACTCCTCTGCACCATCTGATGGATGGCCCCTATACCACCACAATTGATCGCCTGACTCTTCTCTGCTACCTCGTAATGGATGTTTCTACCACTGAACATCGGACTCTCTTGTTCTTCCCACTGCTTCCTCTTCAGACGTCTCTCTATTTTCTGTTTCCTTCTCTTAAGTATTTTGCTATACTGTTGTCGTAATTTTACTCTCATCTGAAATGTCCCTTTTTCTGGTTATTGGTTTTTGTGCAAATCCCATTTTAATCAGTAAATTCGGGCTTTTCAACCTTTCTCTCCTCTAGCAACAAAAAAATCACGCTTGGATAAGGGCTAGGGGCAAAAAAACATGAAAAATAAGATGCAATGGTTTTTAATGATAGCAACGGTGGTATATTTCGTTCCTTTTCTTGTATCTGGCTCGGAGGTTGTTAATAGGTTTGTAGATTTCAGCTTAGAAGACCCGCAGGAGAAAAAGTATTCTCAAGCGGATATGGAAGGCAAAATAACCCTTGTGGTTTTGCAAAGCCGGACTACCCTTCAAACTGCAATTGATTGCAAGACAGAGTTAAAATCTTTGGTTCAGGAGAATCAAAAGGTGCAGATGATTGCAATCATGGATTTAAGGAAAAGACCTTCGCTTATCCCAAAAGGGGTGCTGAAGAAAAAGATTTCCGGGCAGGACCCCACCTCGAAAGAAATCCCTTTTCTCTTAGACTGGGACGGCGCGGTAACGCAGGCACTTGGAGGTGAGGATAACAAATGCAAGGTATTGGTTGTCGACCATCAGTTGAAAGTCGCATACAAGCAGGAATATAAACCGGCGGCAATTGATAATGAAATAAAACCGTGGCTCGATAAATTATCTGGTGGACAAAAGTAAGATTACAAGCCGAAGAAGTACATCAACGATTTGTATGTTAAACTTTTGACCGTGGCTCATCCATTGATTCAATCTGGATGATTTCCTTGATCGGCTTGTAGCCATACCTTTCCGATAAGCTCACTAACGAGTGTCATTAATAACACCAGCCAGCAAAATTTCGCTTTGCATCCTATAAACTAAACACAATCCTCAAAAAGCGTCCTGCGGCACTCGTTCAAGTGCAACGTCAGGTTAGATACTATTTTCAATTCCTTTTATCTTTTTTAGTAGTTCATTTTGAACAGAATATATTAAATTTGATATCTCATTAACACGTTTATTCAAGTTGTTATAATCAAATCCTCTGAATGACATAGGAAACCATTTGTGTTTTCCTGAACTCCAGTTCGCAACTTTTGGGTTCTTAAATGTTAAATCTGTGTGCGCAAATAACTGATTTCTTAAATCAATTAGTTCTTTATGTAAACCTCTCATCGGTAACGGCACGTGTTTTAACGAAAGGCTATGTTGAGATAGTGCTCCTCTGTTTGTAGAAAATGGTTTCGCGTACGCAACAGTTATATCCCTTAGAAGGGCATTTCTTACATCTGATCGCTTATATCTTCTTAGGATTTTTAAAGTGTGAATTGCCATATCAACCGGGAATTTAGGCATTCCTCTTACACCCCTGTCTCTGCAACAAAAGCTTCAAGAATTGGCGGATCAATTTCAAAAACATCTTCTCCAAAAGATTCAATATGGAAACGAATTGCAGATTTCACATCTGAAAGGGCTTCTTCATATGTGTCGCCTTGACCAACTACAACACCCTTTAAACCTAAAGGATAAGCAACATAACCATCCGAATGTTTCTCAACGATAATTTTGTATTGTCTCATAGAATCGTCCTCTTTTTTCTAATAACATCATATTCCTCATTGATGGCGACTTTCAGATAACTCGTTACGAAGCGAATCAGTCCGCTTTTAAGAATGGAGGGATAGAGTTGATTACCTTGTAGCTTATATTATTTTTCTTGTCAAGGATTTTCTTTTCGGCAAGGATGGGGGATAAAAGTGAATATTTCACCGCAAATGCCCGCCCTCATGGAAATGGGGGACGCAGAGGGTACAAAGAAAGACTTAAAGCAATAAAAATACGAAAGAGCAAATAAAGGGTTACACCTTGATTATTGTTAATAATATTCCTTCGCTCATTTCCTCGTGATAAGATGTGATAGTAAAGCCCCTTCAAATTCTATGCGCCATTGTCTTGTCGTGGCAGACAAGGTAGCAAAATTACTTTCCAATGGGCGACCCCTTATTTCTCTGCCTCCAGGCATTTGACTTCTGGTATAGTTTGTTAATCAGCTAAAACTGGCGATTTTAACTGGGCGTTTAATGGCGAGGATTTTACGATGGAGTTTAATACGCTCAATTTCATGAAGGGTTTCTGCAGTAAAATAACTCTCACCACAATGAGAACAATGTATCATCGGAACATTTTCTATTATGAGTATATTCTTACCTTTACCATGGGTTTCAGTAACTTTACGGAGTTGGGCACTATCTTTACCGCAAATATCACATATCATATATTTATTCTCTCTCATAATTTATATACTGTAATTATTACCAATTTGCCAGTCGGACCTGATTTTGCAATTACTTCAACGGTATCATTTTCAAGGGTTTTGCCTCTCATGCGGTATTTCTTCTCAGCAGTAATCCTGTCCTTTTGACGTTCAATTATTTTACCTGTAAGAATACCATACTCCACATCGTAAATTGTTAAAGCATCATCGACCATTTCTTTTCTTGCATGATGCGTCATTATATACTGTCGACTACGAATCTTCTCACGAAAACGTTTCTGGATTCGCTCGAACACTTGTATTCTCCATGCGTAGTATAAAAATATCTTCTTTTCGCACGTTTTTACATCAATCAGTTTACTGTTTAAATGTAGCAGAAATAAGAGGTAATGTCAAAAAAGAATAAAGGGTCACCCATTTCCTCACGACAAATTCATATCAATGAGTAACTTTAAACTCATGATCTGTTTAATGGTAGTTCTAGTTCTTCAACTCGCCATGCAGCATAAGCCAGCGCCTGGTGTATGTCTTCTTCTAAATTATGGATACGCATTCAGGATGTCTGTTATGGAATGACCAGATGCTAATAGCCCTACAACAGTCCCCACGGTGACTCGTAAACCACGAATACATGGTTTTCCGCCCATAACTTCTGGATCAAAGGTAATGCGTGTTAATTGTTTCATATTTCTCAAATCTCTTGCGAAAGATAGTCTTTAATCTTACCCATCGAGAAAACTTTTTTTGCAGGTGCTAGCAACTTAATTGGAACAAAATAGCTTACCGCAAAGACAAGGATCGATAACCACGATCTTTATCTTTGCCTAACGACTCGAGAACTTCATAGTGAAGGGTAGTATGGACAACCCCCAGTCCCTTTTTTAAGGGGGATTAATTCGATAACAGGCTTGGCTTTTAAACCTTTGCGTTCTTTGCGCCTCTGCGGTGAGCTAAAATATCAGTTCTTAAGCCAGTCCGTACTTCTCGATATTACGGTCTGCGATCTCCTGTATCTTTTGAATCTCTTCCTTTCCTTTCGGTGACTTGAAGAGGTGGGCGAAACGTCCCTGTATCTTCAGGTATTCTTCCACGGGAGTTTTGGGAGTGGTTACTTTTCTCACTTTCGTGACTTTGCCGTTCTCCATTTCAAAGATGGGATAGAGTCCTGTCTGTACGGCTAATTTAGCGACTTTGATGGTGAGTTGAGGATTTGATCTCCACCCGAGCGGACACGGGGAGTGGATTTGTATGTATTTTGGACCTGTTATTGACATCGCCTTCTTTACCTTATTCTCGATATCTTTTGGGAACGCTACGGAGGCCGTTGCAACGTAAGGGATACCGTGAGCGGCGGCAATGGAGGGCATGTCTTTTTTGTTGTGCTTGTTCCCCCAGGAAAGTTCTCCGCAAGGACTCGTGGTAGTCATGCAGTCAAATGGAGTCAAACCGCTGCGCTGAACGCCGGTATTCATGTACGCTTCATTGTCGTAACAAACATAAAGAATATCGTGTCCCCTTTCCAGCATGCCGCTGAGCGCCTGCAAACCAATATCGGCTGTTCCGCCGTCGCCACCCTGAGCAATAACCTTCGCCTCATTTTGTCTGCCCAGCGCCTTCAAGGCCACTTCTACACCTGAGGCAACGGCAGCCGAATTTTCGAATAGCGAGTGGATGAAAGGAACTTCCCATGATGATTGCGGAAATCGTGTAGTAAACACCTCCAGACATCCCGTCGCATCGGTTACGATTATATTAGAACCCGCTGCGCCCAGCACAAGTTTTGCGGCAAGCGCCTCGCCGCATCCAGTGCAGGCAGTATGCCCTGATGCTAAAAGCGTGCATGATTGTTCCTTTGGGGCCGTGAGTGTTGTTGTCATAAAATTATTTACCTCCAATTAATGCTTCGTTGAGTCCGACAAATTTTTCTTCAGATGCGGCTTTTACAGTTTCTTTAATGACCTGATGGATTGTGTCGACGGTAATGTCCCGGCCGCCCAGCCCCAGAATGAATCCGTTAATCTTTGGGGTCTTGGGTTTACCGTAGAATACGCTCTTTATTTCATTTACTAAAATACCGCCATAGCCAAGAGAAACGGCCTTTTCCACTACCGCAATCTCTTTCACATGGCTCAATGCCTTGTAGATTTCGTCTTTTGGGAATGGGCGGTATGAACGCACCTTGAGAACGCCGACCTTTTGCCCCTTTGCCCGGAGTTCATCCACAATGTCTTTTATTGTGCCAATAATCGAACCCATCGCTACCAGTACGAGGGTAGCATCTTCTACCTTATAAGTATCAATAAGTCCGCCCTGAAAACGTCCGAATTGGTTATGAAAATCGGTTGCAACGTCGCTGATAACCTGCTGGGAAGCACGCATTGTTTTCTCAATAAAATAGCGTGTTTCCATGTAAGCATCCGGACCTACCATCGTACCCATGGAAAGCGGATTTTTCGGTGTCAGGTAATATTCCGGTTTAAAAGGCGGCAGAAATTTGTCCGCCTGCTCCTGGGAAATAAGCTCTACCGGGTCAAATGAATGGGTGAGCACAAATCCATCCATACATACCATGACAGGAAGCATGACGTCTTTATGCTCGGCAATCTTGAATGCCTGCAAGTGCAAATCGCTTGCTTCCTGGTTGTCCTCGGCGTAGAGTTGTATCCAGCCGCTGTCGCGGGCTGTTAAGGAATCCTGCTGGTCATTCCAGATATTAATGGGGGCAGACACGGCACGGTTGACGCAGGTCATAACCACGGGAAGCCGCATTCCGGCAATATTGAAAAGCACCTCGATCATGAGCAAAAATCCCTGAGAAGTGGTGGCGGTGTACGTCCTCGCCCCTGTAGCGCTGGAGCCCAGCACTACGGATGCGGCGGAATGTTCGCTTTCCACATTGACGTATTCTGCCTTGATCTCTCCATCAGCCACCAATTCCGAAAGATGTTCCACTATGTGGGTCTGTGGTGTGATAGGATAAGCAGAGATCACGTGCGGTCTGCAGACACCTACGGTCTTGGCTACCGCTACGGAACCTTCAACAAATGTCGTACTCATTATTTCTCCTCCACGATCATTTCAATATCGCTTGACGAACACTCCTCGGCACATATCCCACAACCTTTACAGTAGGTATAGTCAACCGTGTATTTCTTTTTTTCCACCATAGTAACACAGCCTTCGGGACAATAAATCTTACAAAGGCCACAGCCAATACATTTTACCTGGTGGAATATTGGTTTATAATTTCTCCAACTCCCTGTGTGGTTTGCCTTACTGGTGCCTGCCTTGGCAATGGCGCCTAAATCCAATCTCATAATGACTCCTTTTTGATAAAATCAAAGGCTTTCAAAACAGCTGCAATATTTTTTTCTCCGACCGAGCCCGGAAACTTATGCTGAATTGCTTTCCTTATACCATCCAGGCTGATTTCCCCTGTGGCGGCAGCAAACGCTCCCAGCAGGGTGGTGTTCATAATAGGCCGTCCAATCACTTCCATGGCGATTTCCATAGCCGGGACAGTTTTTACCCTCACCGTCGTTTTAATATTCAAATCTGCAACTTTTTTCTTGGAGTTAATGAGCAATAACCCGTTTTCATGTAACCCGTCCAATACATTAATTACTTCCAATA
>Ga0194111_10005252_pt1 | contig 14941 bp, 12 predicted proteins | sample TA2KigC300mmetaG_FD_146194 | JGI IMG/M metagenome (GOLD analysis project Ga0194111, IMG submission 146194) | Freshwater microbial communities from Lake Tanganyika, Tanzania - TA2015033 Kigoma Deep Cast 300m | ecosystem: Environmental > Aquatic > Freshwater > Lake | place: Tanzania: Lake... | reverse complement strand
GCATTGCTTTCCAGTCTATCGGGATTTCCAATCAAGCAAGGAATCGCAGTAACCGGTTCAGTTAATCAGCGCGGTGATGTGCAACCCATCGGCGGGCTGATGCAGAAAATCAATGGTTACTTTGCCGTATGCAAAGCTAAAGGATTTACCGGCAAACAGGGCGTGTTGATACCGCAAACAAATGTCAGAAATTTGATGCTAAGGGAAGAGATTATTGAGGCGGTCGAGGCGGGTAAATTTCATATCTATCCAGTAGATACTATTGACCAGGGAATCGAAATCTTAACCGGAAAGGAAGCGGGTTATCCACTTCAAGATGGAACTTACCCACAAGGGAGCGTAAACGCCGCAGTCTCTGCCCGCCTCGGAGAGTTAGCAGAGAACTGGAGGGAATATGAGAAACGAGATGATTAAAAGTTTATCTTAAATTTCGCAGAAGCTCCTGACTGAATTTTTATTCAGTCGGGGATGAAGGGGATAAAAAAATGTCCCATTTTCTCCTGACCAACTATATCTTCAGACTTCAGAAAAATGTGGAACATCAAGAGGCTAAAATGGTTTGCTTGTTTCTGCTGCGAAGTTAATCTAAAATCATTGCCTCAAACTGGTAAAAGCGTCGGTGTTGATGTTGGTCTCGAGAACTTTGCTACTACTTCCGACGGCGAATTCTTTCCACCCATCAAAGATTTACGCAAAGCTGAAAAGAAAATTAAACGTTTACAGCGTGAAGTCTCACGGCGAAAGAAAGGAAGCAAACGGAGAAAAAAGTCTGTATGGCGATTGAAACGTGCTCATTTACGAATCGCAAATAAACGCCGTGATACTCACCACAAAGTTGCTCGAAAACTCGTAGAGAAATATGATGTTATTGTTGTTGAAGAGTTGTCTACGGGCAATATGGTAAAAAATCACCACATGGCAAAATCCATCAGCGACGCTGGATGGTATTCTTTTTTCATAATCCTTGCCGCCAAAGCGGAAGAAGCTGGGCGCGAGGTAGTAAAAGTTGACCCAAAATTCACATCACAAGTCTGCTCAAGTTGTGGAGTTATCGCTGAAAAACGATTGTCAGAACGATGGCATTCGTGCGAATGTGGTTGTTCCCTCCACCGCGATGTGAATGCAGCTATCAACATTCTTAAAAAAGCCAACTGTGTTTACGAAGTCCCCTCCTTGGAGGGGTAAAGGTGGGTAACCAGTCCTCATTATAATCAAGTTAGGCTTGGATGGAGCCTTCGGGGATAGGGTCGCATTAGCACCCTAAACGAACCGAGAAGCCCTGACTGAACTTTTCAGTCGGGGAGTCTTCACTGTCCCAGGTATAAAATTGAACCGAGCATTAGCCCAGCAGTAAGAATCAAAATGTTAAGACCTGCAAATAACAAAGTCATTATAACCCAACGATGTTTATTAAAAAATCTTTGTCTTCTATATTTTCCGTTTTGCATTTTTTTCTCCTATGTTTTATATATTTTTCATCTGAAGATTTTGCAATTTTCATGCCAAAAATATCAATTTAACATTGCCTATTACATTGTGGCGATTTTATACCATTTGGAGTTAGAAATGAGACGATTAAATCCCCCATAACCCCCTTTTTTGTAAAGGGGGGAAGATCTTCCCCCTTTGACAAAGGGGGATTGAGGGGGATTTTGAAATAGCATCATTTGAAACTACAAAGAGTATTAGAAGGGAAAGACCACGAAAGTCAGAGGAAGGCGGAATTCCTCAGTGTTTCTTTGGATTAAACTTTTTTCATTCCAATTATTTCTTTTGATCAAACTTTTCTTTCTTAAAGAAAAGTTTGCATTCCGCATTCCCAATTCCATAAAAACGACGAAATCCCCTCAAGATAATCGCAATTGTGTCATAATGTCACAAAACTCGCCAGAAACCCGTTTTCTCCAAGAAAACGGGTTTCTTACAGAGAAAGGAGCCTAAAAATGTTTAACAAGATTTCGATTATAGCTTTTGTTCTGGCGGTTATAGCAACCGTTTTTATGTATGCAACTGTGACCACGGCCCAGGTTGTTAAAGAAGGGCTGGTTAGTTACTGGTCCTTTGACAATGAGACTATAAAAGGCGATATCGTCAAAGACGTTGTGGGGAAAAACGATGGAAACATCAAAGGCCCCAAGGTAGTCAAAGGGAAAGTCAAAGAAGCCCTTCTTTTGTGCGTTGTGCTCATAACAGCCTAAATTCAAGTTCAAGTATTGATGAGCACAAGGCACAAACAGTTTGATGGGGTAGATGATTATGTTCTTGTGGACCACGGGGGTTCACTTACGTTTGGCTCGAAGGATTTTAGCGTGGAATTATGGGCAAACCCAGCAACGATGGGAAGTTACACCGGTTTAATTACCACCGATATTGCTGGTGACCAAGCCTGGAAAATCTATCGAGATGTGCCCGGCGGCGGTGGTTATTTTAGAGCCAGATATGGAAGTACTCAGTCAGATTATCCCCCGGTTTCAGCCTAATCATTACCCACAAATTCCGGGGAGGATATGAGATAATATCTATGTTTGTAAATTGATTGCAGTAGGGAGAATAGAATATGTTTTCTAACATGATTGACTTTAAAGAGCCTGATTTACTCACTTATGACTATTCGCCGGTAAATACTCCATGCTTTGAAAATGCCATTTGTTTTGCGGATTCTGCCTGTTTTCGGGAAATTGGTGTAGCCAAAAACCACTTAGTAAAAACTGCCGTTGTACCAACATCCCATCACCTACCTGAAAGTTTAAACCTTCCTTTTCTGAGTTGTTCCATTGACGCGAGTAGTGGTTCGACAGAAGCGGACATTTCTGAGACAAATTATGCTAATGACCGAAGCTGTTGGGCAGAGATTGAATTTCGCCAGGCGCAATTGGGTGATAGACGTCGCGTTAAGCGCTTAATACAATTGGCGCGACAGCGCGGTGCTTCTCCCAATGCTTCCATCCCGCAAGCGTGCGGCAGCCACGCTGCGACAAAGGCTGCCTATCGCTTCTATGACAATGATGCTATCAAACCGGAGGCTATCCTTGTAAGTCACCAGAAAGCGACTTTGGAACGGATATCTGCTACATTGTTGGTGCTGGCCATCCAGGACACCACTGAATTGGATTATACCCATCATCCTGCGACCGAAGGGTTAGGTACTCTACACGATACCAAGCACCATGGTTTACTGGTGCATACCACACTGGCGGTTAGCCCTGAACGTGTTCCTTTAGGTCTAATCCAACAGCAGGTTATACTCAGACCCGAAGCGGAATTCGGCCAGAAACATACCCGTAAGCAACGTCCCATACAGGAAAAGGAAAGCTATAAATGGCTTTCCAGTTTGCAAGCGACAGCACAAATGCAACAACAACTGGAAAACACGCTTCTGGTCAGCGTCGGTGACCGTGAAGCAGATGTCTACGAATTATTTTGCGAAGCTAAACAGTTGTCGCAAGATATTCTGGTACGCGCTTGTTGGAATCGATGTGTCGAACATCCAGAAAGGTATCTGTTTTTGCAGATACAAAGTCATCCTCTGGCAGGCACACTGACTATCACAGTTCCGCGTCAACAGAACCAACCTGGTAGAGAAGCTACTCTCAGCATCCGCCATGCTCTTGTTCGGTTGCGTCCTCCTCAACGACCCAAAGGACAAAAACTACCTTCTGTCACTATATCGGCCGTCTTAGCTTTAGAGGAGCGCCCACCGCAAGGGATAACGCCACTTGAGTGGTTACTTCTGACAACGGTGCCAGTTTACCATTTTGATGATGCCTGTGAACGTATCCAATGGTACACTTGTCGTTGGCTGATTGAAGTTTATCATAAGGTACTCAAAAGCGGTTGCCGCGTAGAAGAACGACAGTTTGACGATGTAGAGCGCATCCGACGCTATCTTGCGGTGGACGATGTGGTGGCCTGGCGCGTCTTATTCCTGACGGCGCTGGGTAGAGAACTACCTTTAATGCCATGCGATGCTCTGTTAGAAGCGCATGAATGGCAAGCTTTGTATTGCTTTATCCATAAAACTGATACACCACCAAAACAACCACCTACACTCAAGGAAGCAACGTATTGGATTGCACAACTCGGAGGCTTCTTAGCACGCAAAGCAGACGGACACCCCGGTGTCACTGTCTTATGGCGTGGCTTGCAGCGACTACAAGATTTAGCAAGCGCCTGGCAATTATTCCGAACACCTCAATAGACGAGGGGAACACCTACCGTTCCTTATAAGAAAGATACAAAGCCAAAAAGAGGATGATACCTTTAGAAACCGCATTAACTGGGTTAATCATCTGCCAGAATTAATCTCAAGTTTCGATGATATTGTACCACTATTCATGCGGACCCAACGGTGCCAAAATTGGATTTTGCAAAAGTTCTGTAACAATAGTCTTTGGTGAGACTGTCTCACATATTCATCATAAGAACTATCAGTCTTTTTAGAATCAATTTTATGTTAGAAACGCATTTTCTTTTCCTTGTTGCAATCAATTTACAAACATAGATATTATATCATATCCTCCCCGGAATTTGTGGGTAAAGATTAGGGTTTCAGCAGGGGATTGGCATCATTACGGCTATGTAAAAAGCGGAACAACACTAACTCTCTATCTCGACGGAACATTTGTGGTATCTGATGCTTGTCCTGCTACTCATTCACTTGTGGGGACAGAATTGGCCTTCGGCTCATATAGGATACAGAATGCCAAAGATGGTTTGTATATCTACAAAGGCCTCATCGACGAAGCGCGCATTTATAATCGGGCTTTAAGCGAAGACGAAGTCAAGAAAAATTTTGTCGCCAAAGGATTTACTGCCGTAAGTCCTACGAAGAAATTAGCTGAAACTTGGGGAGAGGTAAAGGGTTCAAGGTAACCCAACTTTTCTTTAAGTTTTGATCAAACTTTTTCTCCCAACTTTTCTTTTTTTGCTTTTCACAAATTAAGAAACACTTTGGAATTACTTTTTCTGAAAGTTTGGAGTTTGATTAAAAGAAATAATACCGACTTAGATTTGTGCTTTCCGATTTCTGATGAGGTAAGTAGCAGAATAATGAGTGGGTGAGTGTTGAAGCATTAGAGCATTGGGGCATTGGAGCGCCATGTCTCCAACGCAGAAGTGCCCCAATGCCCCATGTCTCCAGTGCTCCAATGCCCACTTACCCACTTACCAAAACCGGAAGCATCAAGCCTAAACCAGTATAAGAGGAAAAAAAGTAAATTCACCTTCGCCAGGCTACACAACTTTCTTTGGCTAACGGGATGTACCCGAACCCAAAACTATCTTGCTATTTGGACTATTAGGCATGGTTATCAGTCATTGTCGTAAGAATAAGTGATGATAGCAGTTAAGGCGGTATGTTGTGAAAGTGTACCGCCTTTTTTTATGCTTATAAGTCTCCTGGTATGTTTCACCACTTATCCCAAAACTCTCTTATTGCGTTTTCTGGTGAGAAAATAAGGTAAAGCTCAGTAGGAAAAATTTTTCCGTTGAAATGACGAAAGAAATATGTTAAACTTGATTTTGTGAGAGTTTGAAGATACTCCGAAGGCCCCGCGAAGCGGGAGCCCGAGAATCGGGAGATGCCGTCGAAAGTTCAAGTAACAGCAGAAAGTTAATTTCTGCTGTTACCGTAACAGAAGGAGGAGAAAGTCATGAAAGGCGTAATAATGGCAGGTGGATTTGGCGAACGTATGCGCCCGCTGACATGTAGTATCCCAAAACCAATGGTGCCAATAGTAAATAAGCCCGTTATGGAATATATTGTGGCCTTGCTTAAAAGACATGGCATAACGGATATCATATCCCTTTTATATTATCAGCCAGAAATCATTCAAGGATACTTCAGAGATGGGTCTGACTTTGGCGTGAATATGTCTTATGCCATAGACGAAGGTGAGGGTTTTGGCACCGCAGGTAGTGTGAAAAATGCCTCATGGTTTCTGGATGAAGAGTTTATCATTATTAGTGGCGACCTAATGACAGACTTTAATTTGACAAAGATTATAGAAGCCCATAAACAGAAGCAAGCGCAAGTAACAATCGCGCTCACCAGAGTCCAAAATCCTCTGTCATTCGGGATAGTAATCACGGATGAAGAGGGTAAAATTGTTCGATTTTTGGAAAAACCGACCTGGGGCGAGGTCTTCAGTGATACCATAAATACGGGAATTTATGTCATGGACCCTTCTGTTTTAGACTATATCCCTCCAAAAACAAAATTCGATTTCAGCAAAGAAGTTTTCCCGCCGCTCATGAAAAATTCTGAGCCGCTGTACGGTTACATTGCAACGGGATATTGGCGGGACATTGGCAATATTGACGCCTATCACGGAGTACACCGAGATATTCTCAATGGTAGAGTAGATGTCAATATTTCCGGCAAGCGGCAAGAGACTATCGGCAAGGATATTTGGGTAGATTTTGGCGCTCAAGTCGATAGTTCCGCAACATTGGAGGGCACAGTAGTCATTGGGAAAAATTGTTTTATAGGTCCCAATGCGGTCATTGCTAATTCTGTCATCGGAGATAATTCCGCCGTCGAAGACGGCGCATCTATCAACGAAGCCATTTTATGGGACAAAGTGTTCATAGGTCAGCAAGCCGAAGTAAAAAGAAGCATCGTGTGTAATAATTCCATCATCAAACCCTATGCTCTATTGGATGAGGATGCTGTAATCGGTGATAACTGTATCGTCGGTGTGCGAAGCCGGGTTACCAGAGGTGTGAAGCTCTGGCCATATAAGGAGGTGGAAGATGGAGCGATTCTCAACTCCAATTTGGTCTGGGCCGAAAAATGGTCGAAATCATTATTTGGCAGTCATGGTGTTTCCGGACTCGCAGGCAAGGAGATAACTCCAGAATTCGCGGCCAAATTGGGCGCAGTTTATGGCGCGCTGTTGCCCGTTGGTTCCTGTGTGAGCGCAGGTAGAGACGGCCATAGAGCTTCCCGGATGGTCAACCGCGCTCTCATCGCTGGTATCGTATCCGTTGGTATTAACGTACACAACTTCGAGGATATTCCCGCGCCTGTGGTGCGATATGCAACTGGCGCTTATGGCGACCGTGGCGGCTTCCATGTCAGGCAAGCGCCGTACAATCCTGAAATTTTGGATATAAGATTTTTTGACCCCGATGGTATGGATATTCCTTTGAGCAAAGAGGGCGCCATTGAGCGGCTTTTCTTTAAAGAAGATTTTCGACGCGTTGGGGTCGATGAAGTCGGAACAATTGAGTTTCCACCGCGTATTGCCGAGTATTACCATGAAGGTTTTAGGGACTTTATCTCAAGCGCGGCTATCCGCTCAAAGAGATTTAAAATTGTTATAGACTATTCTTATGGCAGCGCTTCTACAATTCTGCCATCTGTAATGGGCGAATTAGGCTGTGAAATTATCGGTTTGAACACCTCTATAGGCGAGATGCGGCTTACCAGAACACAGAAAGACTTCGACAATTCACTTCAGCAATTATCTAATATGGTCGTGACGTTACAAGCTGACGCCGGGTTTATGCTCGATACTAGCGCGGAGAGATTGTTTATCGTTGATGAAGACGGTGACATCCTTATCGGAGATGACGCGCTTGCGATTATTGCGATGTTAGTTTTAAAATCCACCAAGGGTGGAAAAATTGCCGTACCGGTCACCGCTTCCAGAGTGATTAATCAAATGGCAGAGGAATATGGCGCCGAAGTGATTCGAACAAAAACGCTTATCCGTTCAATGATGGAAGTATCTGCAAGCAAAGAGATTAATTTTGCCGGCGATACGAAAAACGGCTATATCTTCCCGAAATTTCATCCAGTTTTCGATGCTATGGGCGCGTTGGTGAAAATCCTGGAAATGATGGCTCAAGAAAACGCCAGGCTGGGAGAAGTGAAAAAATTATGCCCCACTTCTGCGATGGTGCGGGAGCATGTGTCTTGCCCATGGGAACTTAAAGGCACAGTGATGCGTCATATCATTGAAGAAACCAAAGACCAAAAAGCGGAACTTATTGACGGAGTGAAAATTCATTTTGACAATGACGACTGGGTATTAATTCTCCCCGATGTGAGTAGACCAATCTTTCATATTAATGCTGAATCTGATTCAATTGAAAAAGCAACTGATTTGGCTGATAGATATATTGAGATGATAAGGGAAATCATAGATAAGAACAGCAAAGGATGGGGTCTAAGATTCTTTGGGACTTAGAGAGCAGAGGATTTCGGAATAAGGAAATGTTATAGACTCACTATGTCCAGACAACGCTGATTAAAGTCATCTTTAAATCAGCGCGGTCTGATAATCAGCGGCTATACAATTGGAAAAAGCACGAAGCGTAATTCACTATAATTCCGCATCCCGAATTCTCAAAAAGTGGTGATAAAAATGGAAAAAAAAGTAAAATGTTGGGAGATTATGAATTGTGGTAAAACTCAGTGTCCTGCTTATGGTGTGAATTTACATTGTTGGTTGGTTGAAAATACGATATGCATAGAAGATAAATTGACGTATAAGGAAAAACTCCAAAAGCGCTGTTTCAATTGTCAAGTGCTTATCGAGGAAGTAAAAATGTCAAAACAAATAAGAGATACAAATTTACAGCCACTCGATATTCGTGATTACGCGCTGGATGGATTGAGCTCTCGACTGTCATTCATTAACGAACATCTGGAAGATGAAATAGCGAAATTGCTTCTCTTAAATAAGATTAATATGTTGTTAGGAAGCAAACACAATCTGGATGAACGACTATATGGAGTTCTGACCGCTGTTACAGCGGGCTATGGACTCGGGTTTAATAGAGCGATGCTTTTCCTTGTCGATGAAGAGCAAAAGGTACTGGAGCCTAAATTGGCGATAGCGCCGGTTAATCAAGAAGCAGCCCATCGAATCTGGACTGAAGTTGAAAACAAGTATCGTTCTCTTGAAGAACTACTGATGGCGTCGCCCAAACAGTTGATAATGGACCCCAGAGTGGAAGCGGTAATCAAAAAGTTAAAGATACCAGTAACCCGAGAATCCGGAGTCCTTGCTCTGACGGTCATTGAAGGGCGACCACTCAATATAATTAATGCTTTAAATGACCCAAGAGTTAACCAGAAATGCCGTGAAAAACTCGGAACAACAGCCTTTGCTTCTGCTCCTCTCTGGGGAAGGGAAAAAGTCATCGGCGTAATAGCCGTGGATAACGCATTTAATAATCGCCCGATTACTGATGAAGATATAGCTATGTTAGCGGCTTTCGCTGGTCACGCCGGTTTTATGATTGAACAATCTAAGCTTCAGGCGAAATTAGGTGAGCAGTTGGTTCAATTGCAGGAAATGCAAGAACTACTGCTGGAGTCGGAACGACTGGCGGCATGGGGCAAGATGGCAGGTGTATTGGCGCATGAAATAAGAAATTCCTTAGTGCCAATAGGAGGTTTTGCGCAACGGTTGCATAGAAGTTTTTCAGAGGAAGATAAGCGCAAAGAAGAGGTTGCCATTATCGTGAAAGAAGTAAAGCAGTTGGAAATGATTCTCAATAACCTGCTACGCTCAGGGCAACTTCCTCCGCCGGAACTGCAAGTTAGCAATATCAATAAGATAATGAAGGAAACTCTTCTATTTATGGATAATGAATTTCAGCAAAAGCGCATTAAAACTATCACTGCTTTAAGTCCTGGCCTGCCAGATGTAATGGTTGACGATTGTCAAATGCAGCAGGTGCTTTTTAATCTGTTCCAAAATTCTATGCGCGCTATGGAAAATGGCGGGGAACTTAGGATTGGGACGACTAATAATGACCAATTTGTCCAAATTGAGTTGACAGACACCGGTGTGGGAATTTCGAAAGATATTATGAAAAAAATCTTCGACCCGTTTTTTACAACGAACCAACAAGGTTTCGGGGTAGGGTTAACTGTCGTGAAGCAAATAATTACAGCACATAATGGTACTATAGATGTTAAGAGTGAACCAAACGTGGGTACAACGTTCTCAATTCGATTGCCGATATTGGGCGTGATAAGTGAAACGTGATGAGTGATGAGTGATTTTATATTTATCACGTTTCACGTTTCACTCATCACTCATTACTCATCACTCATAGTTCAATAATGTTAGAAATTAAGTGGACAAAGCACTACATATTATGCTAGGGGGATAATTATGAACGCTACTATCTTAGTAGTTGACGATGAAGAAAGCATCCGTAGGCTATATCAACTTGAACTGATGGATGAAGGTTACAAGGTAATATTGGCGGCAGATGGTCAGGAAGGCCTTCAAAAGGTGGAACAAGAGAATCCCGACCTGGTTATATTGGATATAAGGATGCCTGAAGTAGATGGGATTGAATTTCTGGATAGGTTTACGCAAACGGGCAAAAAATTACCTATCATCATCAATTCCGCCTATACTGATTATCGGATGGATCTTACCACCTGGGCGGCAGAGACTTATATGGTAAAATCCAGTGACCTCTCAGAATTGAAAGCTGAAGTGAAAAAATTATTGGTGGGAAAAATGGAAATCTCAACTAACGGGGAGGGAGACTAAAAAAGATGTCAGAATTGAGAAAAGACCCCATTGTCGGAAGATGGGTCATTGTAGCGCCAGAGAGAAGCGCCAAACCGAGAGAGATTAAACAACCTCAAGAAGAGAGAGGCAAGATTTGTGTGTTATGTGAAGGCAACGAGTCCAATACTCCCTCTGAGATCTTAGCTTTCAGAAATCCCGGCACTGCGCCAAATTCTCCGGGTTGGCAAGTTCGGGTCGTGCCGAATAAGTTTCCCGTTTTGAGAGTCGAAGGAGAACTTGGGAGAAGTGGCGTCGGGATTTTTGATATGATGAACGGCATCGGCGCGCATGAAGTAATCATCGAAAGCCCCAGTCATGAATTAGACCTTGCATTTCTACCCATAGAACAAATAGCGAAGGTGCTCAAGGCGTATCAAGCAAGGATGATAGACCTGGCAAATGATAGAAGATTGAGATATACTTTGCTATTTAAGAATCAAGGCGAGCGTGCGGGAGCATCCTTAGCGCATCCTCACACTCAACTGATGGCTCTACCTATCACACCCATACTTCTGAAGGAAGAATTGATAGGTGCCAAAGAACATTTCAACTATAAAGAAAGATGCATATTTTGCGACATCATAAGGCAGGAAAGAGAATTAAAAAGTCGCGTAATATCAGAAATGGAAAATTTCATAACCATTGCTCCGTATGCTTCTCGCTTCCCTTTCGAGATGTGGATTCTCCCGAGCCGACACAATGCGGATTTCATGAAAGTGAACAATGCTGATATAGCAGGTTTGGCGAAAATATTAAAGGATTCTCTTCTCCGCCTGGCGAAAGCGCTTTCCAACCCCGCGTTTAATTACATTATCCACACCGCGCCTTACAGAAGACCACGACACGACTATTGGACAACAATAGATGAGGATTACCATTGGCATATAGAAATTATGCCTCGAGTGACCACTCCTGCCGGTTTCGAATGGGGAACAGGATTCTACATCAACCCAACTGCGCCAGAAGATGCCGCTCAATATCTACGAGAAGAGGAAATATAGTTGGTGATAAGCCAATGCCAGAGACAAAACCCCTGTACATAGCTTTTGTATGGCACCATCATCAGCCTTATTACAAGGACTTGACGACAGGCGAATATATCCTGCCATGGGTTCGGATGCATGGCATCAAGGATTACTATGATATGGCCGACATTTTGAAAGAGTATCCTAACGTCAGGCAGACGTTTAATTTTGCTCCTGTACTCATTGAACAGATACATGATTATATAACTGGAAAAGCAAATTGCAGATTTATTGAATTGACTCTGAAAAGGCCATCTGAATTAACGCGAGATGAACAGATATTTATTTTGTACAATTTTTTCATTGCCAATCAGGATAATATGATAATGCCTCATCCCAGGTACGCCGAATTGCTAAAAAAGCGCGGCTATTCAACTATGCGAGAGGATTTGCTTAAAGCTGCTGAACGGTTCTCAGAACAGGACTTCAATGACCTTCAAGCATGGTTTAACTTAGCGTGGTTCGCCCCAATGTTTCAGCGGGAAGAGGAGGAAATCCGAAGACTTATCCAAAAAGATAGAGGATATACTGAGGACGACAAAAAACTGATAATTGCCAAACAAATCGAAATAATGTCTCAGATTCTACCTATTTACCAAGAATTGCAAGAACAGGGGCAGATAGAAATAACTATATCGCCATATTATCATCCAATTCTTCCGTTAATATGCGATACGGATTCTGCCAAAATAGCCAGGCCTGATGTCTCGCTCCCTAAAAATCGGTTTGCACATCCAGAGGATGCCTATTGGCACGTATATGAAGGCGTAAAGCTCTATGAAGAAACCTTTGGAACCAAACCTCGTGGGATGTGGCCCTCAGAGGGCGCGGTTAGTGAAGAGCTTATTCCTCTCATCGCCAGGGCTGGAATGCAGTGGATAGCTTCAGATGAAGGAGTGCTCGCAGAATCTCTTGGGGTTGAACTGAATAGGGACTCCAGCGGTTACTTGAGTGAACCGGAGATTCTATATCAACCATATCGCGTCGAACACAGCGGTTACAGCTTGAATATGGTTTTTAGAGACCATTTCTTATCGGATTTGATAGGATTTCGCTATTCATCGTGGAATGCACAAGACGCGGTCTCAGATTTTCTGCATCGTCTGCACCGCATTAGAGAGGTGGTAAATCCTTTAGAGGGCGCCCATTTAGTTTCTATCATTCTCGATGGTGAAAATGCATGGGAATATTATCCCAACAATGGCACGGACTTTCGGCATTTGCTATTCGAACATCTGAACGATGACCCTGCTATCCAAACCGTGACCATTGGGAAGTATTTAGAAGATTATTCCCCCAGGATTTTACCCACCCCCAGCCCCTCCCAAGAGGGGAGTTTGCAGCGATTACCCAAATTATTTGCTGGTTCGTGGATAAACCATGACTTCAGAGTCTGGATAGGAAGCGAAGAAGATAATTTAGCCTGGGATTATCTCAGCCAGGCCAGGGATGCTTTAGTTCAAGCCAACACCAACGAGATAGATTCAGAGCAAATTCATAAGGCGTGGAAAGGAATTTACATCTGCGAGGGCAGTGATTGGTGGTGGTGGTATGGAGGCGACAGGTCTTCACCCAATGACGCGGAATTTGATGCTATGTTTCGTAACAACTTGTCAAGCATTTATGAGTTGATAGGTGAAGAAATTCCAGTTCATCTTTACATGCCTATTCGCAAAGCAGCAGCAGTGGGATTGAGTTTAGCGCCCAAATCACTTATCTCTCCTGATATAGATGGATTTGACAGTAATTATTACGAATGGCTGTTGGCTGGTTATTATGATGCCAGCAAAAGTGGCGGAACAATGCACAGGTCGGAGAATATAATCAGAAGGGTATATTACGGCTTCGACCTGAAAACTCTATATCTGCGTCTGGATACAAATTTATCTATGAAAAGTAATAATGTCGCCAATCTTGAGCTTGAAGTTATTATCCTTAGACCATACTTAACAAAAATTACCGTTCCTTTTACTGGTGATGCCGCTATAATTTCAGTCGCTGATAAAAACACCCACTGGCAAGAAGTTAAAAAAGTTTCTGCTATAGCAATCAATAAAATTATCGAGCTTGCTGTTTCTCTCAACGACTTGAAAGTAAATCCTAATGATAATCTGGAATTTATGACAAGATTAAAAGAAAAAGGGTTAGAATTGGAGAAATGCCCGGTACGAGGTACTATCTCTGTTTCTGTGCCACCTGAAGATTATGAATATACTGTGTGGCCTCTTTAAAAATAGTTAATTGTGGAGGGAATTAAAATCTATGATAGAAACTATTGGTATTGCTGCCGGAGAAATCTGGAAGTTTCTTGACAAACAGGAACAACCTATTACCCTTTCAACTCTTAGAAAAAATCTTTCGTTGTCTTCTACGCTTCTTATAATGGGGTTAGGATGGCTGGCGCGAGAGGGCAAAATTAACATCGAGATGCCCGAAAATTCCTACTCTTATAGGATATCTCTGAAGCGTTGAAATATCTTTTCCTTTGATTGAGTGGAAGGAAAGGAGTGAAATAGTTCATGAACCCAAAATTGGAAGATTTCATCCCAATTCAAAAATCTGACTTGATTTCAGCCTGGACAGTATTAGAAAATATCGCGTGTTCGCTTGACCAAATAGGTGGAGCTTATAATTACATGGACAAGGATGGAAATATTTACAATGAGCAGGAACATCGTGCAATTTGCAAAGCATTACATGATTATTTTACATCCGGGATTTGGCGTCAAATTAACGAAGCTCGGATGCGCCTGCGGAATTATATTCCCGACGAGGAAGCGGAATGGTTAAGCGAGAATAAAATTCAATATTGGAATGATATGGAAGATTGAGAGGTGAACAAATTTATGTTGAATGAATATATTGAGGCGTTGCTAACCGAGAAAACAGGTGAAAAGGCTATTGCTTCTTTAAAGACTCTGAAGGAGAAGTTAAAGCATGAACCTATCCCGCTCTGCGGGATGCCTCAGATTTTTGGCATTCTCTGTACTATTATAGGGGAATCCGAGGATGAGAAGTGTCGCAACGAAGCGGCGGAAGCGTTTGAAATATATTTTAAACGTCCAGAGTTTAGTAAACTATCGGAAACTCTTACTCAGGAACTTATGTCCCTTGTGCGGGGCGCAGTTGGCCGCTTTATACCGTTCAGAATCCTGCAGGTGGGCAAAATAGCGGATAAGATAAGGGATTTTAAGGGTGATGCGAAAGATGAAGATTTCAAAAATCTTTTAGAGCAAATTCATTCTATGAAATATCCGCGGTTTGGAACCTCAGGGTTGCGTGCCCGAATGGGGATAGATTTCGGCGAATCGACGGCAAGGATAGTGGCACAGTCAATATGTGACCATATCAAAAAAGAGAATCTTAACA
>Ga0194111_10005244_pt1 | contig 14950 bp, 10 predicted proteins | sample TA2KigC300mmetaG_FD_146194 | JGI IMG/M metagenome (GOLD analysis project Ga0194111, IMG submission 146194) | Freshwater microbial communities from Lake Tanganyika, Tanzania - TA2015033 Kigoma Deep Cast 300m | ecosystem: Environmental > Aquatic > Freshwater > Lake | place: Tanzania: Lake... | reverse complement strand
AAAGTAAGGAAGGAGAACAGGATGAACTCGAGCAATCAGGTTATGGCAGGCGGTCCGTTTCAAGCCTCCTGGGAATCGCTCCAGCGGTACACGATTCCGTCGTGGTATGAAGATGCCAAATTTGGCATCTTTATTCATTGGGGCGTCTACTCAGTTCCTGCTTTTGGAAACGAGTGGTACCCGCGCAATATGTACCGGCAAGGCACCGCCGAGTTCCAGCACCATGTCGAAACCTACGGCCCACAGTCTCAGTTTGGCTACAAGGATTTCATCCCCCAGTTCAAGGCAGACCAGTTTGATCCTGACCAGTGGGCCGAGTTGTTCACAAGAGCCGGCGCCCGGTACGTTGTGCCAGTGGCGGAGCACCATGACGGCTTTGCCATGTACGACACTGCCTTGTCCCAATGGTGCGCGGCTAAGATGGGCCCCCAGCGCGACATCATCGGTGATCTGGCGCAAGCGGTCCGCAAGCAAGGCTTGGTCTTTGGACTTTCGAGTCACCGCGCTGAGCATTGGTGGTTCTTTGATGGGGGCATGCAATTCGATTCGGACGTGCGTGACCCGCGCTATTTCGCTTTCTACGGCCCGGCGAGGCCAAGTTCTGAAGACTGGAAAAGCAAGGACTGGACGCCGAGGCCGGATGCCACATTTCTTGACGATTGGCTCGCCCGTATCTGCGAGTTGATAGACAAGTATCAGCCGCAATTGGTCTATTTTGACTGGTGGGTGGAGCAGATTGTCTTTAAACCTTACCTGCAGAAATTCGCCGCCTACTACTATAACCGTGGTGCAGAGTGGGGGCTAGGTGTTGCCATCAACTACAAGCACGATGCCTTTCCCGAAGGCACGGCCGTCTATGATGTTGAGCGCGGTCAACTGAAGAACCTCCGCCCCTATCTCTGGCAGACAGACACTTCCATCTCCAAGAATTCCTGGGGCTATGTGAAGAACCAGGACTATAAAACAGCAACGGACATTGTGTGCAACCTGGTGGATATTGTCAGCAAGAACGGCACGCTGCTGCTGAACATCGGGCCTCGCCCGGACGGGACCATCCCCGAGCCGGAGGAAAGGATACTACTGGAGATAGGTAAGTGGCTCGCGATTAACGGCGAAGCGATTTACGGTACACGCCCATGGAAAGTGTTTGGCGAAGGTCCCACAGAGATCAGTGAAGGGTCATTCACGGACACCCAGCGCGTGGCTTTTACCGGCGAGGACATCCGTTTCACGGCCAAAGGCGACACACTCTATGCCGTCGCCCTGGCTTGGCCCGGTGAGCAGTTCATCATCAAGTCGCTCGGCACATCTTCGTTGCTCTGGAGCGGTGAAGTTGACAGCATTAGTCTGCTCGGCTATAATGGACAACTGGAATGGTCACGCGACGAAAGCGGCTTGACCGTCAAGATGCCCCACCGCAAGCCGTGTGAACATGCCTTCGTGCTGAAAATAAGAGGTCGCTAGCAGCCTGTCGGAGAGGTAGCTGGCCGGGCTCCCACGCCCGGCAAATCGCAGTGAAACGTGCTGATCCGGCGGCGTGGGAGCCGCCTCTGCTGGGTTCTCCGACAGGCGGCTAGAAATGGAGGAATCCCATGCGCCGAGTTGCTTTCTTACTCAAGGTGCGCCAGGACAAGATCGAAGAATACAAAGCGCACCACAAACAAGTCTGGCCGGAGATGCTCGCTGCGCTTCGCCGCACCGGTTGGCACAACTATTCTCTCTTCATGCGCGAGGATGGATTACTCTTTGGCTACTTGGAGACACCGGAGAGTTTCCAGGCCGCTCTTGCCGGAATGGCAAAAGAAGAAATCAACGCCAAGTGGCAAGAGTTTATGGCACCCTACTTTGAAAATCTGAGTGGGGCAGACGCAGACGAAAGCATGGTACAACTGGAAGAGGTCTTTCACCTCGACTGATGGAGCGCGAGAATGGCCCAGCCGCGTGATTTGTTAGCCATTGACTTGGGAGCGGAAAGCGGGCGGGCGATCCTGGGCACGTTGGATGACGAAAGGCTTTCCCTCTCCGTGATTCACCGCTTTGCCAACACGCCCGTCCGTCTGCCGGATGGTTTGCATTGGGATGTCCTGCGACTGTGGGATGAGATCAAGACCGGAATCGCTCTGGCAATTCGCCAGCAGGGGAGAGAGCTAGAGAGCATCGGCATTGACACCTGGGGCGTAGATTTTGGCCTGCTCGATCGGCAAGGTGCCTTGCTGGCCAACCCCTACCACTACCGCGACAGCCGCACCGATGGCATCCTCGCCGCAGCCTTCCGCCGCCTGCCCCGCCAGGAGATCTTCGCCCAGACCGGCATCCAGTTCATGCCCATCAATAGCCTGTACCAGTTGCTGGCCATGGTCATCCAGCACTCGCCGCTGCTCGACGTCGCCCAGACCTTCCTGACCATGCCCGATTTGTTCAACTACTGGCTCACCGGTCGCCAGGTCAGCGAGTTCAGCATCGCCACCACCACCCAGTGCTACGACCCTCGCCAGGGCGACTGGGCCCGGTCGTTGCTGGAACGCTTCGGTATCCCCACCCACATCTTCCCCCCAATCGTGCCCTCCGGCACCGTCCTGGGCCCGCTCCTGCCCGCAGTGGCCGCAGAGGTGGGCCTGGGCAACGTGCCGATTATCGCCCCGGCCTGTCACGATACGGCCTCGGCGGTGGCGGCGGTGCCCGCCACAGGCGAGGTGGTTTACATCAGCTCTGGCACCTGGTCCTTGCTGGGTACGGAGCTACCAGAGCCGATCATCAACGAGCAGAGCCTGGCCTTTGATTTCACCAACGAAGGCGGTGTGGGCGGCACTTTTCGTTTCTTGAAAAACATCACCGGCCTGTGGCTAGTGCAGGAGTGCCGGCGTACCTGGGCGCACCAGGGTCAGGAGTTTTCCTACGACGAGCTGACGCAAATGGCAGCGCAGGCAACTCCCCGGCGAAGCATCGTTGACCCGGATGATGGCGAGTTTGCCAAACACGGCGATATGCCCGCCCGCCTCCGCACCTTCTGCCAGCGTACGGGCCAGCCGGTGCCACAAAGCCCCGGCGAGGTCGTGCGCTGCGCCCTGGAGAGTCTGGCCCTGAAATATCGCTGGGTGCTGGAGCGGCTGGAGACAATCCTGGGGCGGCGTCTGGAGACCATCCACATCGTGGGGGGCGGGGCGCAGAACCGGCTGCTGTGCCAGCTCACCGCCGACGCCACCGGTCGCCGGGTAGTGGCCGGGCCGGTGGAGGCCACGGCGATCGGCAACATCATCGTTCAGGCTATGGCCCTGGGATACGTCGCCTCGCTGGCCGAGGGCCGCCGCCTGGTGCGCCACTCCTGCGCTCTGGCCACCTACGAGCCGGTCAGCAGCCCCGGCTGGGAAGAAACCTACGGCCGCCTGGCATCCTTGATGGGAGGGACTTGATGGACAAGACACCTGCCGATTCCCGCAGCAGTGGTGGCTCCCATGCCGCCCAACCGCTGCCAACCAATCCAATCCCGGCGTACCAAGACGTGAACCTGCCTATTGAAAGGCGTGTGGCCGATCTGGTCGCCCGCCTGACGCTGGAAGAGAAAGTTTCCCAGATGGTGCACGCTGCCCCGGCCATCGAGCGCCTGGGCATCCCCAAGTACAACTGGTGGAACGAGTGCCTGCACGGTGTCGCCCGGGCAGGCATCGCTACGGTCTTCCCCCAGGCCATCGGCCTGGCCGCCACCTGGAACGTAGACCTCGTGCATCGCATCGCCGTGGCCATCTCCGATGAAGCTCGTGCCAAACACCATGAGGCAGTCCGGCAGGGCGTCCGCGACATCTACAAGGGCCTGACCTTCTGGTCGCCCAACATCAACATTTTTCGCGATCCGCGCTGGGGGCGCGGGCAGGAGACCTACGGCGAAGACCCTTACCTGACCGCCCGCCTGGGCGTGGCCTTCGTCCGGGGGTTACAGGGCGACGATGCGCGCTACCTCAAGTTGGTGGCCACACCCAAGCACTTTGCCGTGCACAGCGGGCCGGAGGCAGAGCGCCATCGCTTTGACGCCCGCGTAGACGAGCGTGACTTGCGCCAGACCTACCTGCCAGCCTTTGAAGCCTGCGTGCAGGAAGGAAAGGCCGCTTCCGTGATGGGCGCCTACAACCGCACCAACGGCGAGCCCTGCTGCGCCAGCCCCACGCTGCTGGGCAAAATCTTGCGAAAAGAGTGGGGCTTCGACGGCTACGTCGTCTCCGACTGCTGGGCCATCGGCGACATCTACAAGCACCACAAGGTGGTGGCCACCGTGGAGGAGGCGGCCGCCCTGGCCGTTAAAGCGGGCTGCGACCTGAACTGCGGCGAGGCTTTCGGCGCTCTGCTCGCCGCCGTCGCCCAGGGCCTGGTAACCGAGGAGACCATTGACCAGGCTGTCCAGCGGCTGTTCATGGCTCGCTTCCGCCTGGGCCTGTTCGACCCACCGGAGATGGTGCCTTATACCCAGATTCCCTTCGCCGTCAACGATTCCCCGGAGCATCGTGCCCTGGCGCTGCAGGCGGCGCGGGAATCCATCGTCCTGCTCAAAAATCAGGATCGCTGCCTGCCCCTGCGCCAGGACCTCCAGTCTATTGCCGTCATCGGCCCCAACGCCGATGAGGCCACCGTACTGCTGGGCAACTACCACGGCACACCATCCCGGTCTGTCACCCCGCTGCAGGGCCTCCAGGCCCGCGTCTCACCGGCAACCGAGGTGCTGTACGCCCCCGGTTGTGACCTCCTGGACGAGAGCGCCGCGGACTTCGCTGAGGCCCTCGCCCTGGCCAGGCGTGCTGACGTGGTCATCTTTGTCGGCGGCATCTCGCAGCTTGTGGAGGGTGAGGAGGGTCAGCGGGAAGGTGTGGCCGGCGGCAGACGCAGCCGGGGGGATCGTGACGATCTGAATCTGCCCAGCGTGCAGGAAAAACTGCTGCAGGCGCTGCACGCCACGGGCAAGCCGGTGGTCCTGGTGCTGCTCAACGGCAGCGCCCTGGCCGTCAACTGGGCCAGCGAGCATCTGCCGGCCATCGTAGAGGCCTGGTATCCCGGCGAGGAGGGCGGCACCGCCCTGGCCGAGGTGCTCTTCGGCGATTACAACCCAGCCGGACGGCTGCCGGTGACGTTTTACAAATCCCTGTCCGATCTGCCGCCTTTCGAGGACTACCGCATGGGCGGCCGCACCTACCGCTATTTCGACGGGGAGCCGCTGTTCCCCTTCGGCTACGGCCTGAGCTACACTACCTTTGCCTACAGCCGCCTGCGGCTGAGTGCAGCGACTATCACCCCCACTGAGACCCTCACCGTCAGCCTAGACGTGCAGAACGTGGGCCAGCGGGCGGGTGATGAAGTAGTGCAGTTGTACGTCAGCGATGTGGTCGCTTCCGTGCCGGTGCCCATCCGGCAGCTTGCTGGATTTAGTCGTCTTCATCTTAAACCTGGCGAAAAGCAAACCGTCGCCTTCACCCTGACCCCGCGCCAGCTCTCCCTGATTGACGATGCCGGGCGGCGGGTGGTAGAGCCAGGCGAGTTCCAGCTTGCCATCGGCGGGCGCCAGCCTGCACCGGCCGATTTGGTGGAAAAGAGCAGCGCCGTTTTGCTAAGCAGCTTTAAAGTGGTGGGGCAGGTAACGGCAATCTAGGAGCGTCTCTGCCATTCGTTTAGCCGTGCCTGTACAGACAACAACGAATTGGGAAAATAACGAACCAGATCATAATTAGTTTGATTCCAAATTCGTTGTTGTCTTCACGTGGCGCTGTAGGGGCGAGGCATTCCTTCATACGCTGCTTCAACCACTGTATCCTCGTTGCGCACACATTATGTCCTAACGCCCGCTATTCTGGTAAATGCCTCGCCCTTACTGGCACATACCCAAGCAGGAGGCCTCAGCGCAATGAACCCAGAGCAATTTCAGCGTCCCCCCAACATCTACGGCGAAGTCCCCTTCTGGTCGTGGAACGACAGGCTCGACCCGCAGGAATTGGCGCGGCAGGTGGCCCTGATGGCCCAGGGCGGCTGGGGCGGCTTCTTCATGCACGCCCGCGTGGGCCTGCGCACGCCCTACCTGGGCGAGGAGTGGCTGGAGTGCGTGCGCGCCAGCGTGGCCGCCGCCCGGGCGCACGGCCTGTACGCCTGGCTGTACGACGAGGACAAATGGCCCAGCGGCTTCGCCGGCGGCCTGAGCGTCGCCGCCCACCCCCATTACCGGACGCAGTGCCTGTTCTGCAAGGTAGACAACCGCCCCGCCCTCCTCGCTGAGCGCATCGCCACCTTCACGGCGCGGGAGGTGGAGGGTGAATTGGTTGACATAACGCCCTGGCCCTCATCCCAACCTAACCCCCCAGCCCCCTTCCCGCCACGGGAAGGGGGAGACCTAACCCCCAACCCCTTCCCTTCGAGGGAAGGGGAGTCTCCCCTCCCCGTTTCGGGGAGGGGCTGGGGGAGAGGTTCCCTTTCCCGTTTCGGGGTGAGGCCGGGGGAGAGGTTGGTCCAATTCTACGTCCAGACCATGCCCCTGGGCGATGCCAAGTTCAACGATTACGCTTACCTCGACCTGCTCAACCCGGACGCCGTGCGCGCCTTCCTGGACTCTACGCACGAGGTGTATGCCCAGGCCGTCGGCGATGAAGCGCCATCACGCCCACCGTTTCGGGTAGTAAGGCGTGATGGCGCTTCAGAGGAGTTTGGCCAGACCGTGCCCGGCATCTTCACCGACGAGCCGTGCGCCCTGTTCTACGGCCGGCGCTGGCCGGGGCAGCCGATGGTCCTCCCCTGGACCGGCGACTTCCCGGAGTATTTTCGCTCTCGCACCGGCTACGACCTGCTGCCCCATCTTCCATCGCTCTTCTTTGACGTGGGCGATTTTCATCGCCTGCGCTACGATTACTGGCGGGCCATCACCGAACGCTTCCTCACCGCTTTCACCCGCCAGTACTACGCCTGGTGCGAGGCTCACCATCTGGCCTACACCGGCCACTACATGTGCGAGGACAGCCTGCTGGAGCAAATCCGCTGGCTGGGCGCGGCCATGCCCCACTACGCCTACATGCACTTCCCCGGCGTGGACAAGCTGGGCCGCCTGATCAACAGTGAGCAGGGCACGGTTTTGACGATCAAGCAGTTGGACAGCGTGGTCTGCCAGATGGGCAAGGAGCGCGCCCTGTGCGAGAACTACGGCTGCGCCGGGCAGGACTTCGCCCACACCGGGCGCAAGTGGCTGGGCGATTGGGCCTACGTCCTGGGCATCAACCTGAACAACCCCCACCTCGCCCTCTACTCCATGCGCGGCGAGCGCAAGCGCGACTATCCCGCCAACCTCTTCTACCAGCAGCCGTGGTGGCCGGAGAACCGCCTCATCGCCGATTACTTCGCCCGCCTGAGCTACGCCCTCAGCCAGGGCCGCCGCGTGGCGGATATTCTGGTCATCCACCCCATCGGCAGCGCCTGGACGCTCTACCGCCCCGGTGCGCCGCAGGCCGTTCGGCAGCTCGATCAGGCGCTCCATGCTTTGGCTATGGCCCTCCTGTCCAACCACCGTGACTTCCACTTGGGCGATGAGCTACTCATGGAAAACGAGTGTGCGGCTCACGTGCGCCACGACGAAACCGGCCCGCAACTGGTGGTCGGCGCCATGGCCTATCGCCTGGTCATCGTGCCGCCGGGCGTGACCCTGGCTGCCAACACCGTCCGGCTGCTGCGCGAGTTTGCCGCCGCCGGTGGCCCCGTGCTGGCCCTGGAGCCTGTGCCCACCCTGATAGACGGACGCCCCGCCGATACGCCCGTCCTGCCGCCCAACACCCGCCTGGTCGCGCTGTCCGCCCTGCCCGCCGTCCTGGACGAATTCCTGCCCTTTGACGTCCGCATCCCCGGCCACCCCGCTATCTGGTGCCACCACCGCCGCCTCGACCCACGGAACACGGGCCGTTCCGAGCCCCCCGTTTCGGGGCAACACGCAACACGTGGCGACTGCTACTTCCTGGCCAACACCGACCTCCACCACGGCGGCCCGGCCACCGTGCACCTGCGCGGCACCGGCCGCCTGGAAGAGTGGGACGCCGCCACCGGCGAGGTACGCCCGCTGCCCAGTCGCCAGCAAGAGGGCCGCACCGAGGTGGTGCTGGATTTCCCGCCCGTCGGCTCGCACCTCCTCGTCCTGCACCGGGAGCAGCCACCGGCCGAAGTAGCGCCGGTCGTGGAGCGCGTGGTGGCCGAGTTCCCGCTGGGCGACACCTGGGACCTGGCGCTGAGCGGCCCCAACGCCCTCACCCTGGACGTGGCCCAGTTGCGCCTGGGCGAGGGCGATTGGAGTTCACCCCTGTACATCCTGCGCGCCCACGATCAGGTGGCCCAGGCCGGCCCGGGCACGCCGTTCGGCCTGCGCTTCACCTTTGACGCCGAGGCCCCGCCGGCCCTGCCGCTCTACCTGGTTCTGGAGTCGCCAGAGCGTTTTACCATCACGGTCAACGGACAGCCCGTGCCCAGCACCGACTGCGGCTGGTGGACGGACACGGCCTTCCGCCAAGTTGACATAAGCGCTGCCGTGCGGGCCGGGCGCAACGAAATCCTGCTCACCGGCGTTTTCACGCGGGACACGACGCTGGAGAGCGTCTACCTGCTGGGCAACTGCGGCGTAGCGGCACGCCGCCTGCGGCAGGAGAGCCGCGTCACCGGTCAACTCTTCGACCGCTACGCCGCCGACTTCCGCCTGACGCCTCTGCCGGCCCGCGCCCAGGCCAAACGCCGCCCCGATGGCCTGGCGCTCGATCTGACCACCCAGGGCCTGCCTTTCTTCGCCGGGCGGGCCACCCTGCGCCAGGCGGTCACCCTGCCGCTGGCCGGCGAGCGCGTGGTGCTGGTATTCCGCCACCTGCGCGCTGCCCTCGCTCACGTGCGTGTCAACGACCAGCACGTCGGGACAGTGGCCTGGGAGCCGCATCGTGTAGACCTGACGGCGGCCTGGCGTCCTGGCGAGAACGTCATCGCCATCGAGCTGGTAGGTACGCTGCGTAACCTCCTCGGCCCGCACCACCTCACCGGTGGCGACCTGGGCTGGACTGGGCCGGAGCAATTCCGTGACTATACCCGCTGGACAGACGATTACGTCCTCGTGCCCTTCGGCTTTGACGGCGTGTCTGTAGAATGTCTTGAGTAGGGCGGGCGCGGCGCCCACCGCCTGTCCTGGCAGTAGAGTTTTTGTCACCACAGAGACAGGCCGGTTCAGGCCGGTTTCAACCGTGCCCCCCGTGCGCGGGGCCGAGCCCCCCGCTGTAGCGGGGCGGAGAGCACAGAGAATAGAATAAAACTCTCTGTGTCTCAGTGGTGGATATTGCCCTTTGGGGAGGAGCCAGCATGGATAACCACCTTGCCGCTTACCCTGCCCTGGCCGAGCAACTGGCGGCCCGCGGCGTTGACCTGGAGGCGGTCAAAGCGTCGCTCAAGGCGCAGCGCGTGGAGACGCCGTCGTGGGGGTATGGCGACTCCGGCACGCGCTTCCAGACCTTCGCCTGGCCGGGGGCCGCCCGTAACATCCACGAGAAGCTGGCCGATGCCGCTGTGGTCCATCGCCTCACCGGCATCTGCCCCACCGTGGCCATCCACATCCCCTGGGATCGGCCTGCCCTGAGCGGCAGCGAAGGGGTGGACGATTGGCTCGCCCTGAAAGAGTACGCCGCGCAGCAGGGCCTGGCCATCGGCGCAATCAACCCCAACGTTTTTCAGGACGATGTGTACAAGCTCGGCAGCATCTGCCACCCCGCGCCAGCCGTCCGGCGCCGGGCCGTCGAGCACATCCGGGAATGTATCGCCATCGGCCAAACGGTCGGCTCTAACCTGCTCAGCCTGTGGCTCGCCGACGGCACCAACTACCCCGGCCAGGACGACCTGCGCGCCCGCAAGCATCGCCTGCTGGAATCCCTGAGCGAGGCGTACCGGGCCATGCCGCCAGCCATGCGTATGCTGATTGAGTACAAGCCCTTCGAGCCCGCCTTCTACCACACTGACCTGGCCGATTGGGGCATGGCCTACACGATGGCCAGCCGCCTGGGGCCGCAGGCGCAGGTGCTGGTGGACACGGGGCACCACGCCCACGGCACGAACGTCGAGCACATCGTCGCCTTTCTGCTCGACGAGGGCAAGCTCGGCGGTTTCCACTTCAACAGCCGCAAGTACGCCGATGACGACCTGATCGTGGGCACAATCAACCCCTTTGAGTTGTTCCTGATCTTCAACGAGCTGGTCGCCGCTGCCGGCGATCCGGCCACCGCCGATTGCGCCCGCCACGTGGCCTACATGATTGACCAGTCGCACAACATCGAGCCGAAGCTGGAGGCGATGGTGCAATCGGTGCTGAACGTGCAGGCGGCCTACGCCCGCGCCCTGCTGGTGGATCGGCGCGCCCTGGCCGAGGCGCAAGGGGCGGGTGACGTGCTGGGGGCCTATCGCTGCCTGGCCGACGCCTACGAAACCGACGTGCGGCCCCTGCTGGCGCAGGTGCGCCTGGAAATGGGCCTGGCCCCAGACCCCCTCGCCGCCCTCAAGTCCAGCGGCTACGAAGCCAAGATCGCTGCGGAGCGGGGCACGGCGGCCTCTGGTGGGAGTAGTGGCTACCCGGGGTGAGACGTGAAACGTGAAGCGTGAAACGTGAACATCAAAAATCACGTTTCACGTTTCACGTTTCACGTTTCACGTTTCACGTTTGACGCTTGACGTTTGACGTTTCACTGCACACGCACCACGGAGTGTGACCTATGCATGGTTGGTCAGGCAAAATCCTGGACGTTGACCTCAGCAGCGGGACAGTGCGCACCCTGCCGCTGGACAAGGACGTGGCCCACCAGTTCTTGGGTGGGCGGGGCCTGGGGGCGCGTCTGCTCTGGGACCTGGTCGGTCCGCAGGTGGAGCCGCTGGCGGCGGAGAATGTCCTCATCTTCGCCACCGGGCCCCTGACCGCCAGCGGCGCCCAAACGAGCAACCGCTTCACGGTGAGCACCAAAAGCCCGCTGACGGGGACGATCCTGGACGCCAACAGCGGCGGCTGGTGGGGGATGCAGTTCAAACGCACCGGGTACGATGCCCTGATCGTGCGCGGCCGGGCGGCCCGTCCGGTGCTGATGCGCATCGAACCAGGCGGAGTGACGATCGAAGACGCCTCACACCTGTGGGGCCAGACGGTCTCGGCGACGACGGCGGCTCTGGGGCAGGACAACAATCGTCGCAACGTCCTGTGCATCGGCCCGGCCGGGGAGAATCTTAGCCGCATCGCCGCCATCATGAACGATGGCACGCGCGCCCTGGCGCGTGGCGGGCCGGGCGCCGTGATGGGCAGCAAAAACCTCAAGGCCATCGTGGTGGCAGGCGATGAGAAAAACACCCCCCAAGACCCAGAACTCTTCCGCTTCGTCCTGTACGAGACGGGCAAACTGCTCAAGGCTAATCCTCTGACCTCGCAAGCCCTGCCAGAGTTCGGCACCGCCGTGGTCATGAACATCATCAACACGATCGGCGCCCTGCCCACGCGCAACTTTCAGACCGGCCAGTTTGCCGGGGCGGAGATGGTCAGCGGCGAGTGGCTGACGGAAAAGCTGCTGGTACACAGCCAAGCCTGCTGGGCCTGCCCCATCGCCTGCACGCGCCGGACGCACACCGGCCAGGCGGAAGGCGAAGGCCCCGAATACGAGACAGCCTGGGCCTTCGGCCCGCAGTGCGGCATTGACCAGATGGCGGTGATCGCCGAGGCCAACTATCTGTGCAACGATCTGGGGCTGGACACCATCTCGGCGGGTTCCACCATTGCCTGCGCCATGGAGCTGGCCGAGCGCGGGCTGATCAGCAGCGATTTGCGCTTCGGCCGCGCCGACCTGCTGCTGGACACCCTGCGCGACATGGCCTACCGGCGCGGTCTGGGTGATGAGCTGGCCGAGGGCAGCTATCGCTTCGCCGCCGCCCACGGTGCGCCGGAACTGTCCATGAGCGTCAAGCGCCTGGAGCTACCCGCCTACGATCCCCGTGGCCTGCAGGGCCAGGGCCTGTTGTTTGCCACCTCTAACCGCGGGGCCTGCCACCTGCGCGGCAACATGCTCGGCCCGGAGGTGCTGGCCCTGCCGCGGCTGATTGACCGCTTCGCCACCCAAGGCAAGGCCGGCATCGTGGCCATCCACCAAAACGCCGCCGCCGTGATTGACAGCCTGGTGGTTTGCAAATTCGTCAACTTCGCCGTGTCCGAGGAATACTTTGCCCGCCTGCTCACCGCCGTCACCGGCGAGCCGTACAAGACCGAGGACCTGTTGCGCGTGGGGGAGCGGGTGTGGAATCTGGAGCGCCTGTACAACCTGCGGGAAGGCTTCACCGCCGCCGATGACACCCTGCCCCACCGCCTGCTCAACGAGCCCTCGCCGGTAGGGCCCAGCGCCGGGCACGTGGTGCGCCTGGCCCCCATGTTGCGGGAGTATTACGAGTTCCGGGGCTGGGACGCGCACGGCGTACCCACCCCGGCCAAGCTGGCAGCTTTAGGCCTCAGGGCTCTGTCACAGTCAGCATCGCGTCATTGCGAGCGTAGCGAAGCAATCTCCCTCATGGCGCAACAGTGAGATTGCTTCGCCCCGATACTTCCATTTTCGGTGATGTATCGGGGCTTCGTCGCCCAGCTCCTCGCAATGACCTCAAAAGTGACTTTGACAGGGCCATGTTTAGGTCTGACCCCGTATTGCGCGGCACCATAGTTTGTGCTAAACTAGGGGTGGCCGAGGAGACCGGCGATGATTGACCAGCGTCTGTACGAAGAGTTTCGGGACATCGGGCGGGACATCTACCTGGCGCAGCTTACCAGTTCGCACGGCGGCAACATGAGCGTGCGGGTGGGCAATCACCTGGTCATCAAGCGGCGCGGCGCCCAACTGGGCCGCCTGAAGCTGGAAGATCTGGTGCTGACCGGGATTGACGTCAAAGATAGCGGCATCGCCCGTTCCAGCAGCGAGCTGATCGTGCACCGCACGATCTACCAAAGAACCTCCGCCCTGGCCGTGATCCATTGCCATCCCCGCACGGCCATCGCCCTCAGCCTCACTCGTGACGAGATCATCCCCCTGGACGTGGAGGGATCGTACCTGCTGCACAAGGTGCCGGTGGTGACCGCTGAGTTCGCCTCTGGCTCACCGGAAATGGCCGACCTGATCGCCAATGCCCTGCGCGAGTACAAGATCGTCATGCTGCGGGGGCACGGTTGCTTCTCCACCGGCCAGACCCTGGAGGAGGCTTTTCACTGGGTATCCTGCCTGGAAGAGTCCAGCGACATTATTCTGGAGACCCACTTGCTGGGCGAGGAGCGGATTGAGTTCCGGCGGCACAGCGAGTCTTACCACAAGTGGTAACGCTGATCAGCACTGGAGATGGCCTGATAGGAGGTGATGGACTGGGGAGAACGTATCATGGCGAACCATGCCGCGCCACTCAGACCTTTGGTTCGTTGGGCATCAACTTCAACAAGGAGGTAAAAAGCGATGTCTGGCAAATATCGTGGGTTAATCAGTCTACCGGCAGTCGGCCTGGCTCCTGCGGCTTTCACCAGCATGTCCCAGCCAGCCGAGCAGCAAGGGTGGTGTCTACCCTGGTGGGTTTGGTTGCTGTTAATCCTGCTGGCGGCTTTTCTCTTCGTTCTTTGGTGGTGGTGGTGGCGCCCCCGCTCCCGCGCAAAGGTAGTCCCGCCACCCCCTGAGCCGCCTAAGCCCTACGTCCCGGCCAAACCGGCACCTGCCCCAGAGGCGCCCGTGCCTGAAAAACCAGCACTGGCAGTCAAACCCGCACCACCAGCACCAGCACCGGACGACCTGAAAATCATTGAGGGGATTGGGCCCAAGATAGCCAGCCTATTCCAGGCTACCGGTATCACCACCTTTGCCCAACTGGCGGCCACCGACGTAGAGCGCCTGCGGCAGATCCTCAGAGCGGCCGACATCAGGATCGCCGATCCTACCACCTGGCCGGAGCAGGCCAGACTGGCAGCGGCCGGCGAATGGGATAAGCTCAAGGCTCTGCAGGAGCAGCTCAAGGGCGGCCGGCGGGTGTAAGCAGCCTTATCTACAAAAACGATCAGACTTCCAGAGTCGTAAAGACTTTGGAATTCTGAATTTTCATCCCCAGTTGTGCATGGCCTCTACACGCTGCGGCTGACCTCGCTGAGGGGGCGCCGTGGCCGCCTGGCGGGGGATTCGGCGGGGTGGCCGATGGGCAGGATGGCCACCGGGCGCTGTGTTGGTGGCAGGTGCAGGGCCTGGGCCGCGGCCTCTTCGTCGAAGGCGCCCACCCAGCAGGCACTGAGGCCCAGGGCTACGGCGGCCAGGAGGACGTTCTCCGTGGCCGCCGCCGTGTCCTGCAGGCAATAGAGCTCGCGCCCGCGATCAGCGTAGCGCCGGGCGGAACGCTCTGGCTCGGCGCAAACGACGATGGCCACCGGCGCCTCGGCCACGAAGTCCTGCCCCCAGGCGGCCTGGGCGAGGCGCTGGCGCACCTCCAGGTCACGCACCACGTAGAAGAACCAGGGTTGCATATTCCCCGCCGAGGGAGCGGCGATGGCGGCCTGCAGCAGTTGCTGCACCTGCTCGTCGGAGACGGTTTTGCTGCGGTCAAAAGCGCGCACGCTGCGCCGCCCGGTCAACACCTGCCAAAAGTCGGCGGGCTGCGCTGGCCACGCAGGCGGCTGAGAGCCAGTCATAGATAACTCCTTCCACAATTCAGTGGGGCTTGCGGAACGCGTTGCAAGCGCGCACTACAAACCAAGTTGTCATATCGCCCCGCAATCGGAAATCGGAAATCGCCAATCGGAAATCGGCAATCGCCAATCAGGGCTTACATGCCGAAGCTCAGGCGGGCGATGAGCTTGGGAGGCAGGCCAGCCTCCCGCATGCGTTCCTGCATCTTCTCAATGGGGTAGACCACGCGCCGGTACTCGATAGTCTCGTTATCGGTGTCC